>Ga0299912_10000405_pt1 | contig 37388 bp, 29 predicted proteins | sample RVTome_2_FD_207667 | JGI IMG/M metagenome (GOLD analysis project Ga0299912, IMG submission 207667) | Soil microbial communities from uranium-contaminated site in the Upper Colorado River Basin, Wyoming, United States - RVT95D214 (version 2) ... | reverse complement strand
ATCGAAACGCTTAAAGGGCTCTCAAACCTGCAATGGCTTGACCTTTCCGGCACGCAGGTCAGCAACATCGAACCTTTAGGCGGGCTCTCAAACCTGCAATGGCTTTACCTTTCCGTCACGCAGGTCTCTGACCTTACGCCTATAAAGGAGCTTACTAACCTGCAACGGCTTTCCCTTTCCGGCACGCAGGTCAGCAACATCGAACCTTTAGGCGGGCTCTCAAACCTGCAATGGCTTGACCTTTCCGGCACGCAGGTCAGCAACATCGAACCTTTAGGCGGGCTCTCAAACCTGCAATCGCTTGACCTTTCCGGCACGCAGGTCAGCAACATCGAACCTCTAAAGGGGCTGCAAAAATTGCAAAGGCTTTACCTTCGCGGCACGAAGGTGTCGAAGGAGCAGGAGTCGGCCTTGGAAAAGGCCTTGCCAAAGCTGAAGATTTATCATTAACCAGCCCGCCACCGCAGGCAACCCTATACCGCTTCTGGTATAGGGCAAAATCCTGCAAGTCCTCGCGCAGGATGCAGATGATGAAAACTTTCAACTATTTCAATAAATGAATTAGTTACTTGCAAGTCCTCGCGAAGGAGGCCGACAATGAAAACCAGCCAAAAATGTAAACCCACCTTACGTCTGGCGGGTAAAAACTCGCAAAATAAAATGTCCTTATTGCACATTTCCTGCAAAAAGTGCAATAAGAAATCCCAAATGTAACCAAAATACAATAAGATGTAACTTATTTAACATTATGCAGTTATGGATGGTTCGATGCATTAGCTGCATAATTTTCTATATAATCGGCTTGACTTATTGCATTTTTTAGGTAATTTATGCAATAAAACTTTAACTATTGAACGATAATTCAATTAGCATGGTGAGCATAGTCGAATCAAAGTTGTGAGCATGGTCGAACCAATATGAAAAGTTCTGATTTTACAGACAACCGCTCCGGTGAACTCGTTCCGACAATTGAGGGCCAATTGGCCTTCGTGCCGGGCGACCTTCCTCCTAAATTGCAGTGGACGCCGGAACTAATCTCCTGCTTATCGGACGCAGACCGTGCAATTGGTCAGCTGCACGGCATAGGACTCAATCTGCCAAATCCTAATTTACTGATAACCCCCTTTGTTCGACGAGAGGCGGAGCTATCCAGCAGGATAGAAGGCACACAAGCCAGCATAGAACAACTATATCTATTCGAGATTGAACAACCGGCTATCGAATCTAAAGTGCCTGACGTCAGAGAAGTGTCCAACTATGTGCGTGCTCTTAATTACGGATTGCAGAAACTCACGGAGCTGCCGGTATGTCTGCGGATGATTAGAGAGCTGCACGGGATTTTACTTAAGGACGTTCGCGGCGAGCAAAGAACACCAGGAGAATTTAGAAAAACCCAAAACTGGATTGGTCCAGCAGGCACTCCCATCGGGCAGGCAAGCTATGTGCCACCGCCTCCCGAACAGATGTTAAAGGCCCTTGATGCGTTCGAGAAATTTATTAATGCACCGCTTGGCAATATGCCTGTCCTTGTCTGGCTGACACTGATTCACTATCAGTTCGAAGCCATACATCCATTTCTTGACGGCAACGGCAGAATCGGACGATTGTTGATAACTTTGCTTTTATGTGCGAAAGGTCTGCTGGATAAACCGCTTTTGTATCTCAGCGCGTATTTCGAGCGCAACCGCCGGCAGTATTATGAGTGGTTGCTTCGGGTCAGCACGCACGGTCAATGGAACGATTGGATACAGTTTTTCCTTCGCGGCGTTATAGAGCAGTCAAAAGATGCCTTCGAAAGGGCCCGTCAATTATTGGATTTACAACAGCAATATCACAAAATTGTACATGTTACAAAAAGGTCGGCGCTACAAATCCGGCTCGTTGACTTTCTCATTGAAAGACCTGTTATAACTGCGGTCTATATAAGTAAGCTTTTCGATGTTACTTATAATGCTGCTCAAAACAATATTAACAAACTCATCAAGGCCGGCATTTTAAGGGAGATTACTGGTTCCAAGCGAAAAAAAGTTTTTGTGGCTGGGAAGGTCCTCGAAATTATAAACAAACATTTCGCCATATAGCGGGATTGTTTTGATGATGGGCAATGTTTTTCAAACTCGTGCTACGTAGCGAGTACTTCGCAGAGTAGCATCGGTAACGATTGATGAATTGGCATAAAAAAAGAGAGACGGTAGTCATCGCTTTATTATTTTCGTTCATTTTTTAGGATAGACCCGTCTCTCTTAAGCGATAAGCTGTCTCCTCCGGCCGACCCACAAGCCAAATCGGCCGACAGAGCACAGCCCTTTATATAAAATATAAGCTATTTTTTGAGCCGTGGCGGAAAAAAATAAAAAATTTTTCTTATCCAGCTAATTCATACCAAAAAGCAGATTTTATCTGTCTGGAGGGTTATAACTATGGCAAATTTAACACTGTTGGCTGCGGATTCCGCTATCCTTGATAAGGCGGCAGGAATCTATCGCCGGCTTCGGCGGACACCGCCGACATCAAGACGAGACCTGAAAAATTACGTCAAGGTCTTTCTCGGCATCGATGTGCCGGACAGGCGTATCTGTCCGGAGCACAATTCACCTATGGACTATCTCTGGCACAGCTTCACCGCTGATATTCCAATTCTGCGAGCGACGGGCGACGGACGACGAGAGACGGCTAATGGCGATTGCGTCGTCTGGGCCAATCGTGCCGGCGGCAAGACCGAATTAGCAGCGGTCGCAACGCTTCTTGATTGCATCTTCAAGTCCGATTGTCGCGTCAGAATCCTCGGCGGCTCAGGCGAGCAGTCTGGCAGGATGTATGAATACCTGACCGGCTTTATCAATAATGGCTTCGATGAGTTTCTCGCCGGCCCAGCGCTCAAGACAAAATGCCGATTTACAAACGGCTCATCCATCGAGGTCCTGACGCAGTCTGCGACAAGCGTTCGAGGCCAGCACATCCAGAAGCTCCGCTGCGATGAGGTCGAGCTTTTCGATGAAGATGTCTTTGCAGCGGCCAAGTTCACCACGCAAAGCCTTGTCCGCCGTAGCCCTGTCCTGCGTAGCTCATTGGCGAAGCAGGGTGGCGAAGGCGGAACTGACAATATTATCGCTGCGATGGAGACAATCAGCACAATGCACCGCCCTTATGGGCTGATGCAGAAAATCGTCTCCAATGCGCGGAAGTTCGGCACGCCGGTCTTCAAATGGTGCGTCTGGGAAGTGATTGAAAAATGCACCGACAGAAACTGCTCGCAGTGTCCTTTATGGTGCGATTGCCAGGGCAAGGCAAAACAGGCAGAGGGCTATCTCAAGATTGACGACTGCATCACGCAGATGCGCAGGGCAAGCAGGGCCGGATGGGAAGCGGAGATGCTCTGCAAAAGACCTTCGCTGGAAAATGTCGTCTTCGATGAGTTCGACCCCGCCATTCACGTCAAGCCCATCGACTATGACCCGAATCTGCCTTTGTATCGCTCGCTTGATTTCGGCTTTGTAAATCCGTTTGTGTGCCTTTGGATTCAGGTTGACCCTGCACCCCTGTGGTGCGGGGGCGGCGTCGTTGTGCGGGTGCTCGATGAATACATCCGCAGCCGGGCTACGATTGATGTCCACGCCACGGAGTTGAAAAATCGAATTCCTGTTGGTGAGGAAAAAGTTGCAGCCACCTTTTGCGACCCCGCCGGCGCAGGTGTCAATGATGTTACCGGCACGAGTATTGTTCGCGAGCTGCGCTCACTGGGGATACAGGTGCGCTTTCGCAGGAGCGGTATCCTCGAAGGTATTGAGCTTATAAGAAGGGCCATTCGAAGCGGCGACGGCCAAAGCTCTTTTATCATTTCGCCCAGATGTCCCCGCCTGATAGAAGCGCTTCAGTGTTATCATTATCCCGATGCCGGCATAGAGAGTAATGAGCTTCCCTTAAAGGACGGCCTATACGACCATCCCATCGATGCCTTGCGCTATTTCTTCATAAATTACGCCCGCAACCCCAAAACTGCATCCAGAAGATATTGAAAAAACACGAAAATTTGAGCAAAAACACGGAAATGATTAAAAATTTCTGTAATCCAGAAGAATTTTTAAAGAATTATCAAAAAAATAACGTATAATATTCTGGAGAACAGAATCTGGAGGTCAAACATGGAAATCGGCAAAAGATTAAAAATTGCAAGAGAATCTATCGGCTACACACAGGAAAAAACCTCACAACTAAGCGGAATAGGTGTTTCTTCTATCAGTGATTTCGAAAACGATAAGCGACCGCTGAAATTTTCCCATCTTAGCAAGTTGGCAGAGGTTTACAAAAGGACGATAGAATTCTTTTTGATGGATAAACTACTGCCGGAAGAAATAATGCTTTGGTGTGCTCAGCCCAGTACCAATGATGAGAAAAAAGAAAAGGAAGCGGAATTCGAGCAGCTTTGCCAGCAATACCGCAGACTGGAGATACTGACAGGCCAGGCTAAACAAGTAAGATTACCTTGGTTGGATGTAAGTGCAGAACAGTTCAAATACAGACAATCTAACCTTCTTGCTGAAAAGGTACAAAAAGAGTTTCAACTGGGAGATATACCAAGTCTTTCACTTAAGCAGATCATGGAAGAGAATTATTACGTTAAGATATTTCATTTGGAATTTTCAGGCAGTGCAATTTCAACGGTTTCTCCGGAATTCGGGCCGGCTGTTTTATTAAACGCTCAAAACAAACTATGGAGACGAAATTTTGATTTAGCACACGAATTGTTTCATATCCTGACATGGAAGATTTTCAGAGACGCTAATTTACACAGCTGCTGTCCGAGTGAATACGAGGAGAGATTAGCGAATGTTTTTGCAAGCAAACTTTTGTTGCCTACGGATATCGTTAAAGATAAAATAGAATCGGCTAAGGATGAGAAGGGGCAAGTTGGTTTTGAAGCACTTAACGAGATAGCGAGAGAGTTTGGTGTTTCACTCGAAGCCTTACTTTGGCGAATACTGTATCTATATAACAAGTCACCGGAAGATATAGAGAAGCTTATAGAACAATCCAAAAGCATAGAGATTAATCGCCCACCAAGGCGGTCGGGCGAACCTGATAAGCTGCCGGAGCGATATTGCAGCCTGGCGATAAAAGCTCTTAAGGATGGCAAATTGTCTCTGATGCAATTTGCTAAGTATATGGGGATGAGTTACAAAAAGGCCCAGGAGTATCTCATGGAAGACGAGGATTTCAAGGATGAAAAAATTTCAATTTTTGTTGCTTGATACCGGGCCGATTATCACACTCTTTGAATTGGTTATCTGGGACGAGTTTCTTAAAAGATGTAATGTTTCAATTTCACAAACAGTAGCGAATGAAGCTAAATGGGCTAGCCAGGAAATTGAAGATGTTAAAATAGACCTTGAATCATACAAAGACAAAATTAACATTTTTGATATCGACCCGTCTTTGGCAAAATCATTTCTTGATAGGTTTAATGAATTGTACAAAACTGAAATTCACGCTGGAGAAAAAGAAACTTTAGCATTTCTATATAATTCTTCCGAGGAGTGGCTTTTATGTTCTGGGGATCACGCGGTTTACCGTGTTCTCGGTTTGCTCGGAAGAGGCGAACAAAGTATTTCGTTAGAGGAGATATTAGATAAAGTTGGTTTGTCTCAGAGTCAACTGAGACGTGAATATACCAAAAAATTTCGCGAATTTTGGATACGTAAAGGGCAGATAGACTCCATTCAAAACAAAGGCCTTATTTAGCGTTCTTTATATTTCTTCGTCAACTACGCCCGCAACCCCAAAACCACATCCAGAAAATATTGACAACTGTGAATTTGCTGCCTTTTGTTTTCTTTGACTTTCGATGAAATTTCTTATACACTGTAAAAGGTTAAAAACCATCGGCGGTGAAATTATGAACTATCAGTTTGACAAAGAGAACATTTCGCAGCACGTGGTCAAATACGGCGTGGATGTTCGCCCGGCCATAGATATTAAGGACGACAAGACAAAGCTGCAGGACTATTGCAACTGGCTGATTGAGCAGTTTCCACAGGCCTTTGAAACCATTATCGCAGGCCCAAGAGAGCTGCGGGTGCAGAAAAATTTTATCCTCGCCGGCGGAAAACAAATCGAGCTGCCGACTTTTTTATTAACCAGCCGAGGCCCTGTTTTCACTTTTCCAGAGCGGATGTTCATTAACGAAGTGCAGGACATTGTTATTTCTGATAAGGACAAAATTTTTCACAAAGCACTCGAGCAGTTAAGAAGCATATTTACCGACGTAAAGGTTCCGCGTGTCGGCGTGGTTCATGAGTTCGTTTTCGACACCGGCGAATTGAACTCCGTGCAGATTCTCGCCAGCAACTTAAAGAATGAGCTCTGGAGAGAGAAGATAAAAAATCTGAATATCCGCCTTCAGGCCCCGACCGAGGACAAAAATATCAATCTTGAAATTAGGCCGACTCACGCAAGGCGCACAGTCACAGCGCCCATAGAATATGCCTGTCCCGAGCGAAGTCGAGGGAGTGGAGAAATCAGGTTCGGCCTGATTGTAATCGTCGATATTAATAATCTTCAAATCAAAGACGACCTGACCGCCGCTGAAATAAATGATATCATTGCTTTTGCAGAAGATTATGTCCCTGATGAGCTGATAAAATTCTTGAACAACGAGTATTAGCAAATCTCACATCAGGCCGTCCACTCAGTGACTAACTATTCATTATTTTCTGTAGAAAACTTTATGTTGGAGACTGTCATTGCGAGGCCCCAAGGGCCGTGGCAATCCCAATTATTAAATTTAGAGATTGCTTCGCGGGCTTTTCAACAGAGCAATACCAGTAGTAATGGTAGTGACGGTTATAACAATACTATGAAGTTTATAAATAAGAAATGAGCCACAGTTGTATATGAAAAGGAGAACAGGGCTGGGTGCGGAGGGAGAGGAAAAAGCGAGATATCCCCAGCCCTGTTGAATGCTCAAATATATTTGTTCCACGTTGAATGCACGACTGAGTATTTATATATTACAATAAAAACTCCTGTATGTCTATACTTTTTTTGGAAAAAAATGTTCAAATCGAAAAAAATCTTTATCCGTATCAAGATACTTAATAACCGCCCCAAAAGCGCTCGCAGGTGAATCCGGCATTGATATTTATCGTATATTTTGGTAGGTTATATTAGAATATTTACCTGGATAGTTGTATTTCGCCGAATAATTAGGCAAAAGTAAAGGTTGAATTAGGGTTTGCCTATGCTTACAGACAATATTCTTGAGCTTATTGGAAATACGCCGCTATTGCAGTTAAAAGGCGAGAGGATATTCGCCAAGGCCGAGTTTCTCAATCCCGGCGGCAGTATCAAGGACCGCGTAGCCCTGGCGATGCTCGAAGCGGCCCAGCGAGACGGCAAGCTAAAGCCGGATTCCATCATCGTCGAGCCGAGCAGCGGAAATACGGGTATCGGCCTGGCCCTGGTCGGGCGATTGATGGGATATAGCGTCCGTATCGTTATGCCCGAAGGTATGAGCGAGGAGAGAAAGAAGCTTATTAAGGCCCTCGGGGCCGAGCTTGTTCTTATACCCGACAAAGAAGGCCTGGCAGGTGCAGTGCGGACAGTTGAGCAAATGGCCGCTGAAGACAGCAGGATTTTTGTGCCTCAGCAATTTGAAAATCCTGAGAATCCCCGCGTTCATTATGAGCAGACTGCGCGGGAGCTCTGGCGACAGATGGGCGGAAACATCGACTGCTTCGTTGCAGGCGTCGGCAGCGGCGGAACACTACAGGGAGTAGGCAAATTCCTCAAGGAGCACAAAGCCGATGCCAAAGTTGTGGCCGTCGAACCCAAAGGCAGCTCGGCTTTACTGGGACATGAGCCGGGCCTGCACCAGATTCAGGGCATAGGCGACGGATTTATTCCAGGCGTGCTTGACGTCTCGCTGGTCGATGATGTGGTGGAAGTCAGTGACGAAGATGCCATCCAGACCACTCGCCAGCTTGGCACAAACTTCGGGCTGCTGGTCGGCATCAGCTCCGGTGCTAACGTCTGGGCGGCACGACAGTTAACGAAAACCATTGCCGGCAATATCACAACCGTCCTGCCGGATAGAGCGGAACGCTATTTCAGCACCGCCCTGCTGTAAACTTTTTAAATTACTAAACCCTCATCATCTTCTTCGTCTGAAATATCTTTTTGACTTAGAAACAGCCTGCCTGAGGCGGGCCAGAAATCAGCAGCTCTAACACAATGCAGTAATAAAATTTTTCAGGATTTTTCTTTGACTTCCTGCCGGATGTAGGTAGTATGATTATACAGTTTAAGTATATAGATGAACGTATGCGTGTTCTAATGTTGGTTTATAGGTGCTTGATATTTGTTATGTGCTCAAACGTTAATTGAGCGTTTAATTCTAAACATTTTTTTGAAGAGGTAGAACTATGAAGAAGGCATTTCTCGTAATGCTGGTAATCCTATTGGTTTCAGGCCTTATGTTCACCGGCTGTAAGGGCAAGAAGGCAGCGCCAGAAAAGCCCGCTACGCCGCCGGCAATGAAACCTGCTATACAACCGGCAGAGAAGCCAGTTACACCACCGGCAGAGAAGCCAGTTACGCCACCGGCAGAGAAGCCAGTTACACCACCGGCAGAGAAGCCAGTTACACCGCCGGCAGAGGAGCCCGCTACACCGCCGGTAGAGAAACCAGCTGAAAGATAAGCAGCGGACTTAGTAAATAGCAAAAAAACGCCTGAATTTACATTAATTAGTTCCGACAACAAAAGCGTAGCCCTTTTCGGTTACAAAACAAGGGGACTATTGTGTTCAAGATGGCTTTTTTTAGAGTCCCTGTCCTCAAATTGGGCTACAAACGGACAAATGCACTAATTGACCTGGCTAACAAGTGCAAGGTCAAAAGCGTTGTATGACATGCGTTAAACAGTGCAGCTATTGAGCCCGCCATATTCAGGCCGCAAAAGATAATCTGGTAATGACAGGTCCGCAGAAACTACCCGACAGCCCGGCACAGACTTCGGGCTGTCCATTAGGGACTCCGGCGATAACGTCTGGGCGGCAAGACAATTAGCGAAAACCACCGCCGGAAATATCGCAACCGTCCTGCCGGATAGGGCGGAACGCTATTTCAGCACCGACTTAATGTAAGGGCTTGCGGTGCGATACCACGTCTTCTCACCAATGCTACTCTGCGAAGTGCTGCGCAGCACGAGTTGACCACTTGTTATTTTTGCGAGTATCAAATAAAAATGAGCTGAGGCGAGGAGAAGGAGGTGGATGAGTAGAAGAACCTCAGCTCATTGGAGAACCAAAATAAGTCTAATCATAACCTGGACTTACGAACAAAAAACGGGCTGGGGCTGGGAGAGATTGAGGGGTTTTTAAACCCCAGCCCGTGATTTGACGTAAAATCCGCTATAACTTCAAAGAACAAAAGTTTACCTTAAAAGTCATTGATTGACACCATCCTCGTGTACAGGCAGGTTCGGTGACCTCCTATCACTTATAGCTGTATAGTCCGGAAGTATAATAAGTAGTTCAAAAAATGCAACAAAAAAATCGTTAAATCGATAGAATTTTTTTCGGCTTATGTGTAACTCGATTGTAATTAAAGGCCTGTAAAATGGGGCTGGCGGAGTCCTTTGTGCCTTGAGCCGCAGGCCAAATCCGCCTGTGGCGGACAGTGAACTTTCTGCGAAGCCTGCTTATCAGCCAGATTTTATTTTTATTTTTGGCCAGAATCGGCCATAATAAAGTATATGAATCCATATCAGCAGATATTGATGCAACGGAGTCGCATTGACATTGGCACCGGCCTTAAAACCTGTTGATATTTAAGGGGTGAGATAATTTCATATCTCACCCTCTGAAGCGGAATTGAGCCGACCGGTTGGATGATTGGAACATTTTAATAGAAGCAGAGGACGATGAGGAAGATGGCTCTTACAATGCTGGCAGTTCTGCTGTTCTGTGGCTGTGAAGGCAAAGAGCTGGAGTCTCAGAGCAATCCCGAAGCCGAGAAAGCCGCCACGGAGTCGGCAGAGGTCTGGCTTGCATTAGTCGATAGCGGCAGATATGCCGAAAGCTGGGAGCAGGCCGCAGCGTATTCCAAGGCCAGCATAACAAAAGATGCCTGGCAAAAATACTTCCAGTCGTTAAGAGGGCCTCTGGGCAGACCCATTTCCAGAAAGCTGATATCCTGCCAATATGCTATACCGCCTCCTGGGGTGCCGAAGGGGGAATATGTTGTAATTCAATACAGCACAATTTTCGAAAAGAAAAGGGATGTTGTCGAGACGATTACGCCTGTGTTGGATAAGGACGGCAATTGGAGGGTTTCCGGCTACTTCATTAAGTAGTCCGCCGCAGGCAGACCGGGCTTACGCATAGATGCGTAGAACCCATCATTGACGAAACCGCTGCTGCATACTATCCTGAGCAGGTTATAGTGCGCTTAAACATTTACAAAATACAAATAAGAGAGATTCTGCTATGCTAAAAAGGACACATACATGCGGGCAGCTTCGGCTGGATGATGCCGGCAGAAAAGTAACGCTGGCCGGCTGGGTGCATTCATACCGCGACCACGGCAATCTGGTTTTCTTTGATTTGCGCGACAGGTATGGCCTGACCCAGCTTGTCTTTAATCCCGAAAGACATCCCGAGGCCCACAAATTGGCAAGAACCGTCCGTTGCGAATGGGTAATAGCAGCTAAAGGCGCCGTTCAGCCAAGAAGCCAGGGAATGGAAAATCCAAAGCTGCCTACCGGCCAGATTGAAGTTGCTGTCGAGCAGCTGGAAATTCTAAATGTTTCCAAGACCCCGCCTTTTGAAATGGATAACGCCGAGAAAACAGGCGAGGAGGTTCGTCTTGAAAATCGCTATATTGACCTTCGTCGGCCCGAAATGCGGCAAAAGCTCCACATCCGCCATCGAGTTACCAAAATCGCCAGAGACTATTTCGATGCTCTGGGCTTCTGGGAGATTGAAACTCCGATGCTGGCAAAAAGCACGCCCGAAGGGGCAAGAGATTTCCTCGTGCCGAGCAGGTTGCTTCCGAACTGCTTCTATGCGCTGCCGCAGTCGCCGCAGCTGTTTAAGCAAATCCTGATGGTCAGCGGCATCGACAAATACTTTCAGATAGTCCGCTGCTTCCGCGATGAAGACCCAAGAGCCGACAGGCAGGCCGAATTTACGCAGATTGACGTCGAGATGAGCTTTGTTGACAGCAATGATGTCATCGTCGTCAACGAAAATCTTGTGGCAAAGATTTGGAAGCAGATACTGGATATAGATGTCAAGACGCCTATGCGGCGGATGTCTTACAAAGAAGCGATGGCTGATTACGGCACCGATAGACCCGATTTGCGTTTCGGTATGAAACTAAAAGACATATCCGGTATCGCCGAACAGAGCACCTTCAACGTTTTTACCAAAACAATCGAACAGGACGGCATCGTAAAAGGGCTCTGCGCTGCCGGCGAAAAGTATTCCAGAAGTGACATCGAAAAAACATTAACCAATTTTGTGGCGGACTTCGGTGCAAAAGGACTTTCCTGGGCCAAGGTCAAGAAGGAAAACAATCAACTTTCGCTTGCCGGCGGCGTTGCAAAGTTCTTTAATTCCGAGCAGCAACAGCAGGTTATCGAGCGCTTCGAGGCAAAAGACGGCGATATGATTTTGCTCGTCGCCGATAAAGAAGCCGCTGCCAACAAGGCCCTGGCGCCGCTTCGGTGCCGGCTGGCCAAAGAGCTGAAACTCTATGACAAAAAAAGCTTTGAGTTCCTCTGGGTCGTGGACTTTCCGCTGTTTGAATGGAACGAGGATGAAAAGCGTTACGACTCAGTGCACCATCCTTTTACTGCTCCATTGCCGGAAGATATAGGCAGGCTTGATGCCGACCCCGGAAATATCCGCTCGCAGGCATACGATATTGTCGTTAATGGCAGTGAGATTGGCGGCGGCAGCATCCGTATTCACGACCCGAAGGTTCAACAGAAGGTCTTTGACCTGTTGAGAATCTCAAGGCAGCAGGCTCAGCAGCGGTTCGGATTCTTTTTGAAGGCCCTCGAATATGGCGCTCCTCCGCACGGCGGCATCGCCTTCGGCCTGGACAGATTGATTATGATACTTACCGGCACGGATAATATAAGAGATGTCATCGCATTTCCAAAAACCCAGCGTGGCCAGTGCCTTTTGACCGAAGCCCCGAGCGAAGTTGACCAGAAACAGCTTGACGAGCTGAACCTGCGAACTCAAAAGCACCTGCACGCAATCGAGCCGGAAACCGGCGAACCCGTAAAAGGCGGGTAATCATCGCAACGAGAGACGAGCCGATGCGGATTAAATTAAAACTTATCTGGCAAAAGCCCCAGGGGCTTTTGCGGTTATCGCCTCTTTCACTGGCGAGAAAGTGCCAGCTGGCGTTTGGGGCAGCGGTGGTCTTTGTCTTAACCGTCGCTCTTATTCTGCCCTACATCTGGATGAGTCAGCTTACGAAAAAGGCCTGTCTTGACGCCGGACGAGCCACATCTAATATACTGATGCGCCGGCATTTTCAGACAGAGCAGTTCGGTGAAACATCTCTGCCGGCACTTGGTAGTTCCGGCGATGTGCTCGATGTTAACGTCTCCGATATACGGTGGGTTCGCTTCAAAAAAGAGCCGGATGATAAGCAGCTGCTGACCCTGACCGACGTGCAGAGGAAAATGCTTGAGTTTCTAAAAGCCGACGAGAGCGAAGATGATAATGTTACCTTTGCCGGATATGATGGCGTTCTGCACAGCGATTACGTGCGGATTTTCAGGGCAACCGACAATTGTTTAAGCTGTCATAATCCGCAGGGTTCTGCCAGTCCTTTTAATAAAAATGAGCTCATCGGCGCCGCGCTTGTTCGGCAGCCGGCCGGTGAAATCAGCAGAACAGCTTTGATGAATCTTCTCTGGATAATTGTCGCAGGCCTGATTGGGGGCACCGGAGCCGTCATCGCTTTTTATATGATAACCCAGAGTGTAATCCTTCGGCCTATCCGGCAGTTGCGGGCGATTGCAAATAACGTCGCTGAGGGCAATCTTGATACAAGAAGCTCAATAAAAACAGGCGATGAATATGAAAAACTCGCTAATGCGTTTAACAATATGCTCGATTCTCTGCAGGCCACGCAGGAGAAACTCCGCCAGGCAAATAAACAGCTTGACGCCAAAATTGCTCAGCTGTCGGAGAGAAACATTGAGCTGTTTAAGGCAAACAAAGTAAAGAGCGAATTCCTGGCTAATATCTCGCACGAATTCAAAACGCCTTTGAATTCTATACTGGGATTTGCGCAGGTCTTAAGGGGTAAACCGGAGCTGTTGAGAAAAGAAAAAGCTCGAAGATACGTCGAGAATATTCTTATCGGCGGCAACCGGCTGTTGAATATGATAAACGACCTGCTGGACCTCGCCAAGACCGAGGCAGGAAAACTTCAGCTGCACGTGGAAAGGGCTTCTGTGCAGGAGATTCTTAAAGCGATTGTGGCCTCGTTTTCGCTGCTGACAAAGGAAAAGAAAATCAAAGTCAAGCTCACTGTCCCTGATGAAATCCCGCCTCTTATGACGGATGCCGGCAAGGTTCAGCAGATACTGTATAATTTTCTGAACAACGCCGTCAAATTCACGCCGCAGGAAGGCAGAATCGAAATTCGAGCACAGATGCTCGATGAAAAGATGTTGCGGATTGCGGTGGCGGATACCGGCTGTGGTATTGCCGATGCTGACAGGGAAAAGATATTTGAAAAATTCCACCAGGCGGACGGCTCTATAACTCGCGAAACGACAGGCAGCGGCCTGGGTCTTGCCATCAGCAAGGAGTTGGCTGATATGCTCGCCGGCAGTATCGGCCTGGAAAGTGAACTTGGTGTTGGCTCAACCTTCTGGCTCGATTTCCCTGTTACTCTTGCCAAAAGCGAAGACAAAACCACAGAACCCGCAGAGAAAGATAAAAATTTGCCCACCGTAATCGGCTAAATCACCACCCATTCCTCGCTTGGCTGGCCCAATGGATAAGCGAATAATCGTCCAAAGCACCGAGTATCTCTTATATCATCCGAACAGGAACAGCTCAGATTAGTTTGGTTAGGAACGCAGGAAATTCTTTAGTTTCCTTCCAAGTTTCTTTGTATTCGGCGTCTGACATTCCCAGATTACGAGGACCCTCCATCCGTCTCTTCGTAATTTCCGGAGGTTGCGTTTATCCCGTTCAGCATTCCCCTGACGCTTTGATTGCCAAAACTTGGTGTTGGTCGCTGGCACGACACGCCCGTAAGGGCACTTGTGCATGTGCCAGAAACATCCATGAACAAATATAATTTTGCGGCGTGGTGCAAAAACCAAGTCAGGATGGCCCGGCAGGTCTTTGCGGTGAAGAGAATATCGGTACCCCATTCGGTGAACTATCGACCGCACGAGCATTTCCGGCTCGGTGTTTTTGCACCGGATTTGGGACATGTTATACGACCGCTGGCGTTTGGTTAAAACATCCATTTCTATAGACGAGCAAGGTTATCATGGTTAAGTTCTTTGAACTGAACTGCTGGGATCCTCACGGTAGCGCTCCTTCCTCCTGTCATGCTTTTCCCGCCCTACCCGGAAAATTGCTTGCACACAATGAATTGTGAACCTAAAATGTTCTCTTAATACACTGAAACTAATTGTGGTTTGAGGGGATCGCAGAAATGAAACTGAAAAGAGAGAAGTGGACAAGGGATCAGTTAATAGTGGCGTTTAATCTTTACTGCAGGATTCCCTTCGGTCGTATCCATAAATCTAATCCGGTGATAATAGAGCTGGCAAATAAGGTAGGCAGAACACCCAGTGCAGTCGCTATGAAAATGGTGAACTTCGCAAGCTTGGACCCTACGCACCGCCGGCGGAATGTAAAAGGGTTGGAACACGCCAGTAAAGAAGATGAAAAGATTTGGGAGGAATTTCACAAAGACTGGCAGGGCTTGGCAGGCGAAAGCCAGCGTGCGATTCAGCAGTTGAGCAAGACATTGGAGCAAAAGGAGATTTTTGAATTGTCGGAACCTTCGGTCACAGAGGTCGAAAGGAGCATAAAGGTTCGCCTTGTTCAACGGTTTTTCAGGGACACGGTATTGGCCAGCTACAACTTTAATTGTGCCTTATGTAAAATGTCTCTGCCAGCAATGCTCAATGCGAGTCACATCATCCCTTGGGCTGTGGACAAGCAACGCAGAGCAGACCCCCGGAATGGGATGTGCCTTTGTGCACTGCATGACAGGGCTTTCGACAGAGGTTTAATAACGGTCTCCGAGGACTTTAGAATCACTGTATCGCGAGAAATCAAGATTCCGCACGCTTCAAAGCTACATCGAGTCGGTTTGTTAGATATTGAGGGCGAGAAGATTAACCTCCCAGATAGATTTGGTCCCGATCCATTAGCATTGGCTTATCACAGACAGAATATTTTTCTTGAATAAAGGAAAGCTTAAATATGAGGAAACTGATAAACCTGACGTTACCATATGCTGCGGCGCCTGAGATTCTCAACGACCTCTATGATGGCTTGGAAGTATGGAGGAATACTGAAGAGTATCTCGATAGCGGGTCTGTTGTGGCGCCCTGTGTTATTGCAGAGTGTTCCAGCGTAAGAAAAGCACGCCAGATGATGAGGCTCTATGAGGAAACAATTTCCTTACTTGAGAACAAGATAGGAAAGAAGAACTGCAAACCTTTATGACTGACATGGAAAACCGGTGACAAGGATGTCGTGGTCAGGTATCTTGTCGCTGGGGATTTCCCGAATGTCTCCATGCGGTTTCTCTCCAAAGTTTGCCTCATATGTCTGTTGCGCGAATTTGTTCCATTCCGACGAGAAGACACATTCACATCCGGCCTTTTCGAAGGCGATTCTGGTTCCGCCAATACCGGCGAACAAGTCAATAAAAGTAAGTTTCTTTTGGTGCCGAACAACTTGGTATGTCCTCTGAGACGCCCGAGAGATTGTAAGCGTATCACCAGTAACCAAGTGATTCTCCCGAATGTACGCTTTGAGCCAGCCCCTCTCTCTGAAAATCCATCTGGGCTTGTGGTTTTTTTCGTCGGTGGGGATGTCTGTTTTTATCTCTTTGTCAAGGCCTTCGACTTTCAGGGTGATGGGGTTGCCGAGGCCGGATTTCTTGTTCGGGCCGCCGAAAACATCAGGCGGGAAAAAATCCTCGCCGCAGCAGCGCAGATTCAGATTGCCATACTTAAAAGCCGATTCCGTCAGTTTTATTACGCGAGTTTCCATACTCAAGCAAGAACAATTGACTTTCCGAACGCCATTATTATAATATTATACTTTACTGATTGCTATATCAATAAAAAGGAGCGCCGATGGGCAGAAAATTTGTAAGGGCGATATTTCCAGGGTCGTTTGACCCGATTACGAACGGCCATCTCGACGTTATCAGCCGCGGTATGAAGCTTTTTGATGAGCTTGTCATCGCAGTTGGTAAAAGCCCAATCAAAAACCAGCTCTTTACGCCGGAAGAACGGGTGGAAATGATAGCTGAGCTGATAACCGATATGCCTGGCGTATCAGTCGAGAGCTTTGAAGGGCTGACGGTGGAATACGCTGCCCGAAAAAAGGCCGATGTCATCCTTCGCGGCCTGCGGAGTTTAACCGACGTTCAGTATGAGTTCCAGCTTGCTATGACCAACCGGGCTGTGGCCGGCATCGAAACCATCTTTATTATGACCGGCGAGCAGTATGGCTTCACAAGCTCGACCTTGATTCGTGAGGTCGCCTCTTTAGGCGGCGACCTGACAAACCTTATCCCGGAAAACGTCCATAGACGCTTGAAGCAGCGGTTTGATAAAAAGATAAAGAAATAGCAGAATTGTCCGATGCCGACGTCTCGCAGAAACACCAAACGAGCATCGAGGTTTATCCGCCAGACGTATGGCGGAATCGAGATATGTTTACAATTAGTGTCGAAACACGCTTTTGGGCATCGCACCGGTTGGCCCTGCCGGATGGCTCAAAAGAACCAGCGCACCAGCATAACTGGCTGGTTGTTGCCGACGTCGGCAGCGACAAGCTCAACAGTATGGGGCTTGTGATGGATTTCAATCGTCTCAAAGCGATGCTCGATGAAACCGCGGCAGAGTTTAATAATGTTGCGCTGGATGAAACCAAAAATTTTCGGCAGAACAACTCATCCGCTGAGAACGTAGCCAGGTATATATATGGTAAACTGCGAACAAAACTGCCCAAAGATGTCAAACTTCGGAGCATAAAAGTTGTTGAGGAGCCGGGTTGTTCGGTAATATTCACGGCGGATGAGCCGGTCAAAGGCAGATAAGAACAAACTCGATAAATTGGCTTTTTTAGAAGGGTTGTAATTTTGCCGATATTTTTCATAAGGAAGCCCCGGCCCTGCACCAAGCCGGTTTTCTGAGCCGGATTTGCAGCCGGGCACAAAAACTTTGCTATACTTTATTTTAGTGCAACCAAAGATAGATTTTGGTATAATGGGATGATGGAGTTAGATGCTTGTAATTTTTGCGAGCATCAGGGACCGCAATAATTATGCAATGTCAGGTATGTAATGAAAATGATGCGACTATTCACTTGACCGAGATAACCGACGGCAAGCGATACGAGATGCACGTTTGTGAGCGTTGTGCCGCCGAGCAGGGCATAGCGGTCAAGAGTCAGATACCGATAAATGAGTTGCTTAGTAATCTGCTTGCCGTTCAGCCGACGGACGATGAGCTGGCCAGCCCTTCACAGCAGCAGGTATCCTGTCCGCATTGTGAGATGACGATGGAACAGTTTCGCAAGGAAGGTGTCTTGGGATGTCCCTATGATTATGAGGTTTTTGAAAAATCGCTTCTGCCTCTTATCGAAAGAGCTCACGACGGCAAAACTACCCACTGTGGCAAGCTTCCTTCAAGGGTTCCAAAGGACACGAAAAAGCAAACAGAGCTTTTCAGCCTGCGTCAGCAGCTGGAAGCTGCCGTGCAGAGCGAAGACTATGAGCTGGCTGCCAAATTGCGGGACAAAATAAACAAAATTGAATCTTGATACTTGATTCTCGATACTCGACGAGTATCGAGGTTTATCCGCCGCAGGCGGAATCCGGCATCGAGAGGCGAGAAATGAAGCTGGCTGACATAAGTAATGATATAAATGAATGGTTTGGCGGCACCGGGCCGATGTCGGATATCGTTATATCCTCACGTGTTCGCCTGGCCAGAAACCTCGCAGGCCACAAATTCCTCATCCGTTGCTCCAATAACGAAAAAGCTGAAATACTCAAAAAGCTAAGAGATGTCCTTATGTCACTTGACCTTGGCGACAAGGTCTTCTATATCAGCGTGGACAAAGCACCGGCTCTGAATAAACATCTGCTTATTGAGCGACATCTTATAAGTCATCATCACGCTTTTGGCAAGGGCCCCAGGGGTGCCGTCATCGCTCATCGGGAATTTTTCACCGCTATGATTAACGAGGAAGACCATCTGAGAATCCAGGTGTTAAAGGCCGCCTGCCAGCTTTCTCAATGCCTCGAGCAGATAAACAAAATCGACGATATGATAGAGCAGAAAATTGACTACGCCTTCAGCCCTCGTTACGGATATTTGACTGCCTGTCCCACAAATCTCGGCACTGCTGTTCGGGTCTCGGTGATGCTGCATCTGCCGGCCCTGAAAATGACTGGACAGATAGAAAAATTCTTTAACGCCACAAGGGATATGTGCCTGGCCGTGCGAGGGCTTTTCGGCGAAGGCACTGAGGCGGCAAGTGACTTCTATCAGCTCTCCAACCAGGTAACGCTCGGTGTTTCCGAAGAGTCTATCGTCTCGCAATTTGAAAATATTATTATTCCTGAAATAGTCGAGTATGAAAAAGCCGCACGAAATCAACTGCTCTCCAAGCAGTCCGACCTTCTCGACGACAAGATTTCTCGTGCGATGGCGCTGTTGCAGAACGCTCATTTGATAAGCTCGCAGGAGGCGTTATTTTTGCTGAGCCACTTACGGCTGGGCATAAATATGCGCCAGTATATGGGGGCTTCGACCCCTGCGATAGACCGGCTTTCCAAGATCAGTGAAGCAGACGGAAAAAAGAATCTTTCAATTGCGACAATAAATCGATTGTTTATGCTGACCTTGCCGGCCCATTTGCAGCTTAACTACGGCAAGGAGCTTGATTCAACCCACCGTGACGCACTTCGCGCCCAAATCATCCGCTCCGCACTCAATGCTTGAAAGTTAAATTCGAAATCCTAAGCACGAAATCCGACTCGTCGGACAAGTCCGAAACAAATTATAAATCCAAATTCTAAAATGTTCAAAACTGACAGCTTTGCTGTCATTCTGAGCCCTTCGCTTCGCTCGAGTGTAAACTCCGCCGAAGAATCTGGCTTACGGTTTATTCATTTACCACGATGGCCAGATGCTTCACTCCTTCGACTCCGCTCAGGACAGGTTCGCTCAACATGACAAGTATCAAGTATCCGGTATCGAGAATCGAATTTTCCTGCCAAAATGGCATTATTAACCGACAAACAAAAATCAGAAGATTTATCCGCCGTAGGCGGACAGAAGTCAGAAACCGTAACTTCCTGGAATGAAAGAGGTTAGCTTGCTCAAGCAGATTAAGCTTGACTTCTGGCACGGCCTTTGCAATGTTAAGCATTTGAATATAGACAAAGCAGATTTTTGTCATTCCCGCGCAAGCGGGAATCCATTATACTTTCATTTTTCTGGATTCCTGTTTTCACAGGAATGACATCGTATAGATAACGAAAGGAAGATGATTATGGCTAAAATCGTTGGCATAGATTTGGGAACGACATTTTCAGTAGTTGCTGTGATGGAAGGCACGGCGCCGAAGGTTTTAATCAACGCCTCCGGCTCACGGCTTACTCCTTCGGTCGTTGGCTTTACGGATAAAGGCGAACGGCTTGTCGGCCAAATCGCAAAGCATCAGCAGGTAACCAATCCCGAAAACACGGTTTATTCCATCAAACGCTTTATGGGCAGGCGTCACAACGAAGTCGCAGCGGAAGAGAAACTCGTCCCTTATAGAATAGTTGGCGGCCCGGAGGAGCTGGTAAAGGTCGAAGTCCGAGACAAGGAATACACTCCGCCGGAAGTATCAGCTATGGTCCTGCAGGACCTGAAAAAGACCGCTGAAGATTATCTTGGCGAAAAGGTTACCGATGCCGTTATTACTGTTCCTGCCTACTTTAATGACTCACAGCGCCAGGCCACAAAGGACGCCGGCACAATCGCCGGCCTTAACGTCCGCAGGATTATTAACGAACCAACTGCAGCGGCTCTTGCTTACGGCGTCGAAAAAAGAAAGAACGAAAAGGTCGCGGTATTTGACTTTGGCGGCGGCACATTCGATATCTCAGTCCTGGACATCGGCGGATTCAGCGAAGAAGGCGGCGTCCTTGAAGTTCTCAGCACAAATGGTGATACGCACCTTGGCGGCGACGACCTCGATGCAGTCCTGATAAATTACCTGGCCGACGAGTTCAAAAAGAAAGAAGGCATCGACCTCCGTGAAGACCCTATGGCGCATCAACGGCTAAAAGAAGCCGCAGAAAAGGCAAAGTGCGAGCTGAGCAGTCAGCTTGAATCTACAATCAATCTGCCGTTTATCACAGCCGACGCAAAAGGCCCGAAGCATCTGCAGATGACCATCACCCGCAGCAAGTTTGAGGCCCTGGTTGCACACGTTCTGGAACGCCTGAAACAGCCCTGCTATAAAGCGATGGAAGACGCCAAGTTGGAACCCAAAGACATCTCCGAGACCCTGTTGGTAGGCGGCTCAACCAGAATTCCAAAGGTTCAGCAGATTGCAAGAGAGCTGTTCGACAAAGAGCCGAACAAAAGTCTCAATCCCGATGAAGTTGTTGCCTTAGGTGCAGCCATTCAGGGAGCGGTTCTTTCCGGCGACGCAGGCGTAAGGGATATTTTGCTTCTGGATGTAACGCCGCTTTCTCTGGGCGTTGAGACGCTCGGCGGGGTTATGACGCGGCTGATTGAACGCAACACGACCATTCCCACCAGCAAAAAGGAAATTTTCTCCACCGCTGCGGACAGTCAGACCACTGTTGACATCCACGTCCTTCAGGGTGAGCGTGAATTTGCCCCGGACAACCGCACGCTTGGCAGATTCCAGCTCACCGAGATTCCGCCGGCCCCGCGAGGTATTCCGCAGATTGAGGTTGCATTTGATATCGACGCCAATGGCATTTTGAACGTGCAGGCCCGAGACCTCGGCACCGGCAAGCAGCAGTCCATCGCAATTAAGTCCAGTTCAGGCATAAGTGACCAGGAGATTGAGAAGATGAAAAAAGAGGCCGATGTGCACGCTGCCGAAGACAAGAAAAAAAGAGAGGTCGTGGACCTCAAGAACCAGGCCGACCAGTTGCTCTACTCCACCGACAAGACCCTCAAAGAGCACGGCGATAAGGTCTCAGCGGAGACTCGCGGAAAGATTGAAAGCGCCGTCAACAACCTCAAAGAAGCCATAAAAGGCGATAATGCCGTAGCAATAAAAAGGGCCATTGAAAACCTCAGCGATGCCGGTCAGGAACTGGGCAAGGTGCTTTATGAGGAGGCAGCCAAAAAACAGGCCGCTTCAGCGCCAGCCGGCTCTTCAAAACAAAAATCACCGCCGCCTGAAGGAGAGGTTAAAAGAAAAGGTGGTGATGATGTAATCGACGCCGAATTTGAGGCGAAAGACAAATAAGTAAAAGCAGGAATTTGTATAAAAGCCGGAGCATTGTAGCTTAAAGATTTTGGTATTGAATAAAAATTAAAAGCCCAGAATCTGCTATCTGCTCCGGCTTATCTTATGAGTATGCTCCGTAGAAAACAGTATGCTGTAGGTTGTCATTGCGAGCGAAGCGAAGCAATCTCAAACGTTCAATGGGCTTTTGCCACTATATTAGATAGAAGATTGCCACGGCCCTTCAGGCCTCGCAATGACCACTAATGTAAGGTTTCTACAGAACATTATGAATATAAAAAATTCCGGATATCTATGAGCCGTTGTTTTCTGGTCGTATGCGCCTGAACATCAAAAAAATCTCTAAGTAATTATTGCCAATTTACATCTGATAATTTAGCATTTCAAAGGTAACCCGCCTTGCGGGAGCCCGAAACGTATCGGCGTGATTAATCGTGTATGGGAAAATCCACTAAATAGGCCAGGTGCTATGCGCTTAAGAAGGGAACTCAACTTGATTGATGTATTTTGCATTGCCTCCGGGGCGATGATAAGCTCGGGTCTGTTTATCCTTCCCGGCTTGGCCTATGCCAGGGCAGGACCAGCCGTTATTATTTGCTATCTTCTCGCGGGGCTTCTGTCGCTGCCGGGTATGCTGAGCATCGCCGAAATGACAACTGCAATGCCAAAGGCAGGCGGAGACTGCTTTACTATTATTCGGAGTATGGGCCCTGCCGTGGGGACTGCTGCAGGATTACTTAGCTGGTTTTCTCTGGCTATGAAAAGCACCTTTGCCCTGGTGGGTATGTCTATCTTTACCGTGCTTATCATAGACATCGACATACATATCGTTGCTGTTTTCTTTTGTTTTTTCTTTCTGTTTATTAATCTCATTGGTATTAAAGAGGCTGGCAGGGCTCAGCTTATTCTTGTTCTCGGATTATTGGTGCTTATGCTTTTGTATATTGTGCTCGGATTGCCTAAGGTCAAAATCACAAACCTTGAACCTTTTGTGCCCAGAGGACTAACCGCGGTGCTCTTCACCACCGGTTTTGTCTTTGTTTCTTATACGGGACTGTTGAAAATTGCCAGCATCGCAGAAGAAATTAAAAATCCCGCTCGAAATATACCTCTGGGAATGGTTATTTCACTGCTGGTCGTAAGCATATTTTATACCTTTATGATACTCGTAACCATAGGTGTTCTTGACCCGAACGTGTTACAAAAATCGCTGACTCCTATTTCTGACGGAGCAGCGGTCTTTATGGGCCAATGGGGCAGAACCACCTTGACTGTAGCTGCTATCCTGGCTTTTCTCTCTACTGCCAATTCAGGTATTATGACCGCCGCAAGGTCACTGGTGCCGTTGAGCGCAGATGGTTTGCTGCCGCCGTCTCTTGGGAAAATTAATGAAAGATTCAGAACCCCCCACAATTCTTTAATCCTGACAGGCATATTTATAATCATTGCTTTGTTTCTGAAGCTTTATATACTGGTGGAAGCCGCCTCGGTCGTGTTTATTCTCACCAATATTCTTGCCTGTGTGTCCCTTATAATTTTAAGAGAAAGCCGCCTGCAAAATTATCGACCGCGTTTCCAATGCCCCTTGTATCCCTGGATGCAAATTGCGGGCATAGTGGCCTTTCTCTTTCTGATTATTGAAATGGGAAAAGAGGCACATTTAATAAGTTGGATTCTGTTTGTAGGCGGACTTCTTGTGTATTTTTTCTATGGCAGAATCAGCACAAACAGAGAATATGCGTTACTGCACCTTATCGAGAGGATAACAGCCAAAGAGCTGACCACCTACTCTTTGGAAGCAGAATTGAGAGAAATTATCAGGGAAAGAGACGAAATCGTTAAAGACAGGTTTGATAGGTTAGTTGAAAGTTGCGTCATATTGGATATCGGAAACTCAATAAAGATATCGGACTTTTTCAAATTAGTCGCTGAGGAAATGGCTCCGAGATTAAATGAAAAGCCGGAGTTACTATTAAAATTACTGCGGGATAGAGAAAGCCAGAGCAGCACCGTCTTAAACCCCGCTCTGGCGATACCGCACATCGTCATTCAGGGAGAGCACCTTTTTGATATCCTTCTGGCACGCTGCAAGGAAGGAATCGTTTTTTCAGACAAATATCCAAAGGTGCACGCTGTTTTTGTCATAATCGGCACAAAGGACGAGCGCCATTTTCATCTTCAGGCCCTGTCGGCGATTGCCCAGATAGCTCAGAACACGGGCTTTGAAAAAAGATGGATGTCGGCAAAGAGCAAGGATGCTCTCAAAGATATTGTTCTTTTGGGGACGCGCAGGCGTCAATGAGAACGAATATCGAATCTCGATGCTTGACGCTCGATGCTCGTAAAGAAGAGATAATCGAGTATCGAGGTGCGAGTATCGAGCAGCGAGTTTATTTGCCTATACAGAATCGGCTGAATATCCTCTCTAATATCTGCTCGTCGATAGGTTGTTGTTCGATATCGGATACTGTCTTGTAAGCGGCTCGCAGCATCATTACTGTTACTTCGTCATTGTTGGCTTTCAATTCACTTATGGCTTCGCTGATATTCTCAATCGCTTCGGTAACTGCATGTTTGTGCCTTGCCGTAAGTGCAACTCCGCTTACACTTGGATTTTCGATTTCAGATTTGCGATTTGCGATTTTTCCAAGTGTCATCTCAAGCAGCTTTGTGTCGATAGCACTTTGCAATGCCTCTATGCCGGCAGAGGTTACCACTGATGTTGGCAGGAACTCCGAGCCAAATATCTTATTTAGCTCGGCAAGGCGAATAGCTAATAAATCTTCCGAGAGCAAATCGGATTTTGTTGCTACTGGTATCAGAACCTTTGGCTCTATGAGCCGGCGGATTGCAATATCTTCAAGCCAGCTGCTCTTGGATATATCGACGCAGAATATAACCACAGAGGCATTCCGCAGCGCCTCGATTGCCGCCTGCTGGGCCAATTCATCAAGAATATCCTGTTGCCCCGCACCAATTGAGGCATAACTATGGGTTCCTCTCCGGCTGTCAAGCAAAGACCCTCGATTCACGGACAATTGGTGCGGGGTCAATCCCGCACAATCGAACAGCACGCATCTGCAGTGTGCCAGCGTCAACAGGCCCGTCAGAACGTCTCTTGTGGTTTTGTGCCTGTCTGAAACGATACTTCTTTCTTCGCCGAGCAATTTATTCAGCAGACTGCTTTTGCCGGCATTGGGAGCTCCTGCGATGCTCACCGCCGGCAAATCGACTAATGTCTCGTTTCTGATGCTGCCGGCAAGAAGCCGCTCAAGCTCTGTCTTTATCCCGGCAAGTTTGTCAACCGCCTCATCTTTTGTTATGAATTCGATATCTTCGCCGCTGAAATCCAGTCCTGCTTCGATTAAGCTCAGACAATCCATCATTTCTGTCTGAATTTTTGCCGTGGTTTCGGCCAATCGCCCGCTAAGAAGTTTTTCAGCGGCAGCCAGTTGAAATGTATTGGAGCTGACAACGATTTCGTTCACTGCCTCGGCCTGGCTCAAATCAATTTTGCCGGCCAGATATGCTCGTGCTGTGAACTCGCCGGGCCCGGCCAGCCGAAGGCCTCTGCCAAGCAGATTACGTATCAGGGCCTCTGTAACGGCAGCATTAGTATAGATGTGGAATTCGGCAACGTCATCACCTGTATAGGAATTAGGTGACAGAAATAGATATAGCAACGCATCAATTTCAAGGTCCTCGTCGATGGCTGCCTTGCCGGTTATTACCCTCGTCCCTCGCTCAATAAGAACAGGTGGTCTGAAAATCTGATTGATTTTTTCGACCGTCTCAGGCCCCGTTATGCGAATAATCACCCTCTCTTGCGAATTGGTGGAGCTAACCGCTGCGATAGTATCGTTCAGGTCATACATAAGAAACGAAAAACTAAAAGTGTTAAACTCAAAACCACAACCCTAAATTCAAAATGACTTTATACTCTTTCGCAGACAACAAGTATGGTTTTTAAATTTTGTAGAATGGCTTTGGTTTTTTCTTTTTGACCTTGCCTCCGGTTTTACTTGTAACTGAAACCAGCCCATTTGATTTGGCTTCTTCTTTTTCGCGGATGTGTTTGCGAATAATATACTGCTCGACAACGCCGGCAAACGTGCTGGCCATAATATACAGATTCACGCCCGACGGCGCCGTGTATAACATCAACGGGAACAGCAGCGGAAACATAAACATCATCATTTTTTGCTGCTGGGCGACCTGTGGATTCGCCGACCCTTGTGCCTGAGAGGGCATAAGTTTCTGCTGCAGATAGAATGCAACGCCCATCAAAATCGGCAGCAAACTCAGCTCCCCTATCTTTCCCAGCAAAGGTATAGTTATCGTAGAAAATCTAAACACCGCATCAGGAGCCGAAAGGTCGGTAATCCAGAACGGCAAAAACGCCGCTCCTCGCAGGTCGATGCTGGCATATACTGCGCTCCATAATGCAATCCAGATGGGCATCTGCACAAACATCGGTAGAAAGCCCATAATCGGCGATGCACCTTGCTCTTTATAAAGGGCCATAATCTGTTTGTTCATCTCGGCTTTGTTGTTGGCGTGTTTTTTCCTTATCTCCTCGGCCCTCGGGGCGAGAGTGCTCATCTTGCTCATTGAGACCTGGCTCTTTTTGGTAATCGGATGCAGGATAAGCCGCATCAAAAATACCAATATGATAATCACGACACCATAATTATGGATAAAACCATACATCCACTTCATAATCCACAGTATTGCAAATGCCAATGGATTTATAATGCCGGCGGGACAACAGCAGCTCATAAAATCAATTGTCTGAATGAAACCCAGTTCTTTGTAGTGCTCGTTCTTATCAAACAAGCTCTTGACTTTGGGGCCGAGATACAACTGGAAATTGTATGTCCTTGAGCTGTTTGGCAGACCGACAGTGTCTAATTTGGCGAAATCAATTTCAAGCCCTACAGCGGTGTTTTCATCACCGCTTGACCTTCGTCCGTCGGGATTATAGAACCGAACACATTTTCCGTTTTTCTCTACCTCTTCTTCATACGATTTGCCTGTAAAGAATCGCCGAATAGAATAAGAGAACCCCCTTTTTTTTCTAATCATTATTCCCTTGCCACCGGCCTGATTTTGTTTGCCGCTTATCCAATCGCAGAACTTCTTGCTGTCTTCAGGAAGCGGGACAAGTATGGCTGCAAAGTACCTGTTTGTCAGAGCGGCCCAGAGAAATTCCTGATTCTTCTGGTGTTCGCCACCTAAGATTTCCTCAGCAAATGTCTCCCTCGCATCAAAGCTGCTTGCACCGACCCTTATGCTGACAATCTGCCCCTTCGGGTCTCTAAAACATCCTACGATTTTTCTCTCATCGCTTCTTGAGTCTTCTCGCCCGACGCCGACCGGTCCGGCCAGATTAAACCGCACCCCCTGCTCATCACTACTGAGATTGTCAACAACTATGCTGCACTCCGTAAGATAGCTATTCGGGCTGACCTTGTAGGTTTTCAGTAGTTTCACAACCGGCTCACCGGCCGATGTTTTGATAACCGCTTCAAACCGGGCCGTTTGAGAGCCATCTTCTGCCGTTTCTTTGCCGATGCTCTTGAAGTGCAAATCCTGCAGCGACAACTGCAGCTTCTCCTGAACAAATATGAAATCTTTATTTGCCATCGGCAGGATTTCACTTCCGTCGGCCGATTTCACAGGAGAAAGAATCACCAATGGCTTGGGGTTTTTATAATCACGGTCATCGAATTCGCTAAAGGTGGCCTTGGCTATCGCTGCCCCTTTTGTGCTTAATTCCAGCTGATACTTAAAGCCGCTTTCAGGGTCTATTGAGCCGAGCTTTACTGTCTCAGCCGGGCCGCCGTAGGCCTCGAAGGTCGTAACAGCAGACATCTCCGGAGGCAATTCGCTGTCTGCAGGGGTATTTTCTGCCTCCGGTTTTTTCTCGACGGTCGTCTGCTGCAGAAGGATACAGGGTTTCCCGCCGGTCCGAGCCGTTTCAAAAACGCCGGTTTCAATTACAAGCCACCCACAAAAGGCAACAAAGAGTATAACAACCAAAGAAAAAATAATTCTCATAATAGGATACCGTGTTATGGTTCTGGTCTTGACTTTCGTTTTTCAATAATCAATAGTCAATAGTAAATAATCAGTTCTTTCACCTTCCGTCCTGCAGCCGGTCAGCGTGGAAATTATCCAGTGGCTCGATGGCTCTTATTTTCTTCATAGTGGTTTCAAAATCATATTCCAGCCGGACAAAGTTCACCTCGTTTTCATCTACATACACATAGCCTGTCCGATTGTTTTTATCTCTCGGCTGGCCGACAGAGCCGATATTGATAATTGCTTTCTCGCGGTCGATAATCGGATATACATTGCCCAGTTCGTCAGGTGGATAAAAGTCCGGTTCGTTAAGAAATACGCCTGGCATATGCGTATGGCCCACAAAGCATATATGCTTGACCCGCTCGAAAAGCAGCCGAACCTTTACCGGATTGGTGTAAACATCGTCGGGAAAGATATATTCATTAATCGGTCTTCTGGGCGATGCGTGAACAAAATCCATTGTTGCTTCGGTTGACCCCAGCTTGCATGTGAGCGTCTGTCGTATCTGCAGCTCGCCAAGAAAGCTCCAGCGCCTGTCGCAGAGCTGCCTTTGTTTTTCTTCTTCCAGAACTTCGCGGGTCCAGAAGCTTGCCTGCTCTGCGGCATAGTTGAAATTTGTCGGTTCGTATAAAGTGGCAAAGTCGTGATTGCCCAGAACGCACCACTGGCTTTTTTCTATAATCAGGTCGAGACATTCCTTGGGGTTTGGCCCGTAGCCAATCACGTCGCCCAGGCAATAAACGGTCTTTATGCCCCGCCTTCTTAAGTCGTTGAAGACCGCGGTCAGGGCTTCGAGATTCGAATGTATATCGCTCAAAATCGCAAACATAAACCTGCCTTGGATAAATAAAACATAACTCTGTATCGCACAAGAAACCACTTTATAACAGAAATATCACAAAAACGCCAGAACATTTATATATTTGCTGACTTTTAAACAAGGCCCATTTTGCGATAAATTTAGGATACCACGCCCTGACACCATACGGTTCAGGGCACATGGGCAGCAGTGGCATATGGGACACCACGTGGGGTATCCCACTGTGGGAAGGAAAGCCGGCAAATGGAATTTATTTTACTTCTCGTATAAAGGGCTAAAAAGACGGTTTGCTTTGGCCGTCAGGGTTGTTATAATTACGTAATTCAATATACTAAATACGATGAACGGAATGTGAAGATGATGGATATAACTCTTCTTGAAACTCGCGGCCTTGTAAAGAGGTATTCCGGCAGAATTGTCGTTGATGAAATATCTATTACAATTGGCCAGCGCAGTATTGTCGGCCTTCTGGGCCGAAATGGAGCCGGCAAGACCACTACCTTTAGAATGATTATGGGTATGGTTACCCCTGATGGCGGCCAGGTCATCTTTGAAGGCCAGGATGTTACTAAGCTGCCGATGTTCAAAAGAGCACGCCTCGGTATTGGCTATCTCTCGCAGGAACCGAGCATCTTCCAACGGCTTAGTGTCCGCGACAACCTCTATGCTATTCTCGAAACGATGTCCATCACCAGAGCTGAGCGCAATCGCAAAGCAGATATGCTCATTGAGCGTTTCGCACTTAACGAGGTCGCAAATAGCCAGGGCAGATTTCTCTCCGGCGGTGAGCGGAGAAAACTTGAAATCGCCCGTGCTATGGTGACAGACCCTTCGTTGATTTTATTGGATGAGCCCTTTAGCGGCGTTGACCCCATCGCTGTTGAGGAGTTGCAGAGAGAGATACGCCGGCTCGTTGCCTCCGGCGTCAGTATCCTCGTTACCGACCACAATGTTGAGAGGACGCTTGAGGTTGTGGATTACGCATATATAATTGACCACGGCAAGGTAATCGGAGCCGGCTCACCAGCCGAAATCATCCGCAACGAGACCGTCAGAAAACACTACCTCGGCAACACCTTCGTGGCTCGACTGGGTCCTTCGGCAGTGATCTCAGGGCCGAACTGCTCGCCGAAGTCCGGCAAGAAATTCGACAAAAAATAGTGAGCAGTGTATCGCATAGTATTATCATTGCGAGCGGAGTTGGATACGAGATAAAACAAATGATGGATATAGACAAATGTCGAATCACGCATTATCCGGCTGAAGTGTTGACAAAAGCAGCTTTGCCGGTTGAAAAAATTGACGATGATATCCGCCGGCTCGTGGAAAAAATGACCGACATTATGCTGAAAAATAAGGGAGTCGGCCTGGCAGCGCCTCAGGCGGGCGTGCCGCTGCGACTTTTTATCATATCGCTCGACGGAAGCAAAGAAAAAGTTAAGGCCTATGTAAATCCGACCGTAACACCTATCGGCGAACTTACCGAATTTGAAGAGGGTTGCCTGTCCGTGCCGGGTATCTATACGAAAGTTCGAAGATACAAAAAATGTAAAGTAACTGCTGCCGACCTTGACGGCAATGAGTTTGTCGAGGAAGCCGAAGGATTGTATGCCAGAGCGCTTCAGCACGAATACGACCACATCGAGGGGATGACCATCGTTAATCGAATGGGCAGGGCAGCTAAAATCGCCCACCGAAAGCAGCTCAAAAAACTGGCGGAAGAACACGAAAAACCCAAAAATTAAAACCGACACAGTTTTGAATTTTCAGTTGTAGTTTTGCACTTTTCGCTTTAAGTTTGTAGCTTATTATGAACATAGTTTATTTAGGCAGTGGTGAATTTGGTCTTGAATGCCTCAATGCCTTGGTGACATCGGACTATAGTCTGGATTTCATCGTAACGCAGCCGCCCCGCCAGGCAGGTAGAGGCAGAAAACCGACGCAAACGTCGGTAGCTGTCTGGGCACAAGCTCACTCGATTGTTTTTGTCGAAACAGATGATGTGAACACTCCGCAAATATTCCAGAAGATAGCGGGCTATAAGCCCGCTTTGATTGTCGTTGTTGCATTTGGACAGAAAATCGGCAACGAGCTGATAAACCTGCCCCCCAAAGGCGCTATAAATGTTCACGCCTCTTTGCTTCCCGAATACCGCGGCGCTGCACCTATAAACTGGGTAATAATCAACGGCGAAACCAAAACCGGCATCAGTATAATCGCGTTGGCTGAAAAAATGGACGCCGGCGACATCCTCAGCCAGGTCGCAACGGATATAGAACCTGATGAGACGGCAGGCGAGCTTCACGACCGCCTTGCAAAATTGGCAGCACCATTGCTGCTGGAAACCATCGATAAAATTGCAGATGGAACTGTAGTTTACACTAAGCAGGACCATTCGAAGGCAACGCTTGCGCCAAAATTAAAAAAATCAGATGGTTTTCTGGATTTTGCCGAGCCGGCTGAACTTCTGCAAAGAAAAATACGTGGCTTTTGGCCCTGGCCCGGCGCCTCAGCGATTTATTTCTCGAAAGAGACTTCGAAATCCAGGCGTGTAACTATAGCGCAAGCTCACGTGGTTGAGACGTCAAACACAGCTAACCTGCCGTCCGGGACGCTCGACGAAAATCTGAATATAATCTGTGGACAGGACGCCCTGAAGATTACAAAAATCAAGCCAGCCGGCTCTGACCTTATGAAATTCAAAGACTTTGTTAACGGCCAGCATATTTGGCCCGGCGATATATTTCTCAGGATTGAAGACGCCGATGACCGGTAAAAAGCCAATCACCGCGCGTGTCCCGTTAGAGGTGACTCGTCAGGAACGCATAGCGCGCTCACGATGCCGATTTCTAACGGGGCGTGCTGTCGCAGCCGAGGTGTTAAATCAGTTCGACCCGAAGAGCGATTACGCATCTGCGATTTTGAATAAACTACTTCCTGAAACTCAAGAAAAACAACGAGCCACCGACCTTGTTTTTGGAACAATGAGAAATCGAGCCGCAATAGATATGGTGATAACCAGATTCACTGATTGTCCCATCGAGAGGATACCGGCTAAAGTTATCAATATCATCCGCATTGGGGCATACGAGCTTATATATTCACCTGCAACGCCGGATTATTCAATCGTCAATGAAGCGGTCGAAAATGCTAAAGTTCTTACGTGCCCCGTTAGAAGTAAGTTGTCAGGGACAACTGCTATGACTTGCAGAACGAGGCAGACTTCTAATGGGGCAGGCAAAAAGCAAGTCGGCTTTGTAAATGCAGCCCTGCGTCAAATTACAAGACATATTACCAGCCGCCAAAACCGGCTTTCACAAGCCAACCCGCAAAGGACGCTTCCGCAGACATCTGTAACCGGCTGCGAATTCGATATGGACATCCTGCCGGACTTCAAAACTCTACCAGCCGATTACTTAAGTGTTGCATTTTCACTTCCAAAGTGGCTCATTAACGATTGGCTCAGCGAATATGGCATAGAAGCTACCAGGCAAATCTGCTTTGCATCCAACCGCAGGCCGAGCATCTACATCAGACCGAACACACTAAAAACAACAACACAAAAATTAGCCGAAAAGCTCCGCGATGCGGGCATTGACATCGAAATAATCCCCGCTGTCATTTCCGCACAAGCGTCTATTTGGTCCTCCGTTGTCATTCCCGCGAAAGCGGGAATCCAGAAAGGTAGCGAAAATGATAATTCAATGATAAAAATCAAAAGCCCAAAAGATGTAACGCAGATCCCTGGTTTTGCTGAAGGCGAATTTACCGTTCAGGATATAACTGCCGCCCAGGCGGTAAATATCTTAAAGCCGCAATCGGGCTGGAGAATCCTCGACCTTTGCGCTGCCCCCGGCACAAAAACCACTCAGTTAGCCGAGGCAACCGGCGATAAAGCTGAGATTGTCGCCACCGACATAGATGCTGAACGGCTGAAAATGGTAAAGGAAAATATCACCCGCCTCGGCCTAAAAAGCATTAAGATTGTTGAATATGAGCAGCTTTTCCAAAAATCAAAAATCAAAAATCAAAAATCGAAATTTGCAATCGACCTTGTCGATTGTGTCTTGTTGGATGTTCCCTGCTCAAACACCGGCGTTTTAGCCAAACGCATCGAGGCACGCTACAGGATAACGCCGGATGAAGTAAAAGCCCTTGCCAAAATACAAGCCGTCCTGTTAAAAACCGCAGCATCAATGCTCAAACAAAATGGCAAAATTTGCTACAGCACCTGCAGTATCCAAAAACAGGAAAACCAGGAAATCGTAGCGGAATTTCTCAAGGAAAATTCAAACTTTGTTCTGGAATCTGAACGACTCATTCTCCCATCAGTCGAAGGTTCGGCGGACCACGATGGCGGTTACATAGCAATCATTGTGGGAAAGTGAAAGACGAAAACAAATCTACAAAAAAGTTGCCAAACCTGTATCTGCTAATACAATAAAGCAAAGAATCTATCAAAGAAGGCCGTCTTATATGAACGCAGTATCTCTTGAGCGGGTGTGTAAATCCTTTGGCCAGGTCCGTGCTGTGGATAACCTCAGTGTCCAGGTCCCGGCTGGCAGCATCTATGGCTTCCTTGGGCCAAATGGTGCGGGCAAGACAACCACCATTCGTATGATTATGAATATCATCCGCCCGGATAGTGGCACTATCAGGATATTGGAAGGTCGTTCCGCCGAGCACGCCAGAAACCGCATCGGATATATGCCAGAGGAGCGGGGGCTGTATCGCAAGATGACAGTGCGTAAGGTCCTGACATATTTCGGAGCTATCAAGGGCGTAAAGGATGATGAGCTTGCCCAGAGTGTGCCCCAATGGCTTAAGCGAGTCGAATTGGCCAACTGGGCCGACAAAAAGGTGGAGGAGTTGTCGAGGGGAATGCATCAAAAGCTGCAGTTTGCTGTTACTGTCATCAACAATCCTGAGCTTGTGATTCTTGACGAGCCGTTTTCAGGACTTGACCCATTTAACCAGGATTTGCTAAAAGATATTATTCACCAGATGCGTGACGAAGGCAAAACCGTAATCTTTTCCACACACGTGATGCACGAGGCCGAGAAGCTTTGCGATTACATCCTTCTTATAAACAAGGGCAAAGTAATACTGGATGACGGGCTGCAGAAAATTCGTTCCCAGCATAGCTCCCATACAGTCTGTGTCAGGATTGATGGGGATACGAGCTTTGTTGAGACCTTGCCGATGGTGGCGTCGGTGGAATATCAGGGAAATCTGCTGGAAATAACCTTGTCTGATGGCGACACACAGCGATTTCTTCGTGAATTAGTGCAGCGGGCACATGTGCGAAGCTTTGAGGTAAAAGTGCCCTCGCTGCACGAAATCTTCGTTAAGCTGGTTGGAGCAGATGATGCAGAAGATTCTTAAGATTGCCCATCGCGAATATCTTGAAACCGTCAAGACCAAGGCATTTATTATTGGCTTGTTAATGACGCCGGTTATCATCGGGGCAATCGTGCTAATCAACAGCCGTGTCTCCCGCAGCATATCAGGACCGCGACCGCCAAGGAAGGTAGTCGTTACAGATTTATCAAATGAACTCTCAAACGAGGTTAAAGAATCATTCGACGAATACAATGAATCACATTCCGATAAACAGATTTTGCTTCAGGAGCTTCAAACTGACGAAAGTGCGGATACATCTGCCAAAGACAAAGTTCGCAACGACCAGTTGGATGCATATTTTATCCTCGACAAAGATAGCGTAGAAGGGAATGGCAGGATTCGCTCTTATACCCGCGGTTCAAAGATGTCCGACCTTGACCTTGCTTCAATAGTGGAAAATCTGCTGAATCGTGCCGTTGTCAACCGGCGCTGCAAGTTGCGCGATGTTTCGCCTGAGCTGCTGGCCGAGCTTCGCCGTCGTGTGCCTACCGAACGTATCGACATCTCTTCGGCTTCGGATGAAAAGCAAACAGGGCAGGGCGAACAGATTATTAAAGCAATGGTTCCTTTTTTCTTTATGTTCCTGATGTTTATGGGAATCTTCGCCAACGGACAACAGATGCTTACCAGTATTATTGAGGAGAAATCTTCTCGCGTAATCGAGGTGCTTTTGTCGGCGGTAAGCCCATTTCAATTAATGGCGGGCAAGATATTAGGCATTGCAGGCATCGGCTTGACAGTGATAGCCCTGTGGAGTATCGCAGCGTATGCAACTGCAAGCTGGCAGGATTTAAATATTGAAGTTCCTGTCGAGCTAATGCTTTATTTTGTTGTCTATTACGTTCTCGGCTTTCTTCTGTTTAGCTCCATCATGGCGGCTATTGGCTCGGTCTGTAATACCATTAAAGAGGCGCAGAGTCTGATGATGCCGATTTCTTTCCTCTTTATTTTGCCGATAATGGCCTGGCCGCTATTTGTGGAACATCCGGAAGGAACTATGGCAAAAGCAGCATCATTTTTCCCCCTCTTGACGCCGATGGTTATGATTCTGCGTATTTCTTCAAGCTCAGATGTATCGCTGATTGAGATTCTCGCAACGATGGTCGTATTGGCGTTAGCGGTGCTGGCGGTGATGTGGATGGCAGCAAAGATTTTTCGAACAGGAATATTAATGTATGGGAAAAGGCCTAACCTTACTGAGATTCTCCGCTGGCTAATGCAAAGTTAAATCCGCTTCCCGAACGAAACCTACATCCAGAAAAAAACCACTGTTGCTGACATCATATTCATAATTAGATAATGGAAATCAAATCCACAGCTTTTCCACAAAACCAATTTATGATGTGCAAAACCTGTTGAAAACAAATTTTTTTTGTGCGCAACTTTGGCAATGATAGCAATATCCTTTGTGTGGAAAAGAAATTTTCCAAATTTGTCTTGATACTAAATGATTTATGTTTGATATTTGACGTTTGACGTGTATCATAAGAGCATAATCAACCTTTGAAGAACAGGAGAAGAATCAATGCAGGGTATAGTCACGGATGATAAGCCCCGCTCGGAAGAAGCTCAGATAATCGCCCTCAACGAAGCTCTTGCCAGGAAAGTTGGGCCACAGAAGTTTCGTATCTGGTTTAAGAACTCAACCAAATTTACTCTTACCGGTGATTATCTAAAAGTTGGGGTGCCAAATCTTTTTATAGCAAGCTGGATTGAGAATCACTTTGCAGGCGAAGTAAATCAGGCGGTTAGGGAAGTTACAGGTGCCGCTCGAAAGATTACATTCACCATCGACCCCGACCTTTCAGGCCACCAGAGGCGAACCCAGCTGGACTCACAGGCACAACTGGTTGCCAGAGCCGGCAATCGTTCTGTCTTTGACCGCAGCCGTAGAAGCGAAATGTCCGCTGCGAATGTCCCTCCGGGGAAAAAACTGAAACTCACGCTGGATACATTCGTTGTCGGCTCGTCGAATGAATTGGCCTACAATGCGGCCAAAGCCGTCGTAAATGAAGAAAAAAGTCCTTTCAATCCCCTCTTTATTCACGGAGGATACGGCGTCGGCAAGACACATCTGCTGCAGGGGATTTGCAATGCAGTCTCAAAGCAGAGGCCACAGACTAACTGGCTGTATCTGTCGGCTGAAGACTTCGCAAATCAGTTCATCCTCGCCCTGAAGATAAAAAAGCTCGAGCAATTTCGAGGCAAAATGCGACAAACCGATTTGCTGGCTATCGATGATATCCACTTCCTTGCCAGCAAGCCCTCGACTCAGGAAGAGTTCCTCCATACCTTTAATACAATCAGTCTGGCGGGCAAGCAGGTCATTCTGGTTTCCGATGCGCATCCGAAGATGATAGGACAATTGTCTGAGAAGCTGGTCAATCGCTTCATCTCAGGGATGGTTGTTAAAATTGACAACCCCGACTTCCATACCCGCTGCGAGATTTGCCGACGGTTTGCAGAAACTATCCTGAAAAATTCGAGATTCCCCGCCCCCCTGCTTTCTTGCTTGCCTCTGCGACTCTCGTCGCAAGGCGAGGCAGCAGGCGAAAGCAGGAAGGGGGACGGGGCAATCCCTGAAACCGTAATAAAGTATATTGCTGAGAACATCAGAACCAATGTGCGGGAGCTGGAAGGGGCTTTGCTGAAATTAATTGCTTTTTCGGCACTGCAAAACGAAAAAATCAATCTGTCAATGGCCCAGACGGTCCTGGCTGAACATTTAGCCAGAACTGACCCTATTGTGCACATATCAGATATCGAATCGGCCGTTACCACGTATTTCGGCTTAACGCCTGCCAATATACACTCATCCAAGAAAGATAGAACCATAGCCCTCGCCCGGCATTTCAGTATGTATCTGACCAGAAAGCACACGAAGATGTCGTCTTCGGAAGTAGGCAGATTTATGGGCAATAAAAATCACGCTACTGTGCTTTTGGCCTGCAAAAAGGTTGAAGATATGCTCCAGCGGGATGCAGAGCTTCACTGGCATGGCCCGACCGGCAACAAAATCGCTAAAGCAAAAACCATCCTCGCCCAGCTCGAAGCAAGCATCTAAACTCTATACTTGTTGCTTGTTGCTCGATATTTGATGGACGAAAGACGACCGACGAAGAACTATGAACAACGAACTATAGACGAAAGATGAGTGATGAGCAACAAAAGGTGAGAGTGCTGTTGATAGTTTGGTTTTTTTCAGGCCTACTCCGCCGAAGTAGCTTCGGCTACGAAGGCCGGACGCAATAGCATCCGCATCGGCTGAAGGGTTCGGTCAAATGGGTTAAATACCAGGCCAAGAATTTCTAATGTTACAACGCCAAGTA
>Ga0299912_10000404_pt1 | contig 37426 bp, 56 predicted proteins | sample RVTome_2_FD_207667 | JGI IMG/M metagenome (GOLD analysis project Ga0299912, IMG submission 207667) | Soil microbial communities from uranium-contaminated site in the Upper Colorado River Basin, Wyoming, United States - RVT95D214 (version 2) ... | reverse complement strand
ATAAACGATATATACCATTTCCAGTTTCAGGCATTTTTCAGGCGTTTTTAAATTTTATGGTAGGGTAGAAACATATGTTTAGATTCGTTTTAGGCGAACGGAAACGGGGCAAGGTGGGATTATTATGAAGAAACAGTGACCCCGTACTCAAACGTTGGATAATTGATTGTATTGTCCATCTCAATTAAATTGTATGTTATTTGATTCGTATCAATTTTTCCCGCTTCAATACTAATAATCCTGAAATTTCGATTTAAATTGTACACTGAACTATATAATGTTACAACATCAGATAAACGTAAAAAGGCAAAATTGAGATCAGCAGTTAATTGTACATTTGCAAATGGATAATTTTCTTGTCTTAAAATCTCCCTACCACGTTTTAAAATGTGATTTATATCGTTATCAACCGAGACAAACATGGTCAAATCGATTTCTTTTTTTCTCTCCTCTCCTGTTATATTAATATTGTCGTTGTCTTTTATACCAATTGATTTAGTTGTATTTTGACCATATGCCTGACAAATACCTCCTGTTGTTCTACGATAATGTTCTGTATAATTCAAAACGAGTGAATTTGTAGTTTCCAACCAGCTTTTTCTTGACAAAGAAAAATTTATTTTTTCATTATCGATATTGATTGTGCATACTGGCAAATCATTTTCACGCACTATTCTAATACAATATTTGTCATTGTCATCCTTTGCAAGAAAACAACCAACGGTATCCTGTATACGTTTGATAATTGAACTAGCATTTTCGGAACTAACTAGTATAAAATTTATCCCATAATGATTAATATAAAAATAATCTGACGCTTCTGTAAAATTTGCCATATTGACACAAGATAAATTTTTGGATAATCCGTATTGTTTATTTGTCAATAAATCATAGATAACAGCAGCAGGATTTGAGCCGTAACTTGCATCTGCCGTATTCAAACTACCAACATTAGTATAAGGCAATGGTACAACGTTTAAATCTCTCAATGCACAAATTGAGTACGTGGGTAATCGCACAATACCAACTCCCAGCGATATATAATCTCTAAACCAATGAGAAATACCTGGCAATCTGGTTTTGGACATAGGCACTTCAGTAAATCCATTATCTATTGGAGCCGTTCGACCAACATCATTAAATCCAAAAAATCCTGGTATCGATGAAACTGGTGTACCAGGTACGGCTCTATCGATAAACATAGTAAGACCAGAAAGATAAATATCACCCATTGTAAATACCTGCCAGAATGCTATTTCGTACTCAGAAGGGCTTAAGAGTCTAGAATTATACCAAATTAAATTACCACAAATAACCATTCGGCCGTACAAAACAGGAACAATAACCCCCTCGTTTTGCATAGTAACATCGATCCTTCCAACAGCATTCATCCCTGTTTTTTCAAGTTGTTTTCTGGCTTGTGCCGAGACAATTAACGAAACAGTGAATGAAGCAATTGAAACTATAGTACTTATAATTATTATTGCTGTTGCTGTTGACATATGAAACGAAGTATCCTTTTCAAATAAAATTTTTCTATTTGTAAATGACTATAAATTTCAAAATGTCTGCTCATCGTAAAATGAATTATTTCATTTGATGTAATAAATACAGCAAAATGACAAATTGAAACCTCATTAAACGAATACATTAAAATATCGTTTTCTTCCAAACAAAAATTATCTGTATAATCATAAATTTTATACAACCAATTATCATTCAAATTATTTTCCAGATTGTAATACATTATATTTTCGACTTTATGATCGTTTATATCATAAAACGGTTCAAACCTCTGTATTTTTTCCTGTATCAAAAATTTTTTAAAAATGTATTTCTTGATCAATGTATTTACAATATACATAGCACAATCGGTATATTTATATTCTTCAAAACCTAAAAACCTGTATCGAGCGTTTTGCCATTTTAATAATTCATTTTTCATAAATCAAATTGTGTTATGTTTGCATTTCCAGGTACACAATTAAAACCGATAAAATTTTCCTGATTATTAAATATAGTTCCACATGTTTCATATGCTTTATCACACCCCCATATTGACCGAACAGTATCACCATCATTCAAATTTTCAAATGGATATTCTATAATGCAATACGAGTTATTTATGTTTACAAGATCAACGTGACTACTCGTTATTAATCTACTTTCACCCGTAAAGTCACTATTTTTAAACATACGACCGTAACGATATGTGTTTTCAAGCATCATACCAAAAATAAATGAAAATATTTTCGTTCTGTTAAGTGGTTCGAGAAAATGAACTACGTGTACCGGTGAATGAGCGAAAATATTGACTCTACAAACATTATCGTATAATTCATTATTACAATTTATTTGCACATGGACGCGAGGAATTTTGTTTTCCAGTTCGAACATTGACGATGAACATTCCAGATTACAGACATTATTTCCTACAGACATTGAGTGTATAATCCCATTAAAACTGATAATATTTACAGAAAGGTCATTATATAAATATCGTTTTATTTCTACATTTACTGGTTCAATCGGATAATTTGCGATATATGAACCGAAATACGTACTAATTGAAATTTGTATATTACAGGTAATAGTACCAGACACCAAATCTTGACGAAAATTCTCACGCATCATTGACACATGATAATATGTATTACCGTCAATGACAAGATCTTTATAAAATGAAGTATACCGATAAATACTTTTCAATGTCGTAAACGTATAAACTTCACAATAGTCCTGTAATTGATTATCATTTTTATAAGAATTTTCGATAGCATTCATGATAAACCTGATACCTCGTACTCAAATGGAAGTTCAATAAATTTTAATTCGCATGTTGAACATATATTGTTGACAAATTCGATATTTAAATCATCCTGATCAAAACGAACTAGCAAAAATCTCCCAAAACAGTTGATATCATCGTTTGTAATAATACGAGCAATTCCGCTCTCAAGAAATAATGTTTCGTATATTCCATGTGAAATCGACGCAATTATTTTTCGTGTTATAAAATCACCGTTTCTCAGAAAAATAAAAATTCGTTCGAACCCTTTATCCACAAGATAAAAATTTGAACTATATACATTAATTGAATTTGAATTAATAAGTATATCACTGTATAAAGTAAATATATTTTTCCATAATGGTATCCAAAATCTCTCCAGTTTCCCTTTCCGAGAGCAAAAAAAATTTACGATATCGAATTCTGTCTCTTTATTTAAATTTGTAAAACGATAGGTAATATTATAACCAGTATAATTATGTACATTGATAATTTCTGATTTTGTACCGCTGAATTGTAAAATTTCTCTATTCAAATTAAAATTTAACGGTAATGTATTAATCCAGTTCGGTTTAAATAAAAATTTAATATTAGTTCGCGATAAATCCAGCCAACTATGCATACTCAACAAACTCCACATTATAATGAGATGATTTTTGATTAAGGAATTCCGCAGTAAAATTTTCAGAAAAGTACGCTCCAAAAACTGGAAAGATAACAGCGTTTGAACCTAAACAATGCATTGAGACTGTAGATGTCAAATTAATAGCATTTCCAGTTATGCTGCTAACGTCAATAATCTCGTTATTTTCATTTACAAAATCAATTAAAATAATAGTATTTGTTAATTTTGACATATTATATAATTTTGACAAATCATTTTTTATTACAATGCTTGTTAAACCATTCAATTCAGTTTGTAAAATCGGCAAACATGGTTCAGAAAAAAGTGGAACGGCAATATGACTAGATTTTATTGACTGTAAATAATGTAAAACCTCAAAACGATCATCAAGTTCGGTAACTGTAAAGTTTTCTTGTCGCAAAGAAGCGCTCCTTACTGATCTTCTTTGTTCCGATTTTATATGTTTTAAAGTGATAATAGTTCCAAAAATATATTTAATCGTTATCGGAAAATTCCAGTTAGGTAAATAAATAAAAACATTATCAGAAGTAAAATGTCCTTCATCCTTATAATAAGAATCACCGTAGGCGAAATTACTTCCGTAGATCGCCATTTTCTTCCTCTTTTTTAGCACGGATTTCTTTGTTTAAATACCTTAACAGTTCATCAACCGAATCATTATACATTTTACATTGCGCTGTAAAATTTTCCAGCGCTTTATAAAAAAGCACCTGATTAATTTGAATCCTTTGACATATTTGCTGTAAAGAATTTTGGCTATCATGCAGCATATGACCATCTCCTTATAAAAATTTTACTGGATGAAACTGTAGTTACTATTTCAACAAGAGCATAATCGAGATAACTTCCTGGTAAAGTCAAAGTTATTGTATTACTTGATAACAAAGAGCTTGCTCCACTTTCAGTTAATAAATAAAAATTACTACCAGTTCTTGACAGAATTACACTTCTATTATAAATGCCCTGTCTAATTACTAAAATTGATCGTGTTGTTACAGCTGAACCATCAACATTAAATCCATCTACTGCAATTGTAATATTTCCAATTGATGCATTTCCGAGATCCAAAAATGCACTATCAGAATCACTAGAAATATCCCAATCAACGGTTGTGCTTCCATCTGGTGTTCCAAGATCAGTTGTTATACCAATCAACCGTTTACAATATGTTAAATCATTATCAACGGTTGTATTACCGGTCAAACCGTCAATAAATAATGATCTTCCTGCTGTATAGTTAAAAATATGATCAACATCCTCATTCCCACTATTCGTTTCAATTTTTGCTTGTCCAGTTTCAATTCTGAAATCGATCATGTAAATATTATTTACCGTTATGTAAATATAATCCTCATATAAAGCAATAAAATCCTCATCGCTCTCAAAACTGTAAATCGCCCAAATACCTAGCACTCCGTCAACATAAAAATTCCAGTCATCCCACGTCATTTCTATCACTGAGTAAAGTTGACCGGAAACATTGGTACAAAGCATTTGATCTTCGGTAAATCCTGATGTATCTCCTCCAGTTACAGTATATCCATCTAAAAAAGTTCCGTTTGCATTGGTCTTTAGAAATCCAGGTGCGTTTAGAAATGGTACGGTAAGTTCGCTCGCTTGTAAAACAAAATTATTTGAGTATACAGTAAACGGAAAATCCTCATTATAAATATTAAAATTAATTCCATCAACAGCAGAAAATGCTGCTAAATTGAGATAGGTTATTATTGCATCCTGTACCCCAGAATAATCTGTAGCAAAAAATGAAATAGTTGAACCGCTAGAAGAAATTTTTTGGGAGTATCCATTGGATTCAAAACGATCTTCTCCGGTTTCGCCGGTATCATCATGGTAAAAATTTGAACAAATATTAATACCGCCGTTTGTTAGTTTAGTTGACCAGAGCGACATATTCAAACCAACATACAAAACAGAAAATAAATCAGTATCCCAAGACGGAAAACTTGTTTTATTGAATCCATTTATTTCATTAAAGGAAAATAATTCTAAATTTGCATTGTTATCATAAAATTTGTTGTGTTTATGCCCACCTGAAGTTTTATTCGGACTAATGCAATCAGCGTGTACAGAGTCGGCCATTTCCTGCCAATTGATTAATTCAACATTTCCCCAAGGTGGTGGTGTCAGATGATCAATCAAATTATAATTACGATAGTTCATAAAATAACCTTTTTAATGTTATATGCGTTTGTGCTTATAATATTTACAATTATATCATTACCTTCCCTTGACAATAAGTACTGTCCAAAAAGTGCTGGATCAACAATATTATTTATCTGTAAAGTCCTAGCAATTGATTGATTCTCAACTAGACCTCCGGTATCAAAAAAATGGCTCGGCGAAACTGGAGAAAATCCTTTTCCATAATTTTGTAGTACTTCTCGCGGTATTGCCCTTTGTCTAATAGCCTCCATAATGCCAGTTCCGTAATATTTTACAGCAGGAACTGGTTGCATGAATTCGTCTTTTGTCGCATAAATTGGAATTTTATCCCTACCAGATTTCCCGTGCACTCGTCCACCTTCATATAATCCTGCAATAATTTCACCCCATATTTTTCCTTCCTGCATCGCACCCTGAATCGCAATTAAACCAGCAGAAAGGGCACCATAAATCCCCTGTTGTTCAAACGCTTTCATAAATGCAACAGCAGTACTAATACGGACGTGCGCAAGTGCCGATTGCTTTTCTAAAAGAAAAAATGCTTTTGTAATACCCTTTGACTTTTCAACTGTAGCTTTTTTTAATTCTAATTCGTTTTCGTAAAGTGCTTTGTTTATTTCTTCTTCGGACGCACCTTTTGCTTTCAGTAAAGAAATTTCTTGTTCTTGTTCAATTTTTAGATCATTAAGTTTATTTTCATTGTAAGTTTTGATCATAGTGCTCCAGTCAGAGAGCACTGTTGATAAAGAACCCGTCAATTTTGAAATCTCATCAAGATTATCGATAACTTGTTGCTTTTCCAATTCTCCTAATAAACGAGAACGTTCCATTGATTGTAAATCTCTAAGTTTGTCAAGTTGTTCCTGTTTATTCTTTAAACCTTTAATTTCTTCAAGCTGCTTTTTTTCAGCTTCGTGTTTTTCATTTAAAGCAGCAATTTCTTTGGCATATTTATTTAAATTTTCATTCGATAATCTTGTTTCAACTTCACTGATTATTTCAGCAGCTCTTTTTTTGTTTTCATATAATTTTTTTACTTCCTCATTTTCTTCATTTGTTAATTGTAATAATTCGCGTTTAAGCTGAATCTCTTTTACGGTTAAATCACTAATCAAATCTTTCCTCTTTTTATCATCCGTTTCATATTTTATAACAGTTTTTAAAACGTTAATTTCTTCATTATAACCTTCCTGAACTATTTTTCTTTTTGTGTCAAAATATTCGCGAAGATTTATTAAACCATTATCATATTTTTGATCTAGTTCATCTAATTGTAAAGCAAGCTGCTCTTTGAGGACTTTCAATTTTGCAATAAGAGCATCTAAATCAGGCAAAACAGGTGTTTTAGGAGTAATAACGTTTTCTTTAGTTTTCTTTTTAACATCATCTAAACTGGTTGAATATTCTGTTAGCGCTTTCGTAACAATTTCAAATTGTAATTTTAGCTGTTTTGATTCTTCCTGAAATTTTAAAAGTCCGAAACCTGTATTTTCCTTGTCTCCAATATCTTCCAAATCTTTTATTTTTTTATTTACCGATTCAATTTGTTTTAATAATTCTAAACGTTTATTGAATAAAGTGTTTGCTGCTTCTTGTCTATTTTCAATTTTCGGCAGAACATCATTAATCCAATTAAGTGTTCTAATTGTTTCAGGAGCCATACCCCGTGAAAATGCACCAAGTATTTTTAGTTCCTCTGTAAATCCTCTAATAATTTTTAATACAGCAGGTGCGGCAAAATTGGCGATTGAAATTTTTAAATCGTTAAAAGCGTTACCTAACTGTTTAACTTGATTAATCGGAGAGTTTTCCATTATTTTAAATGCCGCTTGCATTGCGCCGGTTGATTTACCCATATCATTAAGTATATCAGTAAGATCACCAAAATTTTGCACTAGTGTTAATATACCAGTTCGTGCTCTTACGTCGGGTATCAAATCACGTAAAAGTTTTGGATCTTTGATTACCGATGATCTACTCAATTGTTCAAGTGTAGGTATCCAGCCATTCCACGTTATACCTAACTGTTTCATTACTTTTTCCGCTTGTTCGGACGGGGCGGTCAAAGCGGTAATTCCTCCTTTTAAGTATGTCGCTGCTTCACTAGCTGCAATTTTATTTTTTGTCATCAGGGCTATCGAAGCAGCAATATCAATAAATTCAATATTTGCTGCTCTTGCATTTGGTAAAACAGTTCCAATTGTGTTTGACAATTCTGGAAATGTTACAATGCCTTTTTCGACAGTTTTGAAAAGTAAATCGTAAACTCTTTCCAGTTCGTCAATATTTTTCCCGTAGGCATTTATTACACCTATACCGGCATTTAATGCTGTTTTTGTATCGGTAACTCCGGCAACAGCAGCTTTTGCAGATAATCCTAAAACATTAATAGATTTACTTGCATCCACACCAGCAGAAACAACATCATATAACGCAGCAGAAAGTTCCTTTGTGTTTTGTGGTAATTGTGCAGATAAATTTCTTACTTCATTAGTCAAACTACTCAAACTCTCATTTGACAATTTTGTAATAGTATTTACTTCAAGCATTTTATGCGTTAAATCAGCAAAAGGTGCGGCGAGACTTCTTATAGTCAAAACGGCTCCTGTTACAGCAGCAGTGTAAACAATCCAATGTTTTTTAAGCTCATTCAAGGAAAAACCATGATGATCAGAAAATGTTTTTAAATGCCCTTTCCCTTCACCTAGTTTTTTCTGTAAATCAGAAATATCGGCTTTCAGTGATATTACTAATTGAGCGAGTTCTTCGTATTCGGCCATTAAAACACACCCTTACTTAATCTCTTGAGAGTTTGATAATCGACTTGTTTAATACTTTCTTTGTTGTTATTATAACTATTAATAAATTCATTAAAATCTTTCTGTTCACCGTGTTGAATCAGACGTAAAATTTGATACTGTGCTTTCTCCTTTTCTAAACAATCGAGGTAAAAATTTTCTATATCTTTGATTGAATACTCTTTATAAATTGTTTTAAAATCATGCCCATTTTGAATAAGTTTATTGATAAGCCCTATCCATTTACCAGTACTCGATTCATTTCTTTGAGCATTTCCACGATAGGGCTTAATAAGTTTTTTAAATACCCTATATTTTGTTTAAATATGATTGCGGTAATGGTCATTGATTTATCAAGTGTAAATTGTTTTATCACCTCTTCTTTCTCACCTATCGTAATACTAATAATTTTTGATAGATACGGAAGTAATTTTAAGTACAATAATGGTTCAGTGAAAATTGAATCCACCTTGATATTATTACCACGTAAAGACAAAAAAAACTTTTCGAAAACTGGAGATAGTTCCTCCAGTTTTTCCAGTGTCCACGGTTTTATTTCATAATTTTCATACTTTATTGTATCTAACATATATTTTCCTACGATTGTGTCATTGTTGGATTAGAGAGTTCAATTACTCTGAAATATGGGCATGTTATTTTTGTCGCGTCTTGTAAAATTTCTCCTTCCATTTCTAAGGTATTCCATTCAGTTGAAATAAAATTCATATCACCTGTCATTGTCAATTTACATTTCCAAATCTCAACTTCATAATTATTTCCCACATCGTTATTTCCGATATAGCGCAAAAATCCCTCAACTTGTGCATTTACAGCAGCGTTGACAACATCATAGGCAATATCGGCATAATCATAATCAACGAGAATATTTTGATTATCAGCTATAAAACCTCCTTGTACTATATAAATTCGTCCGGTTAGGTGATCAATAGTATAATCAACACCAGAAGTATATGCGATAGTACCTGCGGCATTTGTAACGTGTGTTGAACCAGGAATTATATTTCGAAATGCAAGTTTTTTATATCTGCCAACTTTTGCAACAATCGAATCATTTACTTGATGTCCATCTGTTTGTGATAATGTATCATGCACATCATTTCCTAAAAATGAAAGTGCTATATTATCAAGACTCGGTTCATCTAGCGTGAATTTACACATAGGCGAAACAAGAGTATTTACAGATGCGTCTTTATAGCGAATCCCTTGCATGCTGCTATAATGTTCAAGTTGTTCTTTTGTAATATTCAATGAAAAATTTGGTGCATTCCCTAAATGTCGTTCACCTAAATTTACATCAGCATCACTGAATCGGGCGAAATATAGATTGCCTTTTCCGATCATGTAATTTTCTGTGCTTGGACTTCGTGCCATAATAAAACCTCCAGATTAATTTTTTTGAAATGGTTTTCCGTATTTATGTAAAACTGTTAATTGATAACGATTGACAAACAGACCTAATGATTCATCTATAATTTTCTCAAACGACGGCAGACGTTTATACTTTTCTATTAATCCATGTAAAATACCTCCAGTACCAAGAGAATGAATAAACGTTTCATGTAATTCTTCTTCGTAATTTAATCCTGTATACAATAATTCCTGTTCGTTAAAGTTTTTAATGTCTAACCATAACGATATTGTTAATGTATATTCGTTCACTTCACTTAAATTTCTTGCTTCGATATTTTCACATTCAAATAAAATAACTACTAACGGATAAACAACGGTATCTCTGGCAATAGGATAAATTGGACACGATTTGACCTCATTGATAAAATCAATAGTATTATGGAGTAAATCAAGTTTTTTTATCATTTCTACTTTTATGCTATCTGCCATTTTTCAGCGACTTTCTATAAATTTTTATAACTGATTCTCTAAATAAATTTTTTGCGTGTCGTAAAATCACATCAGAGTGTACACGTTTTGGCACTCTGACTTTTCTCGCTAATAAGAATAAAGGTAGAAGTTTACTTTTTAGATCTCCTTTTATACCTCTCTGTTTTCCATAAATAACAGCAAAAACATTTCCTTGTTTTTTAGTTTTAATAATAACAGTATCACCGAAAACGCTTTCATCTGTTGCTTTACCTTTCAGAACACCAGCAGCAGTCATTGCAGCTTCTAAAGGAATTGTTAAAAATTTTTTATTTTTTGGAACAATCGTTTCATATTCACCTTTTTTTCCAAAATGCGTTTTGATGTATCTTCTGTCAAATGATACACCACCGATTATATTATTATCAACTATTTTTACTGTTATTGGTTTAGTACCCCGTCTTAAAACACCTGATCGTGCTCTCAATTTATTATCTGTAGTACCACCAGTTAAAAATTTAGTCCTGATATCGCTAGCCAATATAAATGAGGTTGCATTAATTACCTGCCTGAGCGCACCTTGAGTTTTTATAGGCAATTTGTCAATTTCTATTATTACTTTTTTAATATCACTCATAATCGTAACCAAAAATATCTTGTTGTGTAAGGGCATCAGAATTATGCTCATATATGTAAATCAAATTATTTAATTTTAATTCCTCTGCCTCCTCTAATGTTACATATTCTGATGTATTATTGTTTTTATACATAATGTACACTAAATCACTCATAGGTTTATCCTGCTGTAAAAATTCAAAACTTCCGAAACATCCTTTAACCATCGTCCAGATCGACTTTTCTGTAATGAACCGTCAGGAAATGAAACTGATTCTAAACCGTGATCCTTTCTTCTTTTAAATTCATATGCAATCTGTAAACACAATTTACGTTCAATATTTCTCGTAAGTTCACTTGCATTCGTTATATCATCATTGTCCATATATTCGATAGCGTCATAAACAATATCATCGATCAATTGTTGAATGGCAGTATCAAATTCACTCGTTGTCAAATCAAGATATAGTTTACTTTTCAATAATGCAACAGTAATACTCATATTCTACTCGCAATCATTTTAAGTAATTCGTTTGCCCTGTTTTTATACGTATGTTCGGATTTTACATGAAGATAACCAGCTTGTGCACTATCTAATCTAATTTTCTCGTTATTTAACAAAAATTTTATTTTATCTATGCAATCATTTGTTGTGTTATAAGTAAATAAATGTTTATTGATTGTAAATAAATCGTCTATCCTGTTAGTTTGATTTGTCAACAAACAAGTTTTACATCCCAAAGTTTCAAACGTTCGATAGTTTAAATCAATACTATAATTTTTATTCCAGTGTATTTTATATGAATTAATTGCTTTTACCATTTCATCACCAATTATAAAAATATCACGTTTACATTTAACATATCTATCTATTGTATCTAGCCATTTTTTTCGGTCTTTGATTAAATTACCGCAAAAACCAACATCAAATTGTTTTTTTACATTAGGTAAAAAATCTATCAGTGTATCGTCATAACAATTCGGAAACCAGATATTATTTTTACAAACTGGTTTAAATTTATTTACATAATATGCCGTTGAATGCAAAACAATATTAAATTTATGTTTTTTACAGAATGCAAATTGTCTCGCGAATGTACAATGAGCATCGATACACCAGAATATTTTTAAACAATTAAATTTTGACAAATCGGGTATCCAGTTTTCTCTATCGTAATTTTCCAGTACAAAAATAACATCTGGTTTTAATGCACTTAAAAATGTTGTAGTAAATCCCTGACCCCATATATAATAATTATGTTCAGGAGCAATGATTTTAAATGCACGTTCAAAACAAAGAATCTCCCTGAAATTCTCGTTTTTTAAATGCTTACCTTTTGCTTGTATAAGAACAATATTCATAATCTAAATACTCACAGACTTTATTTATCTTTTGTAAATTTTCATAAACTGGAAGGAGATGATGAGCTTCAATATATTTACCACATTTTAATTTATTCTCATCCAGTTTATGCATTTTTGTAATTGAATCTACACCAGGTATAAACGTTTTATCAATATGTTGTAACGATACTTTATTCTTCAATGCCATGTAACGAATTAATGACTCATCTGAAAATCCGTCGAATGAATTTAAAACACTTTCTTTTTTATCTATAGGTTTTTCAATATTAAACCATTGTGCTAAAAATTTATCGAATGACATACCTGCACCAAAAAGTTTTTTGAACATAAACGATTTTCCGGTCATATAAGCAATTGGAAATTTTCCATTTCTATAAACGTTTCCACCGATTCCAAGAATTGCGGTCTCTTTCCAGTTTTTCAATTTGCTGATATAATAATTCGCATTCAATGGTATTAAATCTATGTCGTTAAGCATACAAATTTCATCATTTTCTAACTGTGTTGCTAAATGAAAACGCACCATTTTTGCCTGAATTCTAAAATTTACTTTTGGTAGCGTGTTGTAATATATTTTAAGTGTGTCACAATAATCTTCGAACAATAACTTCATATTTTCAATATAATTATTGTATATAAAAGGATCATTCGTTATAATTCCTAAATGTAATTTAATGTTAGGAAATAATTTTTTCCATGCAAAACAAGTGATAGGTGCAATATCCAAATAATAATTATCACTAGCACTTAGTATGATATTCATTCATTAATCCCATACGGAAATTTATATGTATTGTACAGTTCATTTTCATTTTCATTTTTAAAATGGTTTATAACTGTATTGTTACAACTAATTAACGAAGTCCAAGGTCGTTGATCTGCAGCATCTTTCCTAAAATTTTTATACTTGATAGGAAATTTCGTAAAACGGATTATTTTAAAAATTTCAGGCAGATTAACTTTATTCATGAAATGTAACTGTGAATCATGAACAATAATACTATCTGCATGTTTAAATGATTCATTAATTAAATCTGCTCTAAGTAATTCCGCAGTATCAATAAAAATTAAGCCGTATTTAAACCGCATCTTTTTTAAATAATTTAAAGGCGATTCGATTAATTTTAATTTCCAATCCGAGTATTGACAAAATCTCATTTTTATAAGATCATGCCATTCACGACACGTTTCAATGCTGGTAACGTTATCACAGTTTTTCAAAAATACATCAGTACTAAATAGTCCTGTTCCAAATTCTAAAATACGTAACGGTTTAACTAATTTTAAAAACTCAATTATGATTGCCATATGACTAGAACACGTTTGATTAAAATTAATCATATTTACCCCTTGACTTTACCTATAACACAAGTCATAGGCCAAAAATGTATAAAATGAAATGTTCCTGAACGTTTGTCGATTTGTTCTATAATACTCAAAAATATTTTATTCATTATTGCACGATCATTTTTCATAACTATTTTTTTGTCAAGTAAATCCATATTCGGCCAACGTCCATTTTTTATATCTTTACCCAAATCCTTTGTATAACTGTTTGCTAAATCCTCTATAATGTAAATACCATTTGGTTTTACATATTTCCATAAAAAATTAAATGATTTAATTGTCAATTCGTTAATATGGCTACAATCATCAATAATCACATCAAATAAACCGTTCTCCGAAACTATTTTATTTAACAATTTTTCATTTGATTGTTCACCTATGTAAATTTTAAATGGAAGTTTTGCACAACTTGGAGAAATATCTAAACCACATAAATGAGCATTTTTAAAATATTCTTTCCACGTTGCGAATGATGAACCATTCAGGACACCCATTTCAAATACATTCGGATTTTTTCCTATTAAATGTCTGAGGTAAATATCATAAATATGTAAATATGTAATACCCTTAAAACGATGACTTGCTTTATCCGTTTTAAATTTTTTTCCTATTTCTTGTAAAGTATTTTGTATATAATTAAACATTTCGCGGTATCCCTTTGGCACTATAAATTTGTCCAATAAAACCATTATTAGGTAATTTATATTTTAAATTTTTACTAGTATGAATCAAACATTTTTCTTTAATTAACGGATATATTTCTTCCTTTAAAAAAAGTTGATCACCGTAAAGGTGTTTACCAATTTTATTTGAAATTTTTTTATTTTCATACTTTTCGATAACTTCATCGAGGAGATCAGCAAAATTCCGTATCGTTTCATATTTCATTCCCCACATACCCCCCATAATAGGTGCGGTATGATTTTTGTGGTCTTTAATGATATGAACTTCTTTACCAGATTTTAACCATTCTTTTACGGCATAATATTCCCGTAAATTTAATCTACTATCACAGTCTCTAATAATACAATATGTAAAAAAACTATCACACAGAGCATACAATCTCCAAAACATACCGCTTAGTAGTGATCTATTAATTATTTTTACTATCACATCATTTTTTTCTAGTCTATTAATAGTGTTCTTATTTTGATTTTTATCAACATACATGATGCATTTCCATGCAGGATATATTTTTTTATATAATGCAGAATTTGCTATTGCTCCATTTACATAAATCGGATTTAATCCATAAAGACTAAAACTTATTGCACACTGCATTTTTTAGATTCCTCTGTACAATTGGTAAAATTGAATTAACATAATTATCTACAAGAATATATGCTGCCTTAAAATTCATTTTAACTTTGTCAAGATTTTTAGAAGTCGCATCCTTTTCTCCAGTTTTAGTATAATGCGCATGTTGAATAAGTATATCGTCTAGATAGTGTAAAGTATTCGTTTTTTGACCTAATTTGAACCATACCGTATCAATAAAGTATGCTCTAAAAATTTCGCACATAAACGGTTTCGTTGTTATATTCACAAATTTTCTCGTTGTAAAGATATTTACACACATTCTATTTTTTAAATTTCCGTCATTACAATAAAAAACACCTATACCGTTATACTTGTTTACTTTATCAATGATTTTTAAATCGGAATCTTTGGTATTAAAAACCATATCATCACCAAGCATGCTTACTATGTAGTTATCATTTTTAAATGTTGTTTGATTATATAATTTATTGTAAAAACTCCCAAGATGTGGAACATTTATATCCTTATTAATTAGTATACATCGTTGTAAATCTTTCAGACCGCGTATATAATCGATTGTTGATTGATCATTATAGTTTACTAAAAAAGAAAACACAATATTATCTAAACTGGAAGCAGTTTTCATAATTGATTCAACAAATCTTGGTAATTTTCCATTACCGACTCTATTGTACGTCGGTAACATAATATTAATTTTATTATAAATCATAATTTAAACTTCATGATACCTTTTTGTAAATATGGTCTTGTTATAAAACCTCCCCATCCATCGAATAATGAACCAATATCAAGTGCGGCATTTCCTCTAATTTTTGCTAAATCACAATATATTTTTCCCAGACCTCCTGCTCCTACAAGAAATAAAGTATCTCGATATTTATCTATTTTGCTTCTAATATTGTGAAATAAATCAGGGTAGTGAACACAATTTTTATTTCTAACTATTTCATCAATTGTATTCGAATATTTAAGGTAAATAAAACTTTCCGGTGGAATTAGGATTTGTTCAACGTTTTCAACGTTAAAAAATTCGGAAAATTTTTCCTTTACATTCCTTGATGTTACCAAAATTATTTTATCATAAAGACAAATCAGTTCTTTTATCAATCCTTGTGCATGAAAGTATGGTAATATGTTAAAATCAAATATCATTTTATCTGTAGCTATTATACTGTTTTTTCGACAAAATCCCTCAATATTTCTAAATTTTAAATAGCGTAACTGATAAAACGACGGCATACCGATAAAATCTGCATGCTGATACGCCCTAAAAATTTGGTTTGATAAACTCAAAATATGTTTACTGTATTCAGGAAGTTTTGTTACATTAAACCAACGATTGAAACGTTCTGTTCGTTTTTTCTTATTTGACAAAATAGTATACTCACTATCACCAAGCCTCAATAAAGAGAAATGTTTTTTCTCTTTTGCAAATTTTAACAGAGTAAATTTTAATGTACTAAAATTTGAATAAATCATATAACTCCAAAATTAAACAATCAGTATACAGAGAAGTTTCACCACACATTTTAAAAACATGAAATTTTACTTTAAAAAATTTATTATTGTACTTTTCAGGTATTTTATCCCTTTCACTACAAGATTTTAGAAATAAAATATCGCCATTGTGTATATTACGAACATTTGAGATATTAATATTAAAAAATTCATAATCATTATTAGAATATACTGCAATTTTCATAATTTATAAACTTCAATTTCTTTTCTCAAATGAGAACGAGTACCAAGTCCAGCCCATCCATCAAAAATTGAACCAATATCAAGAACAATTCCTCCTAGATTTTTAATTGCTGAACAATATATTTTTCCTAAACCTCCTGCTCCTACTAAAAACAATTTTTTATATGGTTCAATTTTATTAATCCATGAACCAAAAGCCTTGAAACGATTTGGATAATGAGGCTCATTGGTCAATACTTCCCCCATAAAAGGGACATTTTGTGGTGGTAATTCAAAAACAACTACATTTTTTTTATAAATTTCTTCAAGTTTACCTCTAACATTTCTGCATGTTATACAATAAATCTCGTCAAAGTAACTAATAATTTCACCGAATAAATGTCTCTTTTGTAATTCTAAAACACAATCCATACAACAAATTTTTTGATCATTTGTCAATAAATTATATTTATTTACAAATGTTAATACATTTCTCCAATCCTTGTTTATTAATAAATGTCTTTTGCATGGAATACCTAAAATATCACAATTTTTTACCGAATCACGAATTTTTATTGCAAATTCTTTCATATTAATATTAGTATTTCCTAACCATTTATCCCACCGTTGTTTTGTCCTAATCTCATTTGTAAATTCAGGATAACCTATAACAATCCCGTCACCGTCACCAAAACGGATATGAGAAAATGGAATTTTATTCTTGATATGTGTCATAAGATCTTCATAAAAATGGTCAAAACTATACGATATCATTTAGTAACCTCCGTAATTTGCTCATAACTAAATTAGATTCCATTTTGTACATACAATCGTGATGAGTACATTCACTAAAACATGGCATTCCTTGGCATGGTTGACATTCTAAATTTAATTTAAGTATATCCGATTTTTTACTTATAGGAGCATTTTTAGAAACTAGTGAACCTCCGAATAAAACAAGCATAGGCACATCAAGTGTATCGGCAATATGCATATTACCCGAATCAGTTGTAATCAAAAAATCTAATTCAGATATTAATTGTGCATTGTCCAAATATCCTAATTTATTTACAAAATCAAAATCAGCATCAACGTCTTCAAGTTCATTAAGATAACCAATTTTTACTGTTTTTACATTAGGATAATAATTTTTTATAGAATCATTTAGCTGTTTAAAGTATGGGTATTGCTTCGCTCCCTTCATTCTATAATCAAAAGTGCCATCACATAAACCTATGTATTTAAAATCGTTCTCTTTCTGCAAAATTTTGTTTGCGGAAACTGGAGAGAATTGTTTAGGTATTTCACCTCTATAACCATAATTAAACGTATGAAGCATGTACCATATAATCTCATGTAATTTGCTTTCTCTCCAGTTAGGTACATCAAGTTTTATTATTCTCTTTTGTCTAAATTTTTGTAATGCATCTGAATTTTCGGCATGTCCTGTGTAGAACCATATGTTATAATTGTTAATAATATCCTGTTTTGGATAATTTATTATATTATTAACAAATGGACAATTTTTGAAATATTCATCGTACATTGATCGTCTTTGATCGTTCCATTCCGAATCTAAACATATGTCAACTTTTTTTGATTCATCAATACTAGCCATTGCCTGAATTGCAGGACTAAACATAATCATGTTTCCAATGCCATGTTTAAAATAAATTATAGTTTTTGACATAATTTTGACGGAACTTCAACAATAAATGTAAAACGAGAATCATTTTTACTTTTCTTTACATTAAAATTAGTTGAAATATCTACTGAAATAGAATTAAATAATTCCCCTTCTTTTAAAATTTGACATTCAGTATTTTTTTCAATTTGTATGCAAGCTGATGGTTTTACCCATGTACTACCATACACAGCACCAAATTTAGTATCAAGTACAATCTGCACCGAATCGATTAATTTACATTTCATTATTTACTCCATTCGAAAATGTATTATTAATTGAATCCCTGAAATATCCGTGATATACATATAAATCAGACATAACGATTAATTTAAATCCTGCGTTTTTTAAATCCGAAAAATAGGTATTGTCAACAGTAAAAAAACCTTCCTCGTTAAATCCGCCGACAGTTTGCCATGCTTTTCTACTGGTAAGAATAAAAAAACCTGAAAATTGACCTCCCGCAATGTTTGTGTAATCAAGAAGTTTTCCATTATTTTTATAATATAGTTCTTTTGCGTATTGTCTATGATAAAGAATATCATTGTTATTTTCGTCGATATTTGGTGCTCGTTGAAATTTACATTTAATGCGGTTCGTATAACACGTTATCCAACCGGCATCAGAACCACATTTATTAATTGCATTGACACAAATATCATACCAGAATGGGTTCAAAGCAAGATAAACATCATGATCAATTAGTAAAATCCATTCATATTTACATTCATTCATAATTTTGTTATAGCAATACCCTATTTTTTTATTAGGATAATAAGGTATGAATGATTGAAAAAAAATATTTTCTTTTTCAATTTTTTCATTTGTAAATTTAAATTTGTGATCATTTTTATTTACAATTTCCTTGATTTTAACTATTTTTTTCCTTTCCAAATCCTTTGCTTTACGTAAAGTTGTTCTGAATTCATTACCTGGTTGTTTCTCCTTCCATTGCGGGTCAATGATTTCACATACAGCTATAATCTCATTTTGTGGTGACATTTTTCAGCGATTCCTTTATTTCGTGGATATTTATTTTTACCCAATCAATATCTGTTTTCAGTCCCGTTAGTTGATTACTATAAATGTTGACCTTATCCTGTATTAAATTTAATGTTTGTTCATAAAATCTGTTTTCGACAAAAAATTTTGCAGTTATTATTTTGCAAATAACATCTTTAAGAATTAACATAACAAAAGCAAACATTCCGATCAAAATCGCATCAACTAATGAGTACTGCATTGTTCAACATACCTCCAAAAATCGTATAATGATTGTTTTAAATTATATGTTTTCCAGTGCGAATGTCCAACATTTTCATTCACTATTGGTTTACATCCACATAGTATTGATTCAAAATAAATTCTCTCTCCCGCCCAATTATTAACAGGTAAATGTAACATATATTCGCATTTATTATACCAATTTGTCATTTCAATTGATGATTGATTTGTTAAAAATTGCACATTACCGTTTACATTTAATGTATTATCACCAATTATAAAATATTTTTTATCCTGATTATTCTGTACAAACTCGCTTATATTGCAACCGCACTTCCTGAAACTGGGAACGAAAACTGAATTTTGTTCACGTTTAATACTTTCATTAATTTTATAAAAATGTGTATCAATTGCCAAAGGTAAACATATAGAATAATTTTTAATGTGATTTCCGATTGAATTTAATGCTAAATCTAAATGCAATGGCGAAATAAACACGTTTAATTTTGATAATGTAAACAATTGTAATGATACATTTATCCGTTTAAATTCACGTAAATCGTGATCATATTTTATATATGGAATTCTTTTTTCGTAAATACACATATTTATAAAATTCATCTGCTCGAAATTAAATTCGAATATATTATTAATTACTATTAAATGAGCATTAACAAGAATATTTTTATTGAAATTAGATGGCGTCACTCCTGCTATATCAAAACCGAGTTCATTACCTATTGAAACAAGATAATTATTTGATTGTTCTGCACCACCATTTTTAGAATAATCCTGAATCCATGCAATTTTTGTTTGTAAATTATTGTTAAAACGTTCTCTGTTTAAATAATTATTATTAATATTTTTTACAATCGGTTTTACGCTAGTTGATAAAGGTGATAAAATTTTTATCTTACCTATATCACGTAAACGAATAGCTTTCTGCTCTTCGAGGTAAAACTCACTGCGAAAATTAGTTGTTATATCTGGTGAAATTCCTATGCACTTTACTTTACTCATAAGAAGAGTAGGGATATACCCCTACTCTTGTCCTTTCTATTATAAAAATAATTAACTAGATACGCCACCAAGATACGTAAACGCTTCCGGAACAGCAGCACGTCCGTCGTAGCGTGAAACAAATCGAACAGAAGTTTCGTCAAATGGAAATCGTGGTGCATTACTGACATCTATCGCCATTTCTTGTCTCATGGTTACAAGATACCAACCAAGATCACATAGAATTAAATCTCCTGTAAGTCCTGTTTGAGCACAATTTCTTGTGTAGTAAACAGGATAATTCAATAATTGCGGAATTCTTGTCGGACTTTGAGAAAATGTATCGTAACGATCATAGAAAATTGGTCGGTTGTTATTATCAACTAATGAAACTAGTTGAATTGCCGAAGCTTTCCGTGTTAGCCATGATAAGTCGCTAAAATTCTCATCAATATTAGCATCCATGTTAAAAATATCCCTATACGATATTTGTCCAGCATTTTGTCTCGCTGTTACTGTTATAAATGGATCTTGAGTGATTCCAACGCATGGAATATTAGCATTTAATACACCTGAAATTATTCTTCCCTCCATATCGAATTGAAATGCCCTTGTAACTAATGCTACAAGATAGTTCACAATATTTATAGCTGAATCATCAATTAGTTCGTCAGTTATATGAACCAAAGCAGCTCGTTTTTTTGCAGTAAACGTCAACTGTTCAAATGTCGGATGTGACGAAGTTTTTTCCCCTCCTTCACCTGGAGAATACATAATGATACCACCAAAATATTGATTAGCAGCTTGATTCAATCTCGGTATATTTAAAACCTGCCTACTCATCGGTAATCGCCACACTTGCGAAAGGATACGGGACTGAGCAATCGCAAATTCTATAATTGCTGTATAAAATTCAATCGGTACTAAAGCTCCGCCGTGAGTCAACAATCCCTCCGAAAGTCCTGCCTGTTTTTGGAATAAATCACCAAGATTTACACCCACTTTGACATATTTCTCATAGCATTGATTATTATAATCTTTTATATTAAGCCCTGATTGTTGCGCACTCAGTAAATTTCCCTTTTGCTTCATTATAAATGCAAATTGTTCCATTTCTTTTGATAATCGTTTAAAAGGAACACCCAAACTTACTAATTCTCTACCCATCATCGTTGAACCGTGTTCAAAATTCAGTGCATTTTTGATGTTAAACGATTTTTTAAAATGTGATGTATCAATTATTGAACAATCACCATCATTACCTGAAATAGATTGTAGTTCGTTTCCATCACCATGAGGGAAAACACTTTTTCTTCCGAAATCATTAATTTCCCTTTTTAACTGAATTATTTCTTCTTTTGTTGACTCCTGTACAATATTTTTAATCATTTCTGTCAAACTATTAATGTCAAATTTTAATACTTTTTGTTCATCCATAAAATCTCCTTTACAGTTTACCAGTTATTTTTTTAAATTCTTCTTTTATATTATCACGTACCGAATCTTTTAGTATTCTGACCAGATCAGCAGGCAGTTCAGTAACTGGTTGCTCATTTTCCTCAAGAATTAGAACGGTATTATCAACTGATGTAGTATCATTACACGAGTCAATAGTATGTTTATTTTTAAATAGATTCAGATTTTCAGGATCTCCATTCAAGTCAAGTACAAACGGAGTAATTAAATTTACAAATTCATCAATAATTCCTAGAACGGTTTTTTTATTGCCATCACTGTTAAATACTTCGCTCATAAAACCATTCCATAACGTTTGTAAAGCGTCGTACGTAATTGTTCTTGCGACACGCTCTCGAAGCGATTTCAGATTATTTTTATGTTCAACCAACTTTATGATATAATCATTATCATGAGATGTAATAGCACCTGATTTTTTATCCAGTTCAATAATACCATTAAATGTGGTTAAAATAAAATTGTTTTCATTCTCAACTTTATTAATGATATCAATATGAGTATCTATTGAGTTTTTTTCTAGTACACCACATAATGAACCATCACTACTAGTACTAATACACAGCATTTCCTTATCTTTTTTCAATCCATATGTCAATAAAACATTTGAGTTTTCAATCAGTTTCTCACTGTCAAAATCTTTAATGACGTCCGCGCCGATATTAGCAGGGACGCCTACTTGAGAATATTCCACAACACTACTTTTTAAAATGTCTAAACCTCCACCAGGGATATTTTCGGCTTCTTTAATCCTGAAACCGAGGGACCAGTAAGGCATAAAACCATTTTTTGCTTTTTCGTAAAGTTTTCGACCTGTATTATCCGGTGGTGTTAAATGTTCGCCGTTATAATATTGCGTTCGCGCAATAATTCCCTTAATTCCTTTATCATTTATTTCTTTTCTTAACTCTAATGGTTTTGCTATTGGTTCAAAGCCAAGAACCGGATCTTTTCCATGCTGCTTAAGAACAACCGGCATACCATCAAATTCCACCCCGTCAACGCGAACGATATCACCATCGCGATCTTTCTGTTCAGCCGTGATAAAATGCTCAATAATAAGCTCTTTATCGTCAAAACTTTTTACTTCTGATTGATAAACTTTTCTTTTTATCAACATTTTTAACTCCTTTTTACATATCCTAAAGTACATCTACAATTTACATTTTCTTTAGCTAAACTACCTCCACCAGGATGCAACATTTTGTCATCCCCAACCTCAAAATATGCATCAATTTCAATCGCATTTTCCTCATTGTAAATAACACCGGCTTGTTGATGTGAATCACGCGCATCCGGTTCATTAACCCAAAATTTGAGCAACAGAGCTTCCAAATCATTTTGTTTAATCACTTGTAAATCTGCAAAATTAACCGCGTCAACGCTTTCAGTACGTGCAATCATCAATGCTCTATGTTTATCGTATGATTCAAATTTTGCTTTTAGTCTATCAGCAATTTCAGTGATTGAAATCCCTTCCTGAAATCCCTCACCTAAAATAATATTAACTTCTTTGTGTGTTACACCTGTTATTTGTTTGGAATATTCCACTAGACGATTACCTAACCATGTTTGCACTACATTTGTATTAGCGGAAAACTCCAAATCGAGTAGACCAGTAATAATTTTTTGCGCTTCCAGTTTTTCTTCTGCTGTTTGCTGTATTATAGTAAAAAAAACTGGTCTCTGTAAATCGATGAGTTTTTTTGTCTCATCAAATATATTAATATTTAAATCATCTAATTTTCCTTTAGCTAAAACTTCTCTTCTCTTAATCCTCGAAAAACCTATAAGATTATCGTACAAATTTAATGATTTTCTCCCTTCCAGTTTCTCCAATAAATTTTTTAACTGATTTTTAAAATGAGCTTGCAAAACTGGAGAGAGTAGTTTTTCTTTTTTCATCAGTGATGCATAAAATTGTTTCCAGATAACATTTTTATCTAGTGCCTTGTTGTAAAGTTTAATAGCGTTATCAGTAGCATCTGATGTTGAACCGTATTGCGTTAAACTAAACGGCATCCAAGGCAATTCACCCCATTCTACCGGTTCGTCGCCTTTTCTTGCTCGAACCTCATTGATAGTATATACTCCCCTACTCAAATATTCACTATCTTCGTGTAAATCCATTTCACGATTATTAAATGTTGGTAATTCAAAATCACAGGTAATTTTTTCATCATAAAGGGGTAAAATGAACGATTCAAAAACTTCCTCTATCAGTAAACATGTTGGCTTGATTCCTTCTTTGTAATATGTTTCGTCCAATGCTTCTGCGTTCGCTCTGTTTACATCAGTAACTATTCCTAGTTTTCCTTTTGAAGTATCAAATGCGGATATTATTTTTTCACTCGCTAATTCAGACATTTCCTTGAACGCTAAATCTTTTGAAGTAAGGGTTAGTTTGCTATCTCTTAAATGTAAACCACTATGTAAAACTAACGGTTTTCCGGTACTGAGAACACCACCAAATTGACCATCAATGTCACTAATTAGAGCATCAACAGCTTCCTTATGTAAACGTGCATCAGTTTCAAATACATTTCCAAAAGTCGCCTTATTTCTTAATAAATTATATTGTTGTTGATCGAGATAAATATCAATATTATATGGATACTCTTGCGTAATTATTTTTGATAATCCCTCGTAGACAGAATCAGGATTCGGATATTTAAAAACGACTATTTCATCTGGTTTAAATGTCACTTGTATATTTCCGTCTCTGTAAATATACCCACCAATTATTTTTTCTCTATCGGGAATAACATTTAACGTTGCTTCTTTTCTTAACGGTAAAGGCCATAATTCTACGGGTGTACCTAAAATTGGGTGTTTGACCACATAAACACCACAATAACCGGCAAGTTCCAATCTAATGACGAGATTTACCCAAAACTCAAAACGTGTCATTATCGGATTAGGTCTTGTCATTAAATCAAGAAATGGATGTTCGAATAATTCTATTTCCTCAACTTTCATTTCCTTTAAATATCGAGTACGCTCATATTTATTTTTATACGTTTGTAAATAACTCTTAAGATGATTACCTTTAATATATTGTTTATTTTGCCTGTATGCTTTTAATTTTAATGGGGTACACGCAACAGTCATAGCTTTTTTATTGATACAGGTAAATACCCATCCTTTGTAATTTGCACATAATGTACTATAGCTTTTATCAAGCGGTGAAATTTCATTTCCAAAATTTGGAAAAATAGTACGTGCACCTGGTTTGCTAACCTCAGTTTTCTTTTTAAATAGATTAAATTTCATGTTATTTTATAAAATGTTTGTTTGTTTTGCCCGATACAATTTAAATATTCCGATAAACTCTGCACCAAAAGTAGACCACTATCAACTTTTGTTTTAATGTAATCCATTAAATCATTGAAATCAGAGGTAGTCCATGTGAGACTATCCGCCACACTGCCCAGCTTGTGTCCAAAAAGAATAAAAACTGCTTTGGTTGAAACCGCATTATCAACAAATAATTTTGCATTTACCAGCGTAAGTGTATTATCAAAACCTCTACACCGTAATGCATAGGGATTTGAAAACGGAGCTCGCTCAAACATGAAACGATCCGTGCTTCGCGCAAAATCACAATATTTTGTAATTGACTCCTCTACTGTCTGAGGATGAATCCCATACGGCCACGCCATGAGACGTGCCGCTTTAAATCTCCTGATTGTCAAATAATAATATCCCTGATAAACATCATTAATAGCATCTGCCAGTGATACTGCACTATAATCAAGATGATTTTGCGTATGACTCGCAATGTCAAATCTACTATTCTGTAAATTATAAAGCATACTTAATGTTAGATAACTGGCGTGATTCGGATTTGATGTAATCCATGAAATTGTCTGAAAACAAGTTCCATGAAATCCCAATGATTTCATTTTTGGGAATCCTAACGTATAAAATTGTTTCCAGAGACCATCCCAAGTCAAAATAATAATACCCTTTTTCAGTTTGTTTGAAGATATTGACAAATGCTGTAACCAGACGTTGACCGTCGTTCCGGCTTTTGATTTAAAAGCTATGCGTATGGTGGTAACATCGGTAAAATCAGGTGTCCCTGTATTTGCATAACATCCATATTCATTCAAATTAAATTTTATTTTTTGCCATCCGATACCAAGGCAACTTGAAACAATTATATCGATGTATTGCAGATGTGACCATGAACTTTTAGTCTGTAAATAAATTTTCAAATGCCCGTCCAGATTTTCCTTGTGATCACAATAATACCATAACTCGATATTTGGTTTTAGTGCAACATTTAGAGAAACAACTTTATCAATACGGGCATTTGCGGCATTGGTACTGGTCATTTTAATGGATTTAGTATTATTATATGTAGTTACTATATCGTCAACAGCTTCTCCGGCAGCGATACTCCACTCAACACCTATGCCGCCATTGAATTGACTAATAATACTTAGATCATTATTCTGATATTTTTCGGTAAACATAATTAATATTGCACAAAATCGGTTTTGAAAAAGCCAAAAATAGTAATAGTATTTCGTAATGACGTAGTAGTACCCACTCGCCATATTTTCGTCACTTCGACTCTAAAAATGTCCCCGTCGATAACAGCTACATGTAAACTTTCTCCGGTTTTTCTCGGCGTATTAATTTTTATGCTTCCCTTTTCCCCGCCCCATACACGTAATTCACAGGCAATAACCGTAGACGGTACGCCGAAATCTTTTACCGAAACATCTACATTTTGGAACCATGTGTACGGTGGTTGTAACAATGCTCGTGGATATTCCATATTAATTCTCCTTAGTAAAGTTTATAATAATGTTGTATAAAATTGCCATCACCAAAATCAACATCACCAATTTCTAAAACAGCATTAGTAGAAAATCCGTTCTGGTTATCGTATTGTCCTTGAATATTTTCAATGGACAATGTACCATTCAGTATCTTAATTTCGTCCATCAGTCCGCCGAATGCGGTACCGTCATTGATACCAAATTTAAACGTCAGAGCACTACCCATATTTGCTGTTGTCGCCGGTATGATACCCGTCAACACGGTACTCAAATCGGTAACGTTCGAAAATATTTTTAAATAACCGGCTGTGCCATTGAACACTGCCGACAATAGCCTGAGTTGTCCTGCTGGAAAACTTGTTGCATAACCGACCAGTGTTACATACGTTACCCCCCCACTGTGAACGGCAAAATACATATTACCATTGCTGTGTGTATACAGTTCAATCCGGTTATTCCCGTCTTTGGGAAAATACGCCAGATAGTCAACAACATTGCTGGCAGTAGGTTTAATCCATATCTGTATTGTAAATCCTGCAAGACTATTTAGATGCGTAAAATTCAGTGTACTTACCTGTGAATTGTTACCATTGAAAAGAGGACTATTCTCTATTTGTCCAGTTTGTACGTATGCCCCGATATTCGACGTGTTTGTGGTATAATTCCCTGTAAAATCAATCAAATTACCGCTTACTTCTTCGCCATGAAAACCAAGCACGTGGTCAATCACTCCATCATAATTATTTTGCCATGTTACAGGAGAACTTGCTACATTTACGAGTTCACCACCTCCCTGTAACAATAAACTAGTTCCTCCGTCAACTATACTTTGTATAGGATCTCTATAAACAACACCCAAAATTCCGCCAGCTTTACTAAATACAAATCTGTCAAATGGTATCAAGATATCATCAGTTGTTGTTATAACCAAGTCACTTCCATCTGCTCTGAATGAATTTGCAATTGCATACTGTAAACTAGCACCTGCACCTGATAAATAAACCGGCACATTTACAGCATCAGCAAAAACATTCGCAGCATCAACTTTAATTGGTATTCTAAATTTACTATCCAGATACATAATTACCTTGCCTCAAGCGGCCATTCATTTCTGTCTGTCAATTCTCTTTGAACCATATTACCAGCAATGTTATATGATATCCTGAAAACTTTTTTTACAGGAGGTTCCACGTTAGTCCAGTATTGCACAATTGCCGCACTTTCTTTATACGATGTTCCGATATATTCTTTTACTACTAATTCACGTGCGGGTGCCAGAACTGGAGACTGTGTTTTAAACCATGTTTCCAGATCATCCCGAAAACATCCAGTATACCCGTGTTTTGTTGGTACTGAATCCTCGAACCAACAAAATCCGGAAACTTTATGTACTTTAAAATGAAAAATTTGTGTGTTCGACTGCTCTTTAACTTCTGAAGTCTCTTCAACCGAAATTTTTTTCAAAATTACTTTCATTTTACTGTTCGGCACCCATTCACCTTTACTAATAGTAAAATAAGGGGATCTATATTCAATTTCTGAACCACTTACATTTTCAATACCAAATGTAAAATTCAAATAATTTATTAATGCACTTTCATTATCAAATTTTGTAGCCATAAAACCTCCTAATTAATACCTCTAATACCTGGTTTACTAATAAAATTTTCTTTTATTCGTGCCCATACAGCATAATAATATGACTCCCAAAAATCAGGAGATCTACCTAACCGTTTTTTAATTTGTTCTTTATCTTCAATACGAATTTCTTTTTCATCACTAATTTTATATTTTATTGATCTACAATCTGAAATCAATCTTTGATCTGTAAAGTTACCCGCCCTTTTATGCTTTAATTCTTCTTTGACCATCCATTGAGCAAATGCACGTATATTTAAAAATCTTAATCCTATATCACCAAATGATTCATCGCATGCTTCACCTGCTGTAAACCGATGAACATAAATCCGTTTTTCTTCCAGTTCGTCACACACTCCACCACCAATACCGACATTATCAACGACAACATTATTTTGATCTATACCGAATTGCATCATTTTATTAATAATAAAATCCCTTGATTCAGTCGTTTTACTTTTGTCAAGTTTATCACGATGAATAATATTATAGCCTTTTAAAATTGTTGCAACAGTAGGGTCAGAACCAGACCAACCAATGTCAACCCCCATATAAAGAGTTTCGTCGTCACACGTAACTTCGTCTCTACATTGTTTAATATATTCGAACGGAACTAGTTGATACGCCTCATCGATCTCCTCCCATTCTCGACAAAAATATCGTTTAAATAATTCAGGAGGTAACGTATCTCTTTGTAAATCAATATACTCATCGCCAATATGTGGATTTTTTGAAATCTTTGCTTCCTGAAAATAGTATTTTGATTTTAATGTACCTTCCTTCCATGGATCGTAAAATAATGATTTGAACCATGTGTTATTAGGATTTGGATCAAGTATTAATAATGCCGGTGGCATCGGCTTTATTCTCCATTGTCCTGCACGTTGAGATGTCGTATAAAACGTGTTAATAGATAATTCCTCTGGTTGATTCAGGAAAAAACCATTCGCCTCGAATCCTTTAAATCTATTTAAATCGGGATCTTCACTAATGCTTTCAGGCATAAATAAAATTTGAGATTGATTTACTGCTGTGTAAATAAAATCAGTTCGATTAAAACTTTCCCGAAAACTGGAGGGATTACAGTATTTATTAAATGTTGGAAGTGTTGTTCTTTTCAATGTTGGCAAATCTTTGCGGACTACTACCCATCGAGAATTAGGATATATTTTACAAAGGGTAATCAGAATACCAAGAATACAAATTGTTTTACCTGAACGAACATCACCAGCAAAGGCAAGGTAATTGTAGGAGCCTGAAAAAACGGCTTTGGCAAATGTATCTTGTTCGGGGAAAAACTCTAGAATACATTCCGTTTTTATTTTGTCTTTTTTAAATTTACTTATCATACCAGACTCCCTCTTTTTGTCACGGTATGATTAGTTGAAAAGTGCCTCAATTGCAGTAAAAACGTCTTTTAATTCTTTTTGTAGTTCAATTATTGTTGCACCTGCACGATATTGAATAACAACATCTGACAGTTCATCGATAATCTTCATAATTTTTCGCGCTCGCATGATGATAAACAAAATACTAATTTTTGGCAGGGTAACTAGCATAAGTACACCTCCGGTTAAAAATTAAAAGCGCCGCCCCAAAACTGGAGAGACGCTTGTGACAAAAAGAAGGATATTCGTTAAAAAATTATTTCTTGTCCACATATTTTTATAGTTTGCCTTAAAAAATCTTTTGGAAAAACTTCATATGTTTCGATGTATCCACGTTTTTTCCCTTTACATTTAAGATAAAAAATTATTGCCGTTACATGCCCTTTTTTCATCTTTTCATGTAGCTGTTCTTCACCTAAATCGAGTCCTTTTTCCTCCGCTTCTGTAGCTTCCAGAGCTTTTTGAAATTTGGGATCCTGGTCATAAAATTTATAGAATAAGTGCCGCGATACCCCGACTTGTTTGCATGCTGGTGTTACGAGTCCGAAACATTCCTCGTATGCATGTACTAGTTTTTCCTTAATTTCTTCTTCATTGTCAATTCCCTCTTCACTGTTGCGAACAAGTACACTTTTTTTGCTTATACTCGAAATTCTTCTCTTTTCTTTTTTTATGGGTTCACGTGCGCCCTTTGTTTTAGTTTTTTTTTAACCATAATCTAAATATACATCAAATTTTTTTAAAATGAGAAAAAATTTGAATGAGATATTGTAACTAATTGATTTTAAATGAGAATTAAATTTCTAATATGAACGTTATCCTTCAAACATTTTAATTTTAAAATATCTCATATTACGTTTCTCCTGTCGAGAAAATTTCGTATTGTTTGTGCCAATTCTATTGTTTGTGATGAACTACACAAATCAATTTTTAGACAATCAAGAAAAAGTTTTTCGAGTATATTTTTATCTTCACTACGATCATTTACGATAGTAGTGAAAACCATATATTTAATTTCCTCAGTGCCAAGAATTTCAATAACCTCTTTTTCACTGATATGTTTTAATCCTTCCTGTAAACAATACAGGATCGTTCCGTGTATTATTTTAATTAACGTAAGAAAATTTGCATCAATACAACTGAATTTGTCCAGAATTTCAGATTCACGTACCAATTCTACCATTTTTCTCACTGCATCATTCCCCGGACATACATCATCAAAAAAACCGTTATTTTTCATGTTAATTACATCATGAATAGCATCAACAAAGTTCAACATACGAACCTCCTGTAATAAATCAATTTTTAGGGCATAAAACGCGCATATTTTTTAATTTTGTGAACACGACATCTAAAACTCCAGTATTTTTTTAGATTGTCAATGCACTCTTCAATAATTACAACACAGTATGCATCGATCATTACTGTTTGTAATAATCTTAAAAATAAAATTGTGAATCGTTTCATATCATTCCTTTCCTGATTCTGAACGCGGCGTCTTTCCAAGCGTTCTCTTCTTCTTTTCCATAACCTAATATTTTTCTCTCCGTAAATTGATTAGGAACAGTTTTTGATGATATAAAATTGAAACCTGACTCTGTTTTTGAAAGTTTGGCACTCTTGAACGTTTTCAGAACAAAAATTTCATAATCCACAATAATCTCCTTCTTTTCATATTTTTTGGCAATCGCAATTACGTTATCAATTGCATTTCGTTCTATACAAGAAATAAAATTTTTACTAATCAATTTTTCATACGATTCAATTTTGAATAAAAGTTCCTCCGTATCAATTTTCATAAAAACCTCTATTTCATTCAAATCTCTTGTAATATAAAATTCTTGGCTTGTAAACACCTTTATGTTTTAAAGCGGTGATACAATTTAAACATAAAGATTTTCCATTCATTTCTTTTATCATTTTACATTTCTGGTTACAAAGAGCAAAACCATAACCGTTGTTAATATGTCGTTTCATTTAAATGCCTCCTGGACGTCGTTATTAAATTTTATTATATCAATCTCCTCGTCCACATAGTAAACCTTGAACGTATTTTCGTAAAATGTTATAAACTCCCGCGCAATAGCTGCATGCACATTTGTCCGACGTTTGAGTTTTTTTTCACATTTAAGCAACTTGTACACAAACAATTGACGATGTATTTCCTGCTTGAAAAGATCAATTAATTGCATATAACCTCCATATGTTTTACATATTACAATATTAATAATAATAGTAACATACGTTTTATTTCCCATTTTAGCACATTTTACCGAACAAAAACTATTATTACGTGCATGCTCTTTCTTACATGGAAAAAAATTAGATATCCCAAATTAAAGGATATCCGGATAATACCCATGCATCAAGAGTTCTCTTTTTATTAAGTTTTAATTCGCACCACGCTTTAACTACCTCATTCGTATTTTCATCACGTTCAAACTGCGACTCTAGCTCGACGAATCTATTTAGTGCATGAGTCTTCACGTCAACTAAAATATTACAATTTTTTTGAAAATGTCCTGAAATCCTGGCGTGTTCTTCATCAATAGGAATAACAAAGCGTGCTAGTGATAAACACGGGATAAATGAGCATATATGTGGCAAAGATACCGCAACCCCTGCATCTTTGCGAATTTGTTCTACGGTATTGAAACCAAAATCCAAACAGGGTATACTACATACAACACCAATTTTTGCTTTACATGTGATAGCAAATTGCATAATAAATCCTCCTACCAGTTAAAATGTTTCCCTACCACGACGATGTGCAGGTGATCACTAACAATTGAGCTAGATTTGTGAGATTTTCCTGTTTGCCGGAGATACGCTCCGGCGCGGTTAGAATACTACTCAAACATTTCCGGATCAAAATATTTGGGGAAGTGTTTTTTTTTGCTGATTTCTCCATCTCAGAAAAATCTCCCCAACCAGCTAGTTTGTACGCTGATCTATCAAAATCGGCACAAAATTCTTTTTGCCGGTCTCCCCATCCTGCCCTATAGCAGGTCACGATATACCAGTCGATCCGAGCTCCTTCAGGCAGAGAGGTAGCTCCTTCAGGCAATCGAGCTCCAACGTATTGCCCAACGACCAAAACGTCACCAGGCACTAGGGATATAGATATCCGATTAACAGGTATCTCTAACCCTATTAATTGTGATAGGATTTTTGCAACGTCGTTGTGCCCGATGCAGGACGTAGCGTCGAGAGTGACAATTACGTTACTTCCGTCTTTTTCTGACTCTCGATTTATATATGGACCAGGTTTTAAACCAAGAGCTATATTTTGTGCTTCCAATAGAGTGCATTTACGGGTGACGCATTCATTGTCCCCCTGCATTTGTAGGGAGAATGAGTTTGATATGTATTTCACGGCTCACCTCTTTCTGTTCATTCCCCGAATCCGTCGGGTGCGGTTATTTCTTCTTACTTTAATTATACCCATAAAATATAAAAATGTCAACAACGCAAGTGCTACTTGATTAAATTTAATGCGTTACGTAAAATACCCACGCACTCATTACATGCACTACTACTATTTGGTGTGCAAAACCTGTTCTCGTTTACATCGTAGAAAAATTTGCCGGAGAGATCAAAAAGAATTTCATTGGCTTTATTATTGGATATATAACTGCCATTAACCATAGCAGCACAAATATTCCCTGTTTTATAGTAAGAACATTTCAACCCAAATAGATTAACGAGTGCACTTTGGTTGAAGTATACACGGTGCATTGTGTTCTTAATCCACTCTTTTCCACCTAATTCTACTAATTTTTTTACTATCATTTTGCACTCCCTTTCTATACTTTAATTATACCACCAATTCTAGTAAAAGTCAAGAGTACATACGTTACTCGATTAAATTCAACGAGTTATACCTCTGAAATGATTATAGTCTCACATGCAAACGCTCTTTACACAGATCGACACACGACTTAATCCCATAACTAATTGTATACACTGACGGATCACCACATAACCATCTGTTTATAATTCTATTTACGGCGTCGTTATTCTTTTTTGTCCCCACATATTTTGTGCGGATAACTACACCCGTCCGTGTGGATGAAGAAAATTCGACTACAACATCACCATCAATAAACTCAACGGCGACATTGTTTTCAATTTTTTTGTATTTCATACTTTCTCTTTTTTATCCAAATTAGCGTGAGCATCTAGGTACAAAACAATGCTCTAATTTGCCCGTCTCTCTGTTGATATGTTGACTGATACCACATACATCATGCACAAAATTAAAATCATCTATGACCAAAAGTTTACCCAGGTCCAGTGGACACATTAAATGACACGCAGATACATCCATTTCAATATCCATCAAATTACCTCTGACTAATTTTTGAGCACGTTGAACAATATTGTGTATTTTCATACCGTCTTCTGCTGTTAATTCACTCCATTTAATCATATCATTCCTCCCGATTCCGGTTGACTAATCATTGACAAAATTCGCAACAACCTGCTCCACATCATCAGAGTATACTAGTGCCGTTACAATTTCCTCCGGATAACCAGCGTAGACGCCGGCGCGAATGAGATCATTGTCTGTCAGATTTAAATTATCAAGATAGTCGTTACAATTTTTAATCATATCTCTCGTTATTTTCATACCATACTTCTCATCATCTGAGTCGATGTCTAGATATTGCCAAACCTCATCGTCGGAACACACTAATCTATATGTTCCAAGTATTCCTGATTGATTACAATCGCGTTCAATTACCTTGTTTACATATTCAATTTTTTCATCTTTTCCCATTTTTTCATCCACGTCGATCTCATGGCCTAGCCAATATGCTGCATCGGCTATTGCCTCTTCACGAGTATCGCCGACACCATAAATTGTATAACAGTATTGCATTACGACATATTTCATATTTCCTCCTGTTTCAATTCCCCGAATCCGTCGGGTGCAGATTTATTTTAAACGTTGTTTCCGAATAACTCTCTCGGTAATGCCATCTCATTATCGAGAGTAAAAAGATGATCAACCTCAGTAATAATTTCAATGTCATATCCTACTACATCCACCCGTCCACATTCACAATAGTAAAAATCGTTGTGTGTATCAATGTTATTTACTATATACTCCGGTTTCAAACATTCTCGACATACCCGTTTTAATTCTCTTATTTTCATATTAATCTCCTTTCTATACTCTAATTATAACACTAAAATACAGAAATGTCAAGATAAAATATCACATTTTTCTATACTTAATTCGTGACAAATCGCCTTTGACAAATTGACATCACCGCACCAGGATGATGTCCTCGTTTGATTTAAAACGTTTTTTGTTAAACGAGAACAAAAATTTCGTTCTGTCTCTGGTGATACGACCTGTAAAGTACAGTTGTCATTGCCTCTACCTCTGTTATTAGCCCAAAAGGCAAATAATAAATTTCCGTTTTTAAGTTTATTAATTTTCTTCAATCGCATAGTAATCCTCCTAATTTTTATTATTGTAAATCAACATCACTATAACCGGTATCAATATAGGGCTTCCAGCTATCTCCGGTTACGTTCTTATAAATTTTCATAACCATTTTTTTGTCCTGAATATAACATTTCCCTCTTTTCAGTATCCACCATCGTTCCGAACCGTATTTTTGTACTGATTCGAACAGTTTTGTAATTTTACTTTCGTCTCCTTCGTGCATAATTTCCTCGATTTCATCTATCGAAACATTAGATGAATTTCGCAGTTTATTATCAGCGCGCCTCTCCTCAAAACTCGGTTCGTATTTTTTTGCCTTTTTCATACTGTTCTCCTTTCCTATACTTTAATTATACCACCAATTATAGTAAAAGTCAAGAGCACACGCGCTACTTCAATGAATTCAACGAGTTATACCTCGAAATTTTTTTTCTGAAATGGTCACATGCCAGATGATATTTAACGTCCAATTCCTCGTGATAAATCTTCTGCGCCATACGGCATTTATTCTTTGTGTTATAGCTACAATTACAACAACGCTCTCTATTCATAATACCTTCCTTCCCTATATATGATAAAAACATTTTATGTAACTGCAAAATGTAATTTTTCCGTCGGTTTTTAATCTACTTGCGCATTTCGGGCATTTTTCGGCGCCCTTTAACCACGATACTCTCGGTTTTATAAAAAGTTTTTTTTCTTTAACTGCTTTAACTGGATGGAGAAATTTTTTTGACCGTATTGCAATAATATATTTGCATTTATCCTTAGTCAATCCTTCAATAAAAATAGTTCCGGAATCTTTTAATGTTAAATTCATAAATGATTCCGCATTAATTTTTTTCATTAAAATAGATAATTCAGTTAATGTTTTTACCATTAATGTAAAATTAACATCATAGGGGTGAAATCGTATTTCGTCCAGTATAGATTTATAATCGTAAAAATCACCATCAGTTACCTCAATTATTTTTTTACCACTATTACCGTATATGTTATTTTCCGCAACAGTCAACTCTAAATCGTCAAATGCTTTCAGAGCTTTTTCCATACTATCAGCTAAAAATTTTTGTTCTACCATTTTAATTTTGTCTTTGTTAAAAATTTTAGCTAAAATAGAACCATTACCGGTAATAGTATTTCCCTCTTCGTCAATCAATAAAATATTATTTCGCGGTGTAGTTGTATTACAAATCGCCACAACATTTAACGCATTTCTAGATATTTTCATAACCAACTCCTATTGTTAATGTTACATACTCAGTACAAAAAGTGAAATCATCAAACATTTTCCATTTTTTGCACCATATAATAAATGCTGTGCGTATATTGTCGTTGAATGATATTTTTAAATATACAATACTTGCTTTTGCTTTTGCATTAAAAATAAAACTACACGGTACTGTGTTAATGATATTTTCGCCACTTTCATTAAAATCACAAATTATAAAATAACTGGAATTTAATTTACAATCTAGAAATTCTGTAATATACCTATCAAAATCATTTTCGTTTATTAATTTTAATATACCGTCATTTCGTAATAATTCTATTAACATAACGCATATCCTTTATGTGCACGTTATACACTTTTTTGTTTATTAAATCCCTGATTAAAACATTTTGACCAATATGTTTTATTATAATACCATTAAAAAATTTTGATTCTCCTTTTCTTTTATAAATTACTCTCATCGCATCAATCTCCCGAATTCATGCACAGGTGTTATTGTCAAACCTTCCGTGCTGATTCTCTTCATCCCTCCACTGAACGATTCAGTATCAATTTTCGAAATATAACGAACTTTATTTCTCGATATTTGAGTTTTTTCAGCATTATCAGCACCAAAACATAAATTTAACACATTTTCGATAAATGTACTACTGCTCAATACACTACCAATTGTCAAAATTTGCTTCCCTTTATCAAATTTTACACCAATTGTATAATTTTGGTTCGACACGATAAATTTTTCTACATTCATTTTTAACCTCCATTTTTTTATTTTAAATGTTAGTATTAAAATTTTATCAAAGAATTATATTCATTTTTTTACTATCAAATAGGTAAAAAGCACTCCCAACACCTCTATAGGCATAATAATCCCACCTTGCCCCGTTTCCGTTCGCCTAAAACGAATCTAAACATATGTTTCTACCCTACCATAAAATTTAAAAACGCCTGAAAAATGCCTGAAACTGGAAATGGTATATATCGTTTAT
>Ga0299912_10000402_pt1 | contig 37528 bp, 35 predicted proteins | sample RVTome_2_FD_207667 | JGI IMG/M metagenome (GOLD analysis project Ga0299912, IMG submission 207667) | Soil microbial communities from uranium-contaminated site in the Upper Colorado River Basin, Wyoming, United States - RVT95D214 (version 2) ... | reverse complement strand
GGGGCGCAACGTCATCATCAGCGCCTTCAGCCCATTTCGATCGCGTTCCTGCTCGGTAATTTCAATGGTTCTCATAAAAATATATGTGACGATAAAATATGACAATTTCCAGTAAAAAATAACGGCGAAAAACGTTGGCCGCGGGTCTTGCTGCGGGTACGCTCTAGGATATGAAAGCGATGAACAAGGCGGACGTGCGGGAATTTTTTACCCGGCTGCGCGCACAAAACCCAGAGCCTAAGTCCGAACTGAACTGGACCAACCCCTATACCCTGGTGGTGGCGGTGGCCCTGTCGGCGCAGGCCACCGATGTGGGCGTCAACCGCGCCACCGAAAAGCTGTTCAACATCGCCTCCACGCCCCAAGCCATGCTGGCGCTGGGTTTGGATGGCCTTAAACAACACATTAAAACCATCGGGCTATACAACACCAAAGCGAAAAACGTTATCGCGCTCAGCCAGTTGCTGGTCGATGAGTTTGCAGGCCAAGTGCCGCGCGACCGCGCCGCATTGGAGCGCTTGCCGGGGGTCGGGCGCAAAACCGCCAACGTGGTGCTCAACGTGTGTTGGAATGAGCCGACCATGGCGGTGGATACGCATATTTTTCGCGTCGCCAACCGCACCGGGCTGGGGCGCGGCAAAACACCGCTGGCTGTGGAACAGGCGTTGCTAAAACAAATTCCGCAAGAATTCATGGTCCACGCGCACCACTGGCTGATCTTGCACGGGCGTTATGTGTGTAAAGCGCGCAAGCCCGAATGCGCCAACTGCATCGTAAGCGATCTATGTGCGTATGAAGATAAAACCTTATGAGGGCGTAAGGGCGCGCAATTGAAATTGGGCGAACGGTTTGACAGGGTGTATAATGCCGATGAATGTTCCTCAACACAAATTCGAGGAAAATCATGGCGTTATATGAATTTGACGATCGCTCCGTTACAGGGCATGCCGACATTGATCATATGCATGCCGAAATCGCCACGTTGTCCCGGCGCCTGGCGGAACGCGTTGAAAAGCAAGCCGACTTTAGCGAAGTTTGCGACATTTTTTTGCAATTGCAGGCGGCCCTGTTGGAACACTTCGAGCTGGAGGAACGCTATATCCTCACGTTGCCGCAAAACGATGACGTGCGCGCCCATCTGCGCAAGCACACGGAAAACCACAATCAATTTCGCGATTTGCTGACCTATGGCGGACAACAGTTCGAGCTGAAAAGCGCCGCGGGCGAGGTGCCGAACGTGACGAGCTTGATTCCTCAGGAATATTTTGAAGAACTGAAAAATATCGATCGGGAAATGCGGCTGCTGTTCGCCAAATATGCGCCGAAAAATTTAAAGTAAATTGAGCGGACCCTAACCACGCCCAAACACACTCTTAAAGCTGTCTATTGTGGGCCAATCGGGCCTATAGTATCCAGACGCCCCCTCAGAAATAAAAAATGAGGAAAAGCATGCCATTATATGAATTAGATGATCGATCCATCACGGGGCATGCCGAAATTGATCGCATGCATATTGAGATTGCTCAATTATCTCAGATCTTAACGGAGCGGATTAAAACTCAATCCGACTTTGGCGAAATTCGTGACGTATTTTTGCAATTGCAGGCAACGCTGCGAGAGCATTTTGATTTGGAAGAGCGCCACATCCTAGCCTTGCCGCAAAACGACGAGGTGCGCACCCATCTGCGTAAACATGTTGAAAATCACAATCAATTTCGGGATCTGTTGACTTATGGCGAACAACAGTTCGAGCGCCATCGCGCCACAGGCAAGGTGCCAAATGTGTTGGGCTTGATCCCTAAGGAATATTTTGAAGAACTGAAAAACATTGATCGAGAATTGGGGCAACTGTTCGCCAAATACGATTATGAACAATCCAGGCCAACTTAAGCGGGCCGCATGACCGAGCGGCATTAACCGGGTGACGGCGTTACTCTTGCAGCGCCTCTAAACAATGCTCACGATCCGTATTGTCGCCGCGCGCATCCCGTGCGTCAAAGTGCAAAACCTGTTTAGGCGCGTTTGCGGCGGTTTCGTCGGCATATAAAAAGACGTTCAGCATGCAGGCGCCGTTTTTGTATTGCCAAATGTTGGCTTCCCGGTCGGCGCGCTTAAACGCCGGTTCGCCCAAATGCTCCAACAGCCACGTATCGTTTTGCCCCAGCAGTTGCCGGGCGCTGACTTTGGCCTTGGCGGTTTGAGCCGCAGAGTTTCGGTCTGTCGCGCCGGGCTGACCGTTGGTCCCGGACGGCTGCCCCTGCGGCCCTACGGCGCAGGCGGATAAAACGATCAGGGCTGCGGCCAGGGTCGGTATGCGCATGCGCTCAGCCTTCCGTCACATCGGTCGATGAAGTGCGCAGCGCCACCTTTTTGGCGTCGGTTGGGCGCGGTTTATCCGCCGGGCCGTCCTTGGCGCGCCATGCTTCAAACAGATGCACGGTGGCGGCGGTGGCGATGATGGGCGCGACGATATTGAGGATGGGGATGGTAAGCATGAAAGCGAAACCGGCGCCGGCAAGGAACAGCGGCGTTTTCCAGCGTTGGCGCAGCACGTTGGCGTCGGGGGCGGAAATGCGCCTTAAGGCCACCATTTCGAAATATTCGCGGCTCAGCAGATAGCCGTTGAGCGCATAATAAACAAACGGAAACAACGGGGTCAGCAACAGAGGCAGGCACAACAGGTTGAGGCCCACGGTGACGCCGAGAAATTTGAGCGTTGGCAGGATGCTTTCGCCAAGGCTTTGGCCCGGCGCGACGGCAAGGTGCGAGTAATGGCGTTTTTCAACCGCCTCGACCACCTTATCGAGCATCAGCGCGCCGACGGCGGTGACTACGGCCGGAAACAACAGCCAGGTGAGCGCGATCACGCCGACTTGGGCGACAATGTCGAAAATCATCTCCAGCGGGCCGATGGCGATGAAGGTGGTGATTTTCAGCACGATATACAGCGCCACGTACAAACCCACGAAAATCGCCAGCGACCACGCGACCGAGGTTAAGATCACCGTGCGCGTCTGCGGATCGGATAACTGCCCGAAGCCCTTGAAATACGCAGATATTATGCGGCCCATATGATCTTCCCCCTGGGATGGTTTGTGTCTTGGCCCCGTCTTGGTGCGGCTGGTTGCGGCCCAAAAGAAATAGCGGGCTTGACCGCTTCGCGCAAGGGGCGGGGGAGGAAGTAAAAATATTCGACAACCAGCGTTACAGCGCTTTACGTTTATGTTGTGAGCGGGTACAAATAGAGAACGCAAGGGAGGCGATATGCTCACATCATTAGAAATCTGCGCTGGCGCTGGCGGGCAAGCCCTTGGCATTGAGCGAGCCGGGTTTAAACATCAAGCTCTGGTGGAAATCGATCGTCATTGTTGCCAAACCCTGAGAGACAACCGTCCGACGTGGAACGTCATCGAGGACGATTTATGCGGATTTTCAGCTAAGCCCTATTCGGGCCTGGATTTGCTGGCGGGGGGTGTTCCATGCCCGCCATTTTCCAAGGCCGGTAAACAACTGGGCGCCAGCGATGAGCGCAATTTGTTTCCAGAGGCCATTCGCCTGGTTAAAGAAGCGCGACCAAAGGCCGTCATGCTTGAAAATGTACGAGGTATATTCGATGCCGTATTTGAAGATTATCGGCGCTATATCTCAGGTGAAATTGCAGAGCTTGGGTATTGGACGGATTGGCGGCTCTTTAATGCCTCGGATTTCGGCGTGCCACAGTTGCGGCCGCGGGTGATCTTTATTGCGATCCGAAATGAGTTTGCGGGAGACTTTAAATGGCCGCATGCGCATCAAAATCGTGCGCAAACCGTGGGCGAGGCCTTGTATGATTTGATGGCCGCCGATGGTTGGCGGCAGGCGTCACGTTGGAAAAAGCAAGCGAACCAAATTGCGCCGACGCTCGTGGGGGGATCAAAAAAACACGGCGGACCAGACTTAGGCCCAACACGGGCTAAAAATGCCTGGGCGGCCTTGGGGGTTGATGGGCATGGCCTTGCGGACCTGCCGCCCGCGCGTGATTTTGTGGGCATGCCTCGTTTAACGGTAAGGATGGCGGCAAGGATACAGGGCTTTTCCGATGACTGGGAATTTTCGGGTCGGAAAACGCCTGCGTATCGGCAGGTGGGCAATGCGTTTCCCCCGCCGGTTGCACGTGCGGTGGCGGCAAGTATTGCGCATTGTTTAAATGCAAATGTCGCTATGCAGGAAGCTTCGTGATGTCACGGATGAAAGGGGCGCGCTCGAAATTAAGGGAGCACTTTTTGAATAACATTGGAAAAGTTATGGATTCCAATGAGCTGAGAGGCGTCGCGGGCGGAACGAGCGAATGGGCGAGACGTGTGCGTGAGTTGCGCACCGAGGAAGGCTATCAAATTCTCACCCATAATGATCGTTCTGATATGAAGCCCGGTGAATATGTACTGTTAAACCCCAAGCCGATGCCTGCTTTTGCCCGGACAATTTCCAAAGAAGTGCGCGCCTTCGTTCTGGATCGGAACGGGTTTACATGCCAGCAATGCGGCGCAGTGGCGGGTGAGCCCCATCCCTATGATCCAACACGAAAAACACGCCTTCATATCGGGCATATCGTTGATAAAACCATGGGCGGAACAGATGATGTATCTAATCTTCGCGCTTTATGCTCCGTATGTAACGAGGGCGCAAAAAATTTAACGTTGGATAGGCCGTCGGTGCAGAAATTGTTGATCCAAATTCGGCGCGCCACGGGCGCTGACCAATTGGAAGTTCTTAAGTGGTTAGTGACCAAGTATCAAAAGCAAACGCGCGATTTTCTTTCTGAATAATAAGCAGGCCTGTTTTCCTTGCTCTTAAGCCCGGCATGGCTATACTGCGCGCCAATTGGGGGCCTTCCACGCGGAGGGCCTTTATCGTTGACTGTTGAGGAGACGAAGGATGGACGCGCGCTTTGACGTGGTCGGCATCGGCAACGCCATCGTGGACGTGCTGGCCCACGCGGACGACGCCTTTTTGGCGCGGCACGCCATGAATAAAGGCTCGATGGCGCTGCTCGACGCCGAGACGGCCGAACGTCTTTATGCCGACATGGCGACGGGCATCGAATGTTCCGGCGGCTCGGCGGCCAACACCATCGCCGGTTTGGCGAGCTTAGGCGGGCGCGGCGCGTTTATCGGCAAGGTCAAAAACGACGAGCTGGGCAAAGTCTTTCACCACGATATCGAAGCCATCGGCGTGCACTTTCCAACTTCGCCCGCGACCGACGGCATCGCCACCGCGCGCTGCCTGATCAACGTCACGCCCGATGCAGAACGCACCATGAGCACTTTTTTGGGCGCGTGCGCCGAGCTCGGCCCCGATGACGTGGATGAAGATGTGGTGCGGTCTTCCAAGGTCACGTATCTCGAAGGCTATTTGTGGGATCGCGAAGAGGCCAAGGCCGCGTTTGTGCGCGCCGCCGAACTGGCGCATGACGCCGGGCGCGAAGTGTCGCTGTCGCTGTCCGATCCGTTCTGCGTCGACCGCCATCGCCATAGCTTTTTGGAGCTGGTGGAAAATCACGTCGATATTTTGTTCGCCAACGAAGACGAGATTTTGTCGCTCTATCAGGTCGACACGTTCGACGAAGCCCTGCAGCGCGTGCGCGGCCACTGCAAGATTGCGGCGCTGACCCGCTCGGCCAAGGGCTCGGTCGTCATTCATGGCGAAGAACTGCACATCGTCGATGCCGAAGCGAACGTCAAGGTGGTCGACACCACCGGCGCGGGCGATGCGTTCGCCGCCGGATTTTTATTCGGCTACACCAACGGCCATGCCGGCGATCTGGCGCATTGTGCGCGGCTCGGCGGCATTGCGGCGGCGGAAATCATCAGCCACTTCGGCGCGCGTCCCGAAACACCTCTCAATGAACTTGTCGCAGCTAAGCTCGACCAATAACGGAACCCCCATAAAATGAACATTCGCAACATTGCGATTATCGCCCACGTTGACCATGGCAAAACCACGTTGGTCGACGTGCTGTTAAAACAATCCGGCACCTTCCGCGACAACGAAAGAGTGACCGAGCGCGCCATGGATTCGGGCGAACTGGAACGCGAGCGCGGCATCACCATCACCGCCAAACCGACCTCGGTCGAATGGAAAGGCTCGCGCATTAACATCGTCGACACTCCGGGTCACGCCGACTTCGGTGGCGAAGTGGAGCGCATTTTGAGCATGGTCGACGGCGTGTTGTTGCTGGTCGACGCCGCCGAAGGCGCCATGCCGCAAACCAAGTTCGTCACCGGCAAGGCGCTTAAGCTCGGCTTGAAGCCCATCGTGGTGGTCAACAAAGTCGACAAGCCCGAACAGCGCGCCTACGAAGTGCAAGACGAAATTTTCGATCTGTTCAGCGCGCTCGACGCTACGCCCGAACAGCTCGACTTTCCGACCATTTTCGCGTCGGCCAAAAACGGCTGGGCGGCGGCGGAACCGGAAGGCCCGCAAGAAAATATGGACATCATCTTCGATACCATCTTGCAATACGTGCCCGCGCCGAAGGTGATCATGGATGCGCCGTTCTCGATGCTCGCCACCACCTTGGAATACGATCATTTCCTAGGCCGCGTGCTGACGGGCCGCGTGCATTCGGGCACGGCCAAGCCGGGCATGTCGATTAAAGCGCTATCGCGCGACGGCGAACTGATCGAACAGGGCCGCATCACCAAACTGCTGACGTTTCGCGGGCTGGAGCGCATTGCCGCCGATGAAGTGCATTCGGGCGATCTGGTCGCCATTGCGGGTCTCGCCAAGGCTACCGTGGCCGACACCATCTGCGATATGGCGGTGAATGCAGCCCTGGAATCCCAGCCGGTCGATCCGCCCACGCTGTCGATGATGTTTGCGGTGAACGACAGCCCCTTGGCCGGCACCGAAGGCACCAAGGTCACCAGCCGCATGATCCGCGACCGTCTGTTTTCCGAAGCCGAAGGCAACGTTGCGTTGCGCATCACCGAGTCCGAAAACAACGACGCTTATGACGTCGCCGGGCGCGGCGAATTGCAGTTGGGCGTGTTGATCGAACAGATGCGCCGCGAAGGTTTCGAACTTTCGGTATCGCGCCCGCGTGTCGTGTATCAAGAAATCGACGGTAAACGTCACGAGCCGCTGGAAGAAGTCACCGTTGACGTGGACGAAGAATATTCCGGCATCGTGGTCGAAGCGCTCAGCTTGCGCAAAGGCAAGATGAAAGAAATGCGTCCCGCCGGTGCGGGCAAAACCCGCATGATCTTTCACGTTCCGGCGCGCGGCATGATCGGTTACTTGGGCGAGTTCCTCACCGAAACGCGCGGCACCGGCATCATGGCGCGCATCTTCCATTCGTATATTCCCTACACCGGCACGCTGCCCGGTCGGCGCAACGGGGTGCTGATCTCCACCGATTCCGGAAGCTCCGTTCCGTATGCGCTGTTCAATTTGGAAGGCCGTGGCCCGTTGTTCATCGGCGCCCAAGTGAAGGTCTATACCGGCATGATCATCGGCGAACATTCGCGCCCCGGCGATTTGGAAGTGAACCCCTTGAAGGGCAAGCAGCTCACCAACGTGCGCGCATCGGGCACCGATGAAGCGGTGCGCCTGACGCCGCCGCGCCGCCTCAGCTTGGAACAGATGATCGCCTATATTCAAGACGATGAACTGGTCGAAGTGACGCCGCAAAACGTGCGCATGCGCAAACGTTATTTGGATCCCAACAAGCGCAAACGCGAATCGCGTGCGATGGAAAGCTGATCACGCAGCGTTCATGAGTGATAAAAAAGTCCGGGGCGATTGCTTCGGGCTTTTTTGTGGGCGGCTTGCCGATCATAAATTAGGCGCGCTTGCGCCCGCCCGCGTTGTCGGGATCGGTTTCGAGCTCGGAAAAATTTCCGATCCTCACATCGCCGTCGGGAAAACGCGCGATCACTTCCAAGTGTCCGCCCATCGCTTCGATGTGGCTGCGTAAGGTAGAGATATACATATCCGTGCGCCGTTCCATTTTGGCGATGGCGGGTTGTTGGATATGCAGCGTTTCGGCCAGCACCTTTTGCGATAGGCCGCGCGCCTGACGCAGTTCGTTGAGCGGCATCTCGGCGAGCAGGGTTTGCGCCTTCGTCTCGACGCGGGCTTGGGCTTCCGGCGACATGCGCGCCCGCAATTGGGAAAATTTCTTAGCCATCGATTAGCCCTTCCTCGCGAAGTTGTTCAAGGTGTTCATCATAGAGACGGTCGGCCACGGGAATGAACGTGTCATACCATCGCTCATCGCCCGTTTTGTCCCCGCCCAGCAATAAAATGGCGATCCGGCGAGGATCGAAAGCGTACAGGGTGCGAAACGGGCGGCCCGCATGTTGCGTTCGCAATTCTCGCAGATGTCCGTGCCGCGAACCGTGAATATCGCTGCTGTGCGGATAACCCAAGGTCGGCCCGCGTTCTTCGAGCAATCGCACCGACACGGCGATCGATTCCTGCTCGTCTTGCGACAAGCCTTGCCACCACTGTTCGAATTCGTCGGTGTATTCGACTTCCCACGCCATGGCGTCACTATAATGCGGACGATATATTCCGTCAAAGGAATATCTGGGCTGGCTTGGGTGGGAGACTTGGCCAGCGAACGGCGTTCGCTGGTTAAAATACATTGCTGCAAAAGGGTGACTCGTACTTCGTAAGTATTTGAAAGAATCCATGAATTTCAATCACAAAAAAGTGCCCAAAAAATTGGACATTTTTCAGTGGACAGAAGTTCATAATAGGATTCTATTAAAAGAATCAAAAGTGTGGTGACCGCCACCGATCTCTACCTAAGCCTTAAAACGGCAGCTGTAACTGCCCCGGCCAGGACCGCCAATGAGCGCTAACGTGCTCTTGGCGTCCGAACCGTGTGCGCACATAGTTATGCACGAACACAGTCTTAGGTTTGTTGAAAAAATAGATAACCATTTTTCAACTCCTTTCATTCTGAGATGGGTAAAAGCCCACCGGCTCCTAACGCACCATTGCATCGCCGTTAAAACGCGTCGGTGTTAAGGCAGAAAGAAAAATGATGGACGGCCACCACAAAAAAACATTAGCCAAAAATGGTAAATTCTCAGAATCCGATAAAACGGATAAATTTGTGCTGCAATATCAGAGTATTATAATTTGTTGAGCGGGCCCTTGAAAATTTGATAGTAAAAATATGTTGCGAATCGGAGCGTGGCGTTAAACTCCCCCCATGCTGCACGTCACCGACACGATTGAAATCAACGAATCCGAACTGGAGGAGCGGTTTATCCGCTCCCCCGGCGCGGGCGGGCAAAACGTCAACAAGGTTTCCACCGCGGTGCAGTTGCGCTTCGATGCGCGCCATTGTGCGGCGTTGGATCATGCGGTGTTTTTGCGCCTCAAGCGCTTAGCCGGGTCGCGTATGACGCTCGACGGTGTGATCGTGCTCACCGCGTCGCGTTTTCGCACCCAAGCGGCCAACCGCGAAGACGCGCGTGCGCGGCTGATTGAATTGATCGCCGCCGCCGCTGTGCCGCCCAAACGCCGCCGCGCCACCCGGCCCACCCAGGCATCGAAAGTGCGCCGGGTTGAAAGTAAAAAACGCTCCGGCGAGATTAAAAAAACCCGCAGCCGGGTGCACCCCAATCACGATTAGGGCCTGGGGGATAGAAATATCCACCACCGAGGACACAGAGTTCACAGAGGAAGGGTTTAACCTGGAAACGGTTGCCAAAATTCACAGAGAAAACATTTAACTCTGTGTTCTCTGTGCGCTCTGTGGTTCAGGTCTTTATTCTATTAAGTAAACCGTCACCGAAATGCGGAATGCGCGTTAACCCGTTCTCAAGGCGGCGCGGGCACACTGGTTTTTCGCCGCGACAGGGTTTTGGGGAAAAACCGCTTTATGACCGAACGCTCCGAGCTCAAAGAATTGCTGGATGCCAAACCGCGCCGCACGTGGGGGCAAAGCGCGCGCGCGTTCATGCACCCCAAGGTCATCGCGTTGCTGTTTTTGGGTTTTTCGGCGGGCGTGCCGCTTTATTTGGTGTTTTCCACGTTGTCGGTGTGGCTGCGCGAGGCGGGCATCGAACGCGCCACCATCGGCTTTTTCAGTTGGGCGGCGCTGGCCTACGGTTTTAAGTTCATCTGGTCGCCGCTGATCGACCGCCTGCCGGTGCCGGTGCTGGCGCGATTGCTGGGGCGCAGGCGGGCATGGCTGTTGACGGCGCAAGGCGGCATCATCGCGGCGCTCAGTTTCATGGCGCTGACCGACCCGGCAGAGCATTTGCTGGCCATGGCGCTGGGTGCCGTGGCGCTGGCGTTTTGCTCCGCCACCCAAGACATCGTGATCGACGCCTATCGCATCGAAAGCGCCGACGAAGACCTGCAAGGCCTCATGTCGGCCAGTTATATTGCAGGCTATCGAATTGGCATGTTGGTGGCGGGCGCGGGCGCCTTGGAGCTGGCGGGATTTTTGGACGTGATTGAGGGTTACGACTATACCGCGTGGCGCGGCAGTTATTTCGCTATGGCGGCGGTGATGGGGGTGGGCGTGCTGACCACCCTGTTGGTGAGCGAGCCCTTGTATCGCAAGCCCAATGGGGTCGGCCTGGAAACGGGCCAAGATTATGCGCGCTTTATCGCCTTATTCGCCCTCGTGGCGGCGGCGTTTGCGGGCGGTTTCGCGCTGACGCCGGATAGTGCGGCAGCGCTGTCGGGGGCGCTGGGGGAGGCCGCCGCCGACTTTGCATCCGGCGCATTGCGCTTGGCCGTGGCGTTGGTCTGCGCGGTCGCCACAGGCTTGGGGCTGGTGCGCGCAGGTTTGGTGGCGCGCGATATGGCGTATGAAACCTATGTTGCGCCCTTTGCCGATTTTTTTGCGCGCTTCGGCCGCGCGGCGGTGGTGATTTTGATCATCATCGCCACCTACCGCATCACCGATATCGTGATGGGCGTGATGGCCAACGTGTTTTATATCGACTTGGGCTTCGACAAACAGGAGATCGGGCGCATCTCCAAGGGCTTCGGTTTGGGTGCGACCCTTGTCGGCGGGTTTGTCGGCGGCCTGGTGACGGTGCGTTACGGGGTGATGAAGACGCTGTTTTTGGGCGGCGTGCTGGCGGCGGCGACCAACGTTTTATTTGCGGGCATGGTGGGTTTGGGTCCGCACATTTGGGTTTTGGTGGCGGTGATCAGCGCCGACAATCTGGCGGGCGGCATCGCCTCGGCGGCGTTTGTCGCTTATCTGTCGAGCCTGACGTCGAAAAGCTTCACGGCCACGCAATACGCGCTGTTCAGTTCGTTGATGATGCTGATTCCCAAACTCATCGCGGGGTATTCCGGCTTGGCGGTCGATGCATTCGGCTATGTGGCGTTTTTCCTCGGCACCGCCGCGATGGGGGTGCTGCCGCTGGTCTTGATCGTTTATGTCGCGCGGGCGGGGCGCAAAGGCTAAAAAAAGCAATTGCGGGTAGATTGTGCGAGTCAAATATGGCATACAGCCCGCAACTACACCCCCCGAACGTCAAAAGGCTAAAAAAATGGACATTACCAAACTTCCCATCGGCGACAAAGCGCCCGATGAATTCAACGTCATCATCGAAGTGCCGATGGGCGGCAATCCGGTGAAATACGAAATGGACAAAGCCTCCGGCGCGATGTTCGTCGATCGCTTTTTACACACCGCCATGCATTATCCGTGCAATTACGGCTTCGTTCCGCACACCCTGTCCGACGATGGCGACCCCGTGGACGCCGCCGTGCTGGGCCAGCACAACGTCGCCCCCGGCGTGGTCATTCCGTCGCGTCCCATCGGCGTGCTGATCATGGAAGACGAAAGCGGCATCGATGAAAAGATCCTCTGCGTGCCGGTGGATCGCCTGCACCCTTATTACGAAAACGTGGCATCGGTGAAAGACGTGCGGCCCATTTTGCTGGAACAGCTTGCGCACTTTTTCTCCCACTACAAAGACCTGGAGCCGGGCAAGTGGGTCAAGGTGCAAGGCTGGGAAGGCGTCGATAAAGCCAAGGCGCTGATCTTGGAAGGCATCGAACGCGCTAAAAACGCGAAATAATCTCGCTTGAGTTTAAGCGTTAAAAAAGGCGGCCCTGCTAGAGTGCGATCGCAATAGGCCGAAGCATTCTTGCTTTAGTCTATTGCGTGAATCGCCCTCTAATATATGGATAGGGGCGGATTCACGTTTTAGCTGGGATCGCATAAGCGATTCCACCTAAAACGATCCGACCCTAGGAGCCGCCTTTTTTGTTTTTCGGCTTAAGCCTCGTAGCGCACGGTGGTCATCATGCCCGCCGCCATGTGATAAAGATTGTGGCAGTGCAGCACCCATTCTCCCGCATTGTCGGCGTCAAACGCCACCGTGACGCTGCCCATGTGCGCGGGCACGATGACGGTATCGCGCACCGCGCCATCGATGGCTGCGCCGCCCAGCGCCACCACCTGGTAATGATGGCCGTGCAGATGCATGGGGTGCATCATCGAGCTGAAGTTTCTGAGCGTCAGAAACACCCGTTCGCCATGTTTGACGGCAAGCGGCGTGTGTCCGCCGAAAGATTGACCGTCAAGCATCCAGCGATAACCGGGCGCTTCACCCAACACCATTTCGATGCGCCGCCCAATGCCTGAGTCGGGGCTGCGTTGGCTCAAGGGGTTCAATGCGCTGAGCTGCGCTTCCAGCTCCAGCCCCACGGCGGCCACGGCAGCGTCGTGGGCGTCGCTCAGCTTGGATATTCTAGCCCCCGGCGTGGCGAGGATAATGCCGGTGCGCGCGGTTTCGCCTTCACGCACGGCAAACACCGGGAACGCCCCGCCGTCTTTGGGAATGGATAGCACAATATCTAAGCGCTGGCCCATGGCGATGGGAAAACGGCGGCCCTTGACCGGGCGCACGGCGTTGCCGTCCACGGCGACGACTTGGCCTTCAAGCGCGCCTAAATCGATTTGAAACGCGGTGGCGGTGGCGCCGTTGATTAGGCGCAGGCGCACCCGCCCGCCCGCTTCGATTTGGGTCACTTGCGGGTCGGCCAAGGTGCGGTCGTTGGCGAGGTAGGCGTCGTATTCGACGTCGTGCAAATGGCCCATCATGCCGCCCATGCTCATCATAGCGCCCATAGCGTCCCCACCCATATTATGCCCGGCGTGGGCATCAACCGCGGGCGCAGGCTGTGGAGCAGCGCCGCCGTGCGCGCCGTGTCCGCCCGCGCCGCCGGTCAGCTCGGCCAAAATCTCGGCCGGGTCGCGCCACGTGAAATCGTGCAGCAACACCACCACGTCTTGTTCATCGGCATTTGCATCTTCGCGCACGATCAAGGGCGCGGCCATCAGGCGCTGTTCGGCTAGCCCTAAGTGCGAATGCATCCAGTGGGTGCCGGGGCGCGCGGTGAAGTCATAATCATACGATGCGCCGGGCGCGAGCGGTTCTTGCGACAGCCCCGGCACGCCGTCTTGGGCCATCGGCGGCGTCTGGCCGTGCCAGTGGATCAGGTGCGGCTCGTTCAAGGTATTGTTGAGGCGCGCGGAAAAGCGTTCGCCTGCGTTTAAGATCAAACCGGATGCGCCGTTCGCCTGGGTGATGCCGAACACGGTGGCGGCCCTGCCGTTGATGTCGAGCGTGCGCGAGGTGATGTTTAACTCAAACAAGGGGCTGGCGGCCTGGGCGCGCAAGAACGGCAGCGACGAAGCGGCGGCGAAAGCGGAGCCGGCGGCGAGAAAGCCGCGGCGGGTGATGGGATAGGTCATTTTTGTCTCTCTCAATTTAAACGGATGATGAAATCAGCACTTAAAGAGAAGACGCAAAACGGGGCGGAAAAGGTTCGGGCGATAGGGATCGTCCGGCGAGAAAGAGGGGTTGGCCGGGCCGGAGTGCGCGAGCGGGCAAAATCGATGCGCCAAACGACAGATCGGGTAAGTCGAAAAGCGCACCCGTAGGCAGGGCGTTACAGGCCAAAGCGCAGCCGGGCAGAGTGTGTGCGGGCGCGCACGTCTGTACAGAATTTTCAATACAGGGGGGCGGCGCAGGGATGCTCAGGTGCGCGCGATGATCAGCGTAGGGATTGCCCGCGGCTGAAGCGGCTGAGGCCGATGCCGGGGCCACCGCCAGCGCGCCCCAAATCGCCAGCGCCAATGTCGGCAAAACAACCTTGAAAAACAACGAAGATTTGAACATGCCGTCGGCGCTGCCTATGATGCGGGTGCTGGAACAAAGAATTCCGTAACCGTAAACGTTCCAGTGGGGTACAAGTCAATGGCATTGTCAGTTGAGGAGAATCCGCCATGCGCACAATCCGTCGATCCATCACCGCCGCCGTCCTGCTTGCTTTGCCGTTGTGCGTCGCGCCGCTGGTCGCCGGAGCGCAAACCGATGGCAACCGCTACGGCGCATGGACGCCGCCGGACGCGGCGCAGCGTGCGGGGCAAAACCAAGATGTGCAAACCTTGACCAAAGAATTGGACGCGCTGATCCAAGAGGCGGAAAAATCCCGCGCCGCCAACCCGGCGTTCTTGCGCGATCTCAAGGCGTTATCGGGTCGTTATACGGGTCGGCCAATCGCGCAAGGCGGGTTCGAGCGGTTGCTGTTCGACGATTTTTCCGATGGTGATTTTCAACGCAATCCCGCGTGGTCGGTGACGTCGGGCGAATTTTGGGTCGAGCAAGGGTACGGCCTGCGCTCTAAGGTGGTTGAGGCCGCCGCGACGGGCAATGGCTCGGCGCCGCTGAGCAAAGAGCAAATGGCGATGTCGATTCTCGGCGCGGTATTGCAGGGGGCCAACAAAAATTCCGGCGGCGCGGCGGCTCCGGCCCCGGCCGCACCCGCCAAAGCTTCCGCCATTGAGACTCAGGCGCGCATCTCCAACGCCTTCGACGCGACGCTCGAAGTCAGCTCGTGGAAAGCGGACGGCGTGTTCGCGCTGGCGCTGAACCAGGGCCTGGGCGGCGCGGGCTATCGGGTGGAATACACGGCGGGGCAAGCGCCACGGTTGGAATTGGTGCGCGTGACTTCCAAAGGGCGTAGCGTGATCGACGCCAAGGCCACCGTCGCATGGGAAGATCAAAAAACCCATCGCTTGGAATGGATTCGCGCGGCGGACGGTTCCATGAGCGTCAGCTTCGACGGCAAGGCGATCTTAAACGCGCGCGATACCAGCTTTCGCGATCCGTTCGACGGCCTGGAAATCAGCAGCCTGGGCGCGGATGTCATCGTCAAAAGCGTGGACGTGTCGGGTGCGCGGTGATGTGCGAGACCGGATCCAGCCTAACCCAGCCCTACCCAACCTAGTTGGCGACCACGTTCAGCGCGCGCATGAGGTGATAGAGCAGCCCCGCCAAGCTGGCCGTCAACGGCACGGTGAAGATCCACGCCGCCGCGATGGACCACGCGTGCTGGCGGCGCACCAATCGGCGCTGGCGGTATTTGCTGTGCGCCTTGGCGGCGGCTTGTTCGTTCAGCACGGCGAGCTTTGGGGTGATGGATTTAAGCGTCGCCAAGCCCGCCTGCGCCCCGGCTTCCGCGGCGGCCAAGGGTGAACGGTTCAGCGCCGCCCGCAATTGGCGGCGCGCCAGAAATTCGCGCAAGAAACCGACGCCGAAGATACCGCCCACCGCGATATGGGTCGAACTGACGGGCAGGCCCAAGGCCGAGGCGATGATGACCGTAATCGCCGCGCTCAACGCCACGCAGAACGCGCGCACCGGGTTGAGCTTGGTGATTTCCTGACCCACGGTGCGGATCAGTTTGGGGCCGAACAGCATCAAGCCGACCGAGATGCCGACCGCGCCGACCAGCATCACCCACAGCGGTATCGCCGCCTTGGTGATGATCGTGCCGGAATCGGATACCGATACGATGGCCGCCAGCGGCCCCACCGCATTGGCCACGTCGTTGGCGCCATGGGCGAACGATAACAGCGCGGCGGAAAAAATCAGCGGCACCACGAACAACTGATGCACCGACTTGCGGCGGTTTTCCATGTTGAGCGCGCGGCTGAACACGTGGCTGCGCATCACCCCCCACGCGGCGGCATAAACGGCGATGCCGGCGATGATGGTCTCTACCCAACTGGCCTTATAGATGTTGGCGATGCCCTTGTTCATCAGATACATGGCGAATGCACCGGCCATGATGGCGACGACGATGGGCGCCCAGCGTTTGGCGGCGAAAATTTTATCGTCTTTATAAAGCACGGTGATTTTGAGGAAATACAAAAACCCGGCGGCGATGATGCCGCCCATCAGGGGGGAAATCACCCAGCTTGCGGCGATGGCGCCCATGGTCGGCCAGTTCACGGCGGCAAAGCCGGTGGCGGCAATGCCTGCGCCCATCACCCCGCCGACGATGGAATGGGTGGTGGAAACCGGCGCGCCGACAAACGTGGCCAAATTCAGCCATAGGGCTGCGGCCAGCAGCGCCGCCAGCATAGCGGTCAGGAAGGTCGCGGCGTCGGGCATTAAATCGGGGTCGATGATGCCCTTGGAAACGGTCGCCACCACGTCGCCGCCTGCGATCAAGGCGCCTGCGGTTTCAAAGATGGCGGCGATCAAGATCGCCCCGGTCAGCGTCAGCGCCCTGGAGCCCACCGCCGGGCCGACGTTGTTGGCGACGTCGTTCGCGCCGATGTTCATCGCCATATAACCGCCGACCACGGCGGCGGCGATGACAAACGGGCTGAATCCGGCGCCCGGCTGCATGGAGGTCAAAATCCACACCGCCAGCAAAAACAACAGCGCCAAACCGACACGCGCCATGACCTGGCCTTGGGCCTGGGCGGCGGCTTCGACCTTGGCGATTTTCTTTAAATCTTTATCGAGCGTCGTCGCGCCCAGCAGGACTTTGGGCGGCAGCCCTGCCGCCGGGTCATGGGAGGGGGAGGCGGCTAAATCGGCCCCGCCGCTGGCTTTGGAAGTCTTGCCTGCATCAGCTTTGCCCGCATCGGCGGCGTGACCCGCCTTGGCCGGAGGGGTGGGCTGGGGAGGGGAACCCTTCGATTTCATGCGCGATTCCTTGAGAACGCTTGCGGCGACGCTTTGTAACTGTTTTATGACGCTGTTGTACGGGAATGCCCAAGCCGGGGCAATAAAAAGCTTTCACCCGGCAAAAAAGGCCTCACGGGCCTTAACCGGGCAAAAGGCATTCATATAGCTGGCTATATGGTTTCGTGCGCGGCCAGGGCGGCCAAGCTCACCAAATCGGAAACCGTTGCGCCCATCGGCGCGATCTGCGCCGGTTTGTTCAGACCCAGCAGCAGCGGCCCGATCACCGTGCCGCCGCCCAGCATCTGCATCAGCCCCGAACAGGTCGAGGCGGCGTTGAGGCTCGGCATGATCAACACATTGGCCGGGCCGGACAAGCGGGTGAACGGAAACACCCGGCGTTGCAGATCAAAATCCAGCGCCAGCTCGGCGCTCATCTCGCCTTCGTATTCGAACGACACGTCGAGCTCGTCCAAGATGGCGATGGCTTCGTGCACCACCTGGGCGCGTTCGGGCATGGGGTTGCCGAAATTGGAAAACGACAACAGCGCCACACGCGGTTCCTGGCCCAGTTCACGCACCTTGGCGGCGGTTTGCTGGGCGATGGCGGCCAGTTGGGCGGCGTTGGGCACTACGTTGACGGAAGCGTCCGATAAAAACACCGTGCGCCCCTGCGCGACCAACAGCGTCAGCCCCAGCACCATGCTGTCGGGGAGCGGGTCGAGCATCAACGAAATATCGCGCAGCGCCACGTGATAGTTGCGCGTTAGCCCCGTCACCATGGCGTCGGCGTCGTCTTGGGCGATCATGGCGGCGGCGAAGACGTTGCGGTTTTGGTTGATCAGGCGCTGGCAATCGCGAAACAACAGCCCCTTGCGCTGCTGGCGATCATAGAGCATGTCGGTATAGCGTTCGGTGGCGGTGGAAAGCGCCGCGTTGGTGATGTGCACGCCGTCGAGCTTGGGCAGGCCGAGCTCCTGCATTTTGGCGAAAACCTCATGTTCGCGGCCCACCAAGATGGGCGTTCCATAGCCTGCATTGAAAAACGCCACGGCGGCGCGGATGGATTTTTCTTCTTCGCCCTCGGCGAACACCACGCGGCGCGGATGGCGCTGCACTTCGGCAAAGATGGCGTGCAGCGCGGGCGCGGTGGGGTCGAGCCGCGCGTTCAGTTCGTTTTTATAGGCGTCCATGTCGATGATGGGGCGGCGCGCCACCCCCGATTCCATCGCGGCCTGCGCCACGGCGGTCGGCACGGTGGTGATGAGGCGCGGATCGAAGGGTGCTGGAATGATATATTCCGGCCCGTATTGCAGATGCCTGCCCGCATACGCCATGTTGACTTCATCGGGCACGTCTTCGCGCGCCAAACCCGCGATGGCGTGGGCGGCGGCGATTTTCATCTCGTTGTTGATGGTCGTGGCGCGCACGTCCAGCGCGCCGCGAAAGATGTAGGGAAAGCCCAATACGTTGTTGATCTGATTGGGAAAATCGGAGCGGCCCGTGGCCATGATGCAATCGGGGCGCACCCGTTTGGCGTCGTCGGGATGGATTTCCGGGTCCGGGTTGGCCATGGCGAAAATGATCGGTTGAGCGGCCATTTTTTCCATCATTTTGGGCGTCAGCGCGCCCGCCACGCTTAGGCCCAAAAAGACATCCGCGCCGACCAGCGCTTCGTCGAGCGTGCGGGCGTCGGTTTTCACCGCATGGGCGGATTTCCACTGGTTCATGCCCGCCTCGCGGCCTTGATAGATGACGCCCTTGGAATCGCACATCGTTACGTTGGCGTCTTTGACGCCCAACGATTTGGCCAGCTCCACGCAGGCGATCGCCGCCGCGCCCGCGCCGTTGACCACCATGCGCACATCGCCCAGTTCGCGCCCGGTGAGATTGCAGGCGTTGATCAAGCCGGCGGCGGTGATGATGGCGGTGCCGTGCTGGTCGTCGTGGAATACCGGAATGTCCATCAATTCGCGCAACTGCTGCTCGATGATGAAACATTCGGGCGCGGCGATGTCTTCCAAATTGATGCCGCCGAAACTTGGGCCTAAATAACGCACCGCATTGACGAACTGATCGACGTCTTTGGTGTCGATTTCCAAATCGATGCCGTCGATGTCGGCGAAACGTTTGAACAGCACCGCCTTGCCCTCCATCACCGGCTTGGAGGCCTGCGCGCCCAAATCGCCCAAACCCAGCACCGCCGTGCCGTTGCTGATGACCGCCACCAGATTGCCCTTGGCGGTGTAGTCGTAGGCTAGGTGCGGGTCGCGCTCGATTTCCAGGCACGGCGCGGCGACGCCTGGGCTGTACGCCAACGATAAATCGCGCGAGGTGGTCAGCGGCTTGGTGGCGCGAATTTCGATTTTGCCGGGTCGGCCGTTGGCGTGCATGGCCAAAGAGTCTTGGTATAAAGCGGCCTTGGCGTCGGAGCTGGTCATAATGTTATGCGCTTTCTTAAAGGTGGGGCATGAAGGTGGGGAGAATTTTGGCAAGCGGATAAATTTAGCGCGTTCGTTGGTGGGCGTGCACGTTGATGCCGCCCAATTGTTTTAACAGTTTGATGGCTTTGTGTTGTTGGTCGTGATTGGCGCAGGCCACCCACAAAATCACCCCGCCCGCGTTGAGCGCGTTGGCGAAACTTTCCGTGTGCGGCGTGGCGGTGACTTCATCGAGCAATTCCTTGGCGGCGATGCCCGCCGTCGCCGCGCCGATGGCCGCCGCGATGGCCGCCGCGGTCGGTCCGCCCGCCAGCAAGATCGCGCCGGACGCCACCAGCGGGCCTTCGTATTTGATTTCGCCGACCAAGGCGGTCAGCACGTCTTTCCAGGGTTTGCCGGGTTTGCCGGCGGCTTCCAGGCTTTCGTGGCTGTCCAGCACGGATAAATCGGTGCGCTGAAAACCGTCTTTCAGCAGATGATGCACGGCGGCCTCAAAAGCCGGACGGTCTGCAAAAATGCCTACGGCTTCGCGGACGGCGGTGGTCATGGTGTGTTCTCCTTGGTGTGGTGTTCTTGTTAACAACAAGAATAGGAGACTTTTGCGATGCATCCAAGGCGCTTGTGGGTTGCGCGAGGCAAGGGGGGCTGTGTTAAGGTGTAAAATCGAATTTTTCAGGCTTTAAACCCATGCACAACGCCCCTGCCCCCGCCCCCGATATTGATAGCGCCGCCGAAGCGCCCGATTTGTCCGGGGGCGCTTCGGTCGAATCTGCAAGCCTTGACGCCGATGCTGCGGGGGATGCGGGTGTTACGCCGATGATGATGCAGTATTTGGCCATCAAGGCGCAGCATCCCGAGGCCTTGCTGTTTTACCGCATGGGCGATTTTTACGAGATGTTCTTTGACGACGCGGTGCACGCGTCGCGCGCGCTGGACATCACCCTGACCAAACGCGGCAAACATCAAGGCCAAGACATCGCCATGTGCGGCGTGCCGGTGCACAGCCATGAACAATATCTGTCGAAATTGATCCGCAAGGGTTTTCGCGTGGCGGTGTGCGAACAAACCGAAGACCCGGCCGAAGCAAAAAAGCGCGGCGCAAAGTCGGTGGTCAACCGCGCCGTGGTGCGCTTGGTCACGCCGGGGACTCTCACCGAAGACGCGCTGTTGGATGCGCGCGCCAACAACTATCTGGTCTGCATCGCCGAAGCCGAGGGCAAACTCGGCCTGGCGTGGGTGGATGTTTCGACGGGGCAGTTCTTCGCTCAAAGCTCAAGCCCGCAGGCATTGCCCGCGCAGTTGGCGCGGCTCAATCCCGGCGAACTGCTGGGCGCGGACAGTTTGTTCGGACGCGACAGCTTTAAATTCGTGTTTGCCGACTGGCAGGCGGTGCTGACGCCGCAGCCCGCCGCACGATTCGATAGCACCAATGGAGCGAAGCGGTTGCAGGCCTTGTTCGGCGTCAAAACGCTCGACGCCTTTGGCGGTTTTGGCCGCGCCGAGATTGCCGCTGCGGGCGCGCTGGTCGATTACATCGAGCTCACGCAAAAAGGCAAACTGCCGCGTTTGAGCCCGCCGGTGCGTTTGGCCGAAGGCGGGGTGATGGAAATCGACGCGGCGACGCGGCGCAATCTGGAACTGGCTGAAACTTTGAGCGGCGCGCGCAAGGGCTCGCTGCTCAGCGCCATCGACCTGACCATCACCGGCGCGGGCGCGCGGCTGTTGGCCGGGCGGCTGGCCGCGCCCCTAACCGATGTCGCGGCAATAGAAAGCAGGCTATGTGAAGTGCAGCTCTTTGTCGATGAAACGCGCCTGCGCGACGATCTGCGCCAACTGCTGGCGCGCTGTCCCGATCTGGAACGCGCACTGACGCGTATCACTTTGGGCCGGGGCGGGCCGCGCGATTTGGCGGCGGTGCGGGACGGTTTGGAGCTGACGGCTCTGGCGCGCGATCGGTTTGTGGGCAAAACCGTGCCGCCGGGCATTCAGGCGAGCCTCGATGGCCTTGGCGCGCACGGTGAATTGGTGGGCGAACTGGTTGCGGCGCTGGGCGACGAATTGCCGCTGCTGGCGCGCGACGGCGGTTTTGTGCGACGCGGTTATCGCGCCGATTTGGATGAACTGAAAACGTTGCGCGACGAAAGCCGCCGCCTGATCGCGGGGCTGCAAAACGACTATCAAAGCGATACCGGCATTAGCGCCCTGAAGGTCAAACACAACAACGTGTTGGGTTATTTCATCGAAGTGCCTGCCCGCCATGCGGATAAATTGATGGCCCCCGACAACGCCTACATCCATCGCCAGACCATGAAAGACGCGGTGCGCTTTTCCACCGTCGCGCTTTCCGAATTGGAAGGCCGCATCGCCCGCGCCGCCGACGGCGCGGTGGCGCTGGAGCTGGAAATATTTGAAGCCTTGGTCGCCCGCGTGGGGACCTGCGCCAACGCCATCGCGAGCGCGGCGCTGGCGCTGGCTGAATTGGATGTGGCGAGCGCATTGGCCGCGCTGGCGGTGGAACGCCGTTTCACCCGCCCGGTGGTCGATCAAAGCCGCGACTTCGCCATCGAAGGTGGGCGGCACCCGGTGGTGGAAGCGGCCCTGCGCGCGGGCGAAGGCGAGGCCTTTGTCGCCAATGCCTGCCGTTTAGACGACGACGCAGGAAGATTGTGGTTGCTCACCGGCCCCAACATGGCGGGCAAATCCACGTTTTTGCGACAAAACGCGCTGATCTGCGTGTTGGCGCAGATGGGCTCGTTCGTGCCCGCGGCTCACGCGCGTATCGGGGTGGTGGACCGGCTGTTTTCGCGTGTCGGTGCGGCCGACGATCTGGCGCGCGGGCGTTCCACGTTTATGGTGGAAATGGTTGAAACCGCCGCCATCTTGAACCAGGCGGGCGAACGCGCCCTGGTGATCTTGGATGAAATAGGGCGCGGCACCTCGACCTTCGACGGCCTGTCCATCGCCTGGGCGGTGGTTGAACACCTGCACGAAGTGAACCGCTGCCGGGCTTTGTTCGCCACCCATTATCATGAGCTCACCGCGTTGCAGGCGAAGCTCAAGGGGCTGACCTGTCACGCGATGAAGGTCAAGGAATGGAAGGGCGATGTGATCTTTTTGCACGAAGTCGGCCCCGGCGCGGCGGATCGATCGTATGGTATCCATGTCGGCAAGCTGGCGGGGCTGCCGCCTGCGGTGGTGGCGCGCGCCGAAACGATTTTGAAAACCCTGGAAGCGGGCGAACAGTCGAGTACCGTGACCAAACTGGCCGACGATCTGCCGCTGTTTTCCCATGATTTTTCCGGGGCGCCGATGCATTCGGGCGTTAAGGCCGTACCGCGCCAGGCGTCCGAAGTCGAGCAAGCGGTCCAGGCGCTGCTGCCCGACGAATTCACGCCGCGCGAAGCGCTCGATTTTCTCTATCGCCTAAAGGCGATGGCGGTGAGGGATTAAGTTACCTCGGCAGGCGCGTCCGGCTGCGGGCTTTTAAGCGTGCGGCCCACACGCCTGGATAGGCTTCGCGCAGCGCCGCGAAATCTTTATAAACGGCCAAGTCTTTAAACAATTGGATGACGCCGTCCAGCGACGGCCCGGCGCGCGAACCGATGGCCAAACGCAGGGAATCGTACTTGACCCCGCGCACGAAGCCCATTTCAAAGCGGTGGCCGCGAAAACCGAAGCTGCTGCCCGATTGAAACACCAAGCCGCGTTTGTCGGCTTCAAATTCCAAGACCGCGCGCAGCACGTCGCGGGCTTCGCCTTCTTTGTCGGCCTCGGCAAAGGTTTGCCGATCATGGGCGTAACGCAAGTTGACGAACGGCGATACCGCCCAGGCTTTATCTTTATGCGCGGACAGACTCGGATGGATGATTTTAGTCCACAGTCCGCCTTCGGTTTTGGCGAACGGGGCCAGGGCTTGGGCGAATTTGGCGTTGTTGGCGAAGATCGCTTGCGCGTGACGATGAAGCGACGGCGCGGAAAGGAAGAACGGCGCGCTCAATGCGGCGTATTCGTCTTCGGACAGGCTGGCGCCCATGGTCGTGCGCGCTTGGCGCAGGCTTTCGGCGACGCGATTGAGCAGCGATGCATTATTTTCGTCATCGGGCATGTACAGCGTCACCAGACCGACATTGGACAGCTCCAAGCCTTCTTGATCGAGCTTGAGGCCGGAACTCAAATGCACCACCAGCGCGGGCGGGCGGGGACCGGTGTCGGTGCATAGCCGGTGCAGGGGAAAAGCGTCGCCGGTAAGCGAGGTATCGACCACCACCATGCACGTCCGCTCCACATCGCGCTGCTTCCATGCGGCGATGAAGGCGTCCAGATCAAAAACGTCCAGATCGATGTCGGCGGCCACCGGTTCGATCAGCACGATATCGTCCCTGCCCTGGGCGACGGCTTGGTTGAGCGTTTCTTGTTTGGCGTGCAGGCGACCTTTAAACCCACCCACGCAGACCAGGCGCATCGCGCGCATGAGCTCGAAATAACCGCCGAACCAATGCAGCGCCAGACCCTTGCGCGGCGATGGCCAAAAGCTGTCGCCCGTGGCGTGATGGTGTTGCATAACCGTGGTGATGGCCGACATGCCGCTGGAAAACACCACCGATTCGGCCTTCCAGCCTTGCGGCGCGGCGCGTTCGGCGTTGAGGCGGCGCTCCAGATAAGTCGGTTTCAGCCAGCGGTCATAAGGAAAGCCGAAGGCTTGCAAATCCGGCAGCCGTTTGCGTTGGTTGTGCGGCGGCGACATCATATAGCGGTCGGATTGCAGGTGCGTATGCTGCAGCCAGCGATAGCGCAATTCGAGCGCCAAGGCGTGCAGCGCCTGTTCGCCGGTTAACGATTCCAGTTCGGGATGATGGATCCAAGCCTCGACCTTGCCTCGCCAGGGGCGCAAAAATTCCGCCCGGCCTTGGGGCAAAAAGGCGCTGATTTCATCGCCCAACAGCAACAGGCGCTGGGCTTCTAAGTGCATGGCGGTATCGGTCAAGGGGGGGGCAAGGGGAGCAGTCATTGTCACTCGTCGGAAGAAAACGTGGATTTAAAGGTCAGTTTAATCAATTTTGCCTGCGTGTCTAAAAGTATAGCCACGGCAATTTAAACCGAAACGAGTTTAATCTCGTCGCTTGCGGCATAATCTTATATATCATCAAGAGCACCGGGCAGATTGGGGAATCGAACGGTCATGAAGGAAGCGCTTCGGGAAACAAGCCCGCGGCTGCGAAAAGGGTATGCATGCGCCTTAAAATCAAAAAGCCGCGCGCGATCATCTGCCGTAAAACCTTGGCGGAGCGTTTGGACGCGATCATGGCGCAAGCCAAAGCGGCGGGCGATAGCCCAAACAAAGCCAGCGTGCGCGCCCAGGTGTTGGCGGCGTTCAAGGAAACGATGGAGCACGGGCGCAGCGAAATTCAGCGCCGCTTTGAAGAGCGCGAAGCCCCCGGCGTGGCCACCTTGCAGGCAGGGGCATTTTTGCTCGATCAGGTGATCCGCTCGTTGCATGAATTCACCACGTTGCGCGTTTTTCCCAAAATCCAGCGCGACCATATGGCGCTGATCGCCACGGGCGGTTATGGGCGCGCCGAAATCGCGCCGTATTCGGATCTCGATTTGATGTTCTTGCTGCACCAAAAAGCCGGGCCGGATTTCACCCGTGCGGTGGAATGGATGCTCTATATGTTGTGGGATTTGGGCCTGAAAGTCGGCCATGCCACGCGCACCGTCGCCGAAGCGGTAGAATTGGCCAAGAGCGACGTCACCATCTGCACCTCGCTTTTGGAGGCGCGCTGGATCAGCGGCGACAACGCCCTGTTTAAAACCTTGGAGCAACGTTTTGAGACGGACGTCATCAAAGGCGGCGAGGCGCAGTTTGTCAAAGCCAAGCTCGATGAGCGCGATGCGCGCCACGAACGCATGGGCGATTCGCGTTATGTGCTGGAGCCCAATATCAAAGACGGCAAAGGCGGCTTGCGCGATCTGCAAACCTTAATGTGGATTGCCGAGTACATCTATCGCGTGAAAACGGTGGCGGGACTAGAGGACAAGGGCGTGCTGGATAAAACCGACGCTCGGCGCTTCACCAAGGCGCAGCGCTTTTTGTGGACCGTGCGCTGCCATCTGCACTATCTCACCGACCGCGCCGATGAAACGCTGAGTTTCAGCGTGCAACATGATCTGGCCAAGCGCATGGGCTATACCGATCACGCCGGCACGTTGGGCGTGGAACGCTTTATGAAACATTATTTTTTGGTGGCGCGCGACGTGGGCGATTTGACGCGCGTGATTTGCGCGGTGCTGGAACACCAGCACGCCAAGAAATCGCGTTTTGGTTTGCCGACATTCAATTTTCGCAAAAAAAGCGCGCCGGGATTCAAGATCGATGCGGGCCGCCTGACGGTCGAAGGGCCGGAGGTGTTTAAGAACGATCCGGTCAATCTGTTGCGCCTATTCGCCGAAGCCGAACGTTTCGATTTGGATATCCATCCCGAAGCTCTGCGTCTGGTGCAGCGCAACTTAAAGCGCATCGACCGCCATGTGCAGGAAGACGCGCAAGCGAACGCGCTGTTTATGCAGATGTTGACCAACGAAAAAGGTCCTAAGCTGACCTTGAGCCGCTTGAGCGAGTCCGGCGTGCTGGGGCGCTTTTTGCCCGATTTCGCGCGTGTGGTGGCGCAGATGCAATACGACATGTATCACGTCTACACGGTGGACGAACACACCATCCGCGCCATCGATATTTTAAGCCAGATCGAACGCGGGTTGTTGGTCGCCGATCATCCGGTTGCGACTCAGGCGATCAAGGACCTGCAATCGCGCCGCGTGCTGTATGTCGCGGTGCTGCTGCACGATATCGCCAAAGGGCGCGGCGGCGATCATTCGGTGCTCGGCGCCGAAATTGCGAATAAACTTTGTCCGCGATTTGGTCTCAACGAATGGGAAACCGAAACCGTAGCATGGTTGGTGCTGCATCATTTGGATATGAACCGCACCGCCTATAAACGCGATTTGGACGATGCCAAAACGACCCGCGATTTTGTGGAACTGGTGCAATCGCCGGAACGCTTGCGCTTGTTGTTGATCCTGACCGTGGTCGATACCCGCGCGGTCGGCCCCAGTGTGTGGAATGGGTGGAAGGCGTCGTTGCTGCGCGAACTGTATTACAACGCCCTGGAAGCGATGAGCGGCTCATTGCCCGCCGAACGCCGCGAAGCGCGCGCGGGCCGGGTGCGCGGTCAGGTGCTCGAACGTCTCAAAAATTGGAGCACCGCCGATGTGGATTGGTTCTTCGATCAAACCAACGCCGATTATTTTTTGTCTTATGACGCCGATACCATCGTGCATCATGCCGAGATCGTGATGAGGTGCCATCGCGACGGCACGCATTTGTATATCGAACACCGCGCGGTTAAAGATATTGACGTGACCGAGGTGCTGATTCACACCCACGATCATCCGGGTTTATTCGCCGCCATCGCGGGCGCGATGTCGCTATCGGGGGCGAGCATCGTCGACGCTAAAATCACCACGCTGGGCAACGGCATGGCGCTCGACACCTTCTGGGTGCAAGACATCGAAGATCATGCGTTCGAAGGCACGGCGCGTCTCAATCGGCTGAAGGATCGCATCGAGGCGGCCCTAACCGGGCGGATCCGCGCCGCCCGCGAACTGGCTGCCGAACGCAAGCGCCAATTGCCGTCGCGCACCCGCGTGTTCGAAGTGCCGCCGCGCGTGCTGGTGAACAATGAAGCGTCGGTGCATTCCACGGTGATCGAAGTGAACGGGCGCAATCGCTTGGGCTTTTTGCACGACGTCACGCGCGCGTTGACCGATTTTGGATTGCAGATTACATCGGCGCACATCACCACCTATGGCGAACGGGTGGTCGACGTGTTTTACGTGCGCGACGTGTTCGGCCTGAAGGTCGATTCGGATACCAAGATCAAAGCCCTGCGCGCCAAGCTGCTGACCGCCATCGGCGACGCGCGCGGCGAGCCGTTGCAGGAAGGGTAAAGAATATGGCGTGTCGATAAACGATAGGGGTAGTGATTATGCGATTAGCGGCGTTGGCAGAAAGCATCTCTAGTCGCTTCAATAAACAGAATATTGGCACGTTCGTGGTGCTTATCTGGATGATCCTGAAGAAATTTGACGAACACATCTCTTCTCTGTCCAGCAGGTACATTTTGAGGAACGCAGAGAGGCTGTGTTTCTACCATTTTGTTTCCGATATTTTGATAACTACCTTCAAGGAAAAGGGAGCCTTCTATCAGCCCTAAGATAAACCCAATACAGAGTGTCTGATCCCCGGGGTCTTCGCTCGTACATACACGTAACCAATAATTTCCTGATACAGGGTCAATTTCGGTGGTTGCTTGAGACGGCGTTACCACAAGCATGGCCAAGGCCATGACAGCCGGGCATTTATAAAATTTCATCACACTTGCTCCTAATACCTATTACATCAAAGTAAGCCTTAGATGATCAGTGTCAACGGTGGGATAAAAAGTGGTGGATGTGCAGTAGCTTTAACAACACTCTAAAGCCGTCATGCGCGGACTTGATCCGCGCATCCATGTCTTAAAAACCGTGATTTAAAGCCATGGACCACCGGGTCAAGCCCGGTGGTGACGATTTGGAGTTGTTTTTTTGAAGCTGTCACGTAATTGAAATTGTTGAACCGGACAGCCGTGGGTCAAGCCCGGCCATGACGGTATAACGAACAGAATAACTAAATGATGCGCCTTTCATGCTTTAAGCTTTTGCAAACGGGCGGGCGTCGTATACTGGCGCGGTTCTCGGCACACGCCGATTCGGGGGGTTGTTTTAAGTGCTGCTAAAATCCATTGCCACCGTCGGCTCTATGACGCTGATTTCACGGCTGTTGGGCTTCGTGCGCGATGTGTGCGTGGCGTGGGCGTTGGGCGCAGGCTGGATGGCGGACGTGTTCTTCGTCGCCTTCAAGCTGCCCAACCTGTTTCGCCGCCTGTTCGCCGAGGGCGCGTTCAACTTGGCCTTCGTGCCGATTTTTGCGGGCAAGCTGGCGACGGAAAAAGATGAAGACGGTCCGCTCGGCGCGCGCACCTTCGCCAATCAAGCGCAAAGCGGGCTGTTGGTGGTGTTGCTGTTGTTCACCATCGCCATTGAATTGACGATGCCGTGGGTGGTGGCGTTGATCGCGCCCGGCTTTGTCGACGAGCCGGAAAAATATGCCCTCGCCGTCGAGCTGGTGCGCGTGACCTTTCCCTACCTGCTCTTCATATCCTTAGTGGCGCTGATGGCGGGCATCTTGAATTCGCTGGGCAAGTTTTGGGCGGCGGCGGCGTCGCCGATTTTGCTCAATCTGGCGCTGATCATTTCGGTGTTTGCGCTGGCTCCGGTAACGCCCAGTCCGGCGCATGCGCTGAGCTGGGGTGTGGTGGCCGCGGGGGTGGTGCAGTTGTTGTGGATGATGTATCACACGGCGCGCGCCGGGTGGTCGTTGATGTTTGTGCGTCCGCGCCTGACCGAAGATGTCAAACGCCTGCTCAGGCGCATCGCCCCGGTGGCGGTGGGCGCGGGCATTTATCAAATCAGTCTGCTCATCGATACGGTCATCGCCTCAATGCTGGTGTCGGGCTCGATCTCCTATTTATTTTATGCCGACCGTTTGGTGCAGTTGCCGCTGGGCGTGGTGGGCGTGGCGGTGGGTACGGCGCTGCTGCCGCTGCTCAGCCGTCAGATTAAAGCGGGCGAAACCGATGCGGCGCTCGACAGCCAAAACCGCGCCCTTGAGTTTGCTTTGCTGTTGACGTTGCCTGCCACCGCGGCATTGTTCGTCATGCCCGATACCTTGGTCACGGTTTTGTTTGAACGCGGTGAGTTTTCCGCCGAGGCCACGCACAAAACCGCGCAGGCGTTGATGGTGTTCGCGCTGGGCCTGCCCGCATTTGTCGTCGTGAAGGCCTTGGCGCCGGGATATTTCGCCCGCGAGGATATGTCCACTCCGGTCAAGATCGGCGCGTTTTGCGTCGGCGTAAACATCGTGCTGGCGCTGGCGCTGATGGGGCCGTTGGCGCACGTCGGCTTGGCGGTGGCGACGGTCGTCAGCCAGTGGCTCAACGTGATCTTACTGGCGGTCATCTTGATGCGCCGCAAGCTGTTTCATTTCGACGGGCGTCTGCTGTGCCGCCTGTGGCGCATGGTGTCGGCGACGGCGGTGATGGCCGCCGTGGTAATGGGGTTGGATTGGCTGCTTTTTAATGAATTCAAGGGCTGGCTGGGCGGTGGCCTGATGGAAGACGCCGCCGGGCTGGGGCTGATCGTGCTGGGCGGGTTGGCCAGTTACGGCGGTTGCGCGGTCGCTCTCGGCGCGACCAGCCTTGCCAATGTCAAAAAGTGGATGCGCAAATTGCCTAAAAGCAAGACCGGCGTGGAACCGTCCCAAATGTAATCCACCGGGCGCCATGCGCTCACTTGACCCCATTGGGGCAAGGGTTCATAACCTCGCTTCATCGTTTCAACCATCCGGTCCACACGGAAGGAACCTTTTATGGCTCGCATTTTCTCGGGCGTTCAGCCCACCGGCAATCTCCATCTCGGCAATTATCTTGGCGCGGTGCGCAACTGGGTCAAACTGCAACAGGATTATGAATGCCTGTTTTGCGTGGTGGATATGCACGCGATTACGATGTGGCAAGACCCGGCCCAGCTAAAAGCCAGCACGCGCGAAGTGGCCGCCGCCATGATGGCTTCGGGAATCGACGCCAAAAAGCACATCATTTTCAATCAATCCCAGGTGCCGGGCCATGCCGAGCTGGCGTGGATTTTCAATTGCGTGGCGCGCTTGGGCTGGCTCAACCGCATGACCCAGTTCAAAGACAAAGCGGGCAAAAATTCGGAAAACGCCTCGGTGGGGCTGTATGCCTACCCCAACCTGATGGCCGCGGATATCTTGCTCTATAAAGCCACCCATGTGCCGGTGGGCGAAGATCAAAAGCAGCACTTGGAGCTGGCGCGCGATATCGCCGCCAAGTTCAACAACGATTTTGGCGTGGAGGGATTTTTCCCTCAACCGGAACCGTTGATTTTAGGTACTGCGACGCGGGTGATGAGCCTGAAAGACGGCGCCAAGAAGATGTCGAAATCCGATCCGGCGGAACTGTCGCGCATCAACATGACCGACGACGCCGACACCATCGCGAAAAAAATCCGCAAGGCCAAAACCGACACCGATCCGCTGCCGCAAACGCCCGCCGGGCTGGAAGGCCGCGCGGAAGCGAAAAATCTGCTCGGTATCTATGCGGCGCTAAGCGACACGTCGATGGAGGATGTTTGCGCCAAATTCGCGGGCGAAGGTTTTGGCACCTTCAAACAGCATTTGGCCGATTTGGCGGTGGCCAAGCTTGGCCCCATTCAAAGCGAGATGCGCCGCTTGGTGGCCGATCCGGCCAGCGTGGACGCGGTCCTGCGCAGCGGGGCCGAGCGCGCCCGCGCCCTGGCCGAGCCGGTCATCGCCGAGGTCAAAGACATCGTCGGGTTTTTAAAGCCGTAGTTGATGCGGTTTAAGCCACCAGCGGTTTGATTTTGTCGAGTTCCGTCTGTGCTGCCTGTTCTGCGTGCCACAGGTCGCATGACATTTGCACGTTGAGCCAGAATTCTGGCGTGCCGCCAGTATAACGCGCCAATCGCAACGCCATGTCGGCGGAAACGCCGCGCTGCGCGTGGATAATTTGCGAGATGGTGCGTCTGGATACGCCGAGCGCTGCCGCCAATTCACCTTGGGTGAGGCCGTATTCGTGCAAAATGTCTTCGACGATGAATGCACCGGGCGAAGTGGGTGGGCGTTCAAGGGGGCGGCGCGGTACGGTCATGGTCAACCCTAATCAGGGGTAATCTTCGAATGCAACGTCGGCTGCGTCTTTGCCGGTCCACGAGAAAGTGATGCGGTATTGGTCGTTCACCCGAATCGAATACCGTGGTTGTGATTGAAATGTAACCAACATGGTTACATTCGTCAACCGCCTTGATTCCCCGGCGCAGAACTCCCATATTTTGACCAACACGCAATTAGAGATGAGAAAACGGCCATGTTCATTCAAACCGAAGCCACGCCGAATCCGGCGACGTTGAAATTTTTGCCGGGGACCACGGTGATGGGGTCGGCGGGGACCGCCAACTTCACGGACGCGGCCTCAGCCGGCGAATCGCCGCTGGCGGTACGTCTGTTCGGCGTCAATGGCGTGGACGGCGTATTTCTCGGCTCCGACTTCGTCACCGTCACCAAGGGCGAAGGCGCAGGCTGGGACGTCGTTAAACCGCGCGTGCTGGCCGCCATCATGGATCATTTCACCCAAGGCGAAAAAGTGATGAACAGCGCCGCCGCCGCCGAATCCGGCGAAGGCGATAGCGATACCGTCAAGCAAATCAAAGAGCTGATTGAAACGCGGGTGCGTCCGGCGGTCGCTCAGGACGGCGGCGATATCATTTTCCGCTCGTTTGAAGACGGCGTCGTCTACCTGCACATGCAGGGCGCGTGCGCGGGCTGTCCCAGCTCGACGGCGACGCTGAAAAACGGCATCGAAAACATGCTGCGACACTATGTGCCCGAGGTCCAAGAGGTCCGCGCGGTCAACTGAGGTTTCGTTACGCAATCGTAGCGAATCGGGCAAAAAGCGACTTTTGAAATTTCGCCCCCAACCGGTGCGCGTGGGGGCGGGTTAAATTTCCACAATGACTTCATGGGGTTGGCCTCTGTGGAAAATAGAGGGTAGAAATCCGCCAAAAAATCCCATAGAAGCTTCACCAACGTTCCGCCCCGGGTTGCGCCAGAAGGTGCATCGGGTTCGCGCTAGGGTGAGCGCAAGCGTTTTAGCGGAACACGTATCGGTCGGTTGGACGTCTTTGGATAAGAGACGCCAAACGGAGGGGAAGGGACGAAGGGCGATAAGCTTCGGCTTAAAACTCAACAGTCCCCCGGCCTGACAACAACGACAGATCGAACGAAAGAAAAATGAAAACATTTCATTGGACATCGCTAGGTGTCGCCGCGTCCATGGTGGCTGTGTTGGTTAGCGCGGCGGTGGTTATGCCGTCCCCGCAAGGCACCGCCGTGGCGCAGGCAAACTTTACGCCGATATCGTTATTGGATCGCGCCACGCATATGGTTGAGCAGGCGGGTCGGCGTTTCATCGTCGGCGACGCTTCGAGCGGCCGCGACCGTGATTTTTCCGAAGATGAATTGATGCGGCAGTTCGACGTATTGGCGTACGATTTGGATGCGGTCATTAAGGGCCAAGACGACGTGCCCCGCATTACGTTGGCTAGCGTACCCAGCAACTTGGCGCATATCCGCGAAACCGATGTGCGTAAAACCATGTTTTTCAAGACCGTACTGCCGCTGGTGCTGCAGGTGAACGAGCAAATCTTGGAAGACCGGCAGCGGTTGTGGGAAATCAGCGCGGCCAAGCGGGCGGGTACGCCGCTTGAGGCCGTGGATCGTTTGTGGCTGGCCGTGATGGCCGAACGCTATGGCGCCCGCCGCGGCGATGTGAAAACGCTGTTGGAAAACCATGATATCGTGCCGCCGTCTCTGGCTTTGGCGCAAGCCGCGACCGAAAGCGCTTGGGGAACATCGCGGTTCATCAAGGAAGGCAACGCCATCTTCGGTCAGTATACCACTGCCAACGATCATGAAAGCTTGGTGCCCAGCGCGCGCCTGGACGGCAAAACGCATCGCATCAAGGCGTTTGACAGCCTTTACGATTCGGTTGCGTCCTACGTCAACAATTTAAATACCCACAAGGCGTATAGCGAGTTTCGCACCATGCGCGCCACCATGCGCGCGCGCGGTCGGAATTTAGACGGTACGCGACTGGCGACTGCATTGCATCGCTATTCCGAGCGCGGCGCGGATTATGTATCCGACCTGCACGCCATTATGTTTGGCAATGATTTGATGCTGTTGGATGCCGCACGGCTGAGCCAAGTGGGCGATGCCAAACCGGTGATCTAAGCGCGATCGCAAAACACTCCATAAAAAGGCCCGCGATGTGCGGGCCTTTTTTCATTTCACATATAACAACCGTCCCATCCAGCGCCAGCGCATTTCGCCGTGAGCGTCGGTCATGGGCACGGTGCAGTTGAGCCGCGTGCGGCCCTGGGGCAGCGGCGTGCTCATGCGCACTTCAATTCTGGGGCCTAAGTGCTCTAATTTGAGGCTGCCCTCATGGTTTGAATAGCATGCAATTTGATCCGCTTGCGGCAGATCGTCGGGCAGGGTAAAGCCGATGGCGGGCGGATTGTTTTGCGCCGATATCACGGTATCGAGAGGGGTGAAGTCGCGCACCACCAACGGCAGCGCGCTCGCGCCGGTGCGCAGCCGGGCCAAATCGCCGTAGGTTTCGTTCATGGCGAACCGCGCCAGGCGGTATAAATCGTCGCTGGCGCCGACCGCGCCGGAATGCTGACCGAAGCCGGCGATGAAGCCGTTGTTGCGCGCGGCGGCGACGACGGCATCGTCAAACTCGCCATAAGGATAGGCGATGAGCAGGGGCGCCGCCCCCAGTTCCTGAGCAAAACGCCGATTGGATTTTTCCAAATCGGCTGTGTTGGCGCTTAAGTTCGTATCGATCATGTGCAGGTGCGCCGCCGTCTGGCTGCCGATGGTGACTAAGGGGTCCTTGGCCATTTCGCGCAATTGATCCCACGACATATACCGCGACAAGCCTTGATCGATGGGGTCGGTGGCGACAAAAACAGTGAACGGAATGCCGGCCTTTTTAAAACGCGGCCAGGCTTCGGTATAAACGCTGAGATAGGCGTCGTCGATGGAAATGCCGACGCTTTTTTGCGGGAAAACATCGTTTGATTTCAGGCGGCGCACGATTTCCGGCAAACTCAAGAGCGTATAATCGCCGGACGTCAGCTCGCGGATGTGCGCGTCGATTTGCGCCAGCGTAACATTGGTGGAAGGCACGTCGTCTTCGCCGAAGCGATGATACATCAAGACGCTGGCGCCATCTTCTTGAGTATTGTCCGGGATGAATTCTTGAACCTGAGGGACGGGGGCCTGGGTTTGTTGCGCCTGGACCTGTTGCGCTTGGGCCTGTTGCGCTTGGGCCTGTTGAGCTTGGGCTGGCGCGCTCACCAGAGCGGAGGCGGCGCAAATGGCGTAAACCCCAACCGTCAGCGCAAGCATGACGGCGGTGCCCCGCACACGCGAGTTTAATGATATGGTCATGGCGTCCCCATAAGTCTTTGTTCGGTAGGCTTGATCTGACACGGTATTGTTGCCATTTGATGGTAAACTACAAGCAATTTAATGTCCCCAGACCAAATCAATGGCCAGACAAACGAATGGTCACGAATAGAGGAGATCGCAAATGACGGCTCTCGACAACGCAGCGCTCGATGTGCTGTTTCGCAACGCCCGCACGCACAACGGCTGGCAGGATAAACCGGTGCCTGAAGCAACGTTGCGCGCGTTGTGGGATCTGATGAAGATGGGGCCGACCAGCGCCAACTGTCTGCCCGCGCGCATTGTGTTTGTGACCTCGCCGGAAGCCAAGGCCAAGCTCAAACCGCACCTGATGCAAGGCAATGTGAATAAAACCATGGCCGCGCCGGTGACGGCGATCATCGGCTATGATTTGGATTTTTACGAGCATTTGCCGGAGCTGTTCCCCCACACGGATGCGAAGTCGTGGTTTGTGGGTCATGAGGCGTTAATCGCCGAGACCGCCTTTCGCAACGGCACCTTGCAAGGGGCCTATCTGATTTTGGCGGCGCGCGCGTTGGGGCTCGATTGCGGGCCGATGTCGGGCTTCAATCAAGAAGGCGTGAACAATGCATTTTTTGCGGGGACGCGCATCAAAGCGAATTTTTTGTGCAGCATCGGGTACGGCAATGGTGAGGGCATGTTCCCGCGCAGCCCACGGCCCGAGTTCGATCGGTTCTGTTCGATGATTTAGGGCGCCGTCATCGGCCGGGGCAGGTCGTCGTCGCCGAACAGCGCATAGTCGCGGCTGTCGAACAATTGATAGTGCCACCACTCATTGCGGTAAAAATCCCAACCGGCAATAGTCATCAACCCGATCAATAGCATGCGGTTTTTTTGCGCTTGGGCAGAAACCTCGGTATTGCCGTGGTGGCTGAGCGGCGTGAAGGCATCGAACCCGGTACCCATGTCGAGCGCTTCGCCGCTGGCCGCATCGATGAGCGTGAGGTCGATCGCCACGCCGCGCGAATGGGGCGAACCACGCCGGGGGTCGGCTAAAAATTCGGGATCCGGGGTATGGTTCCACAGTTTCCATTGCGCCTGGGACGGGCGAAAGGCATCGAAAATGCGCAGCCGCCATCCTTGCACTGCCGCAAGCTCGACCGCCACCCGCAAGCTTTTTTCCGCTTCCGGGTGCAAATAACAATCGGCTTGAGCATACACCGGCTTGCCGGTGAAGTTGTCGGGTGTCGCGTATTTCAGGTCGATTTCCACCCGGTGAGCGGCTTCGCTGATGGGGATCAAGGTCATGTGGCGTCCTCCTGCGCTGCACGGTATAAAGACTTTAGGTAAACTATAGGTGAAACGTGAAGACGACGTCTACAAAGCCGCCCTTGACGCTATTGGCGCTGGATACCGCCACCACCGGCTGCGCCGCGTGCGTGTGGCAAGACGGCCAGATTTTAGCGGCTGAAGGCGAAAGCATGGCGCGCGGCCAAGCGCAAGAATTGATGGGCATGGTGGACCGGGTGTTGGCGGCGGCGGGGGTGGAGCCCTGCGCCTTGACCGCCGTTGCGGTGACGCGCGGTCCGGGGGCGTTTACCGGGCTGCGTATCGGCCTTGCGGCGGCGCGCGGCTTTGCGCTGGCGCTGGGGGTGCCGTGCGTGGGCGTCACCACGGTGGAGGCCTTAGCGCATGGCGTTCCGGTCGATGAACGCGTTGGGCGCATCATTGTGGCGTGCGTGGAAAGCAAACGCGACGATATCTATGTGCAACTGTTTTCGTCAGCGTTGGAACCGCTCAGCGAGCCGCTGGCGTGTGACGCGGCGGCGCTGATTGCCTTGATGCAGTTGGGGGCTCAGGCGGGGATGCGAGCGGATAGATATGTGCTGGTGGGCGATGCCGCCGAACGCGCGCTGGAATGGGTGCGGGGCACCGGCATGGATGCGGTATTAAGCGCTGCGCCGCCGCTGCCCAACCCGGCGATCATTGCCGAACGGGCGGCGCTTCAATTGCGCCGGGGTATTTTAGGCGATGCGTCCAGTGCGCCCAGTGCGCTGAGTGCGCCGGAACCGCTCTATTTGCGTCCGCCCGACGCCAAACTGCCCAAGGCCGAGGGGCGGTTGCGTGGTTAACGGCGAACATTTCCATATGGTGGAAATCTTAAAGGTCCACGCCGAGGTGCTGGCGCGCGTGCATAGCGATGCGTTTGTCGAAAGCTGGAACGCCGAAGACTTTGCTTCCTCACTGGATCAGCCGGGGGCGCTGGGGTTCATTGCCGTGCGCGATGCGGATGATGAACCGCTCGGCTTTGTGCTGCTGCGGGTGAGCTTATTTGAGTTTGATGACGGCGGCGTGGGCGAGGTGCTGACGCTGGCCTCTCGGCCCCCGGTGCGCCGGTTGGGCGTGGCGCGCGCCCTGATGAACGCGGCCTTGACGACGGCGGCGAAACAGGGCGTGACGCGGGTGTTTTTGGATGTCGCCGCCGATAACGTCGCGGCGCTCGCCCTCTACGAAAGCTTAGGCTTTGCCGAGGTCGGGCGGCGCAAGGCGTATTATGCGCGGGGGCTTGATCCGCGCATGGATGCGATCATGATGGCGCGCGATATCGGCGCTTAAGCGGCAGTTCTGTCGTTAATTTTAAGCACTAGGCGGTGTGGGCCGTCCGCCGGTCCGGCGGGGTCTTCGGGGGTCATGCTGATGACGTCGTGACCGATTTCGCGCACGCTGCGCGGAACATTCAGCAACGGCTCCGCCCCTTGCAGGCGCACCTCGGCGCGTTCCCCTGGGCGCATTTTTTCGATCAGCAGTTTAGTGCGCACGAAGGTCATCGGACAGATATCGTTAGTAATGTCCAAAAAGCGCTCGGCATCAGTATTGGGCGTTGCTTTTATCATACTTGATTTGAGTCTTTTACTTGCATGATTCAGTAAACCTCA
>Ga0299912_10000401_pt1 | contig 37537 bp, 36 predicted proteins | sample RVTome_2_FD_207667 | JGI IMG/M metagenome (GOLD analysis project Ga0299912, IMG submission 207667) | Soil microbial communities from uranium-contaminated site in the Upper Colorado River Basin, Wyoming, United States - RVT95D214 (version 2) ... | reverse complement strand
TGCTGCTCGACGAACCGACCAACAACCTCGACATCAACACCATCCGCTGGCTGGAAAACGTGCTGAACGAGAGCAAGGCCACCATCATCGTCATCTCGCACGACCGCCACTTTTTGAACCAGGTCTGCACCCACATGGCCGACCTCGACTTCGGCACCATCAAGGTCTACCCGGGCAACTACGACGACTACATGCTGGCCTCGACGCAGGTCAAGGAACGCCAGGCCAGCGCGAACGCCAAGGCCAAGGACAAGGTGGCCGAGCTGCAGGAATTCGTGCGCCGCTTCTCGGCCAACAAGTCGAAGGCGCGCCAGGCCACCAGCCGCATGAAGATGATCGACAAGATCAAGATCGAGGACTTCAAGCCGAGCTCGCGGCAGAACCCCTACATCCGCTTCGAGCCCGAGAAAATGCTGCACCGCCGCGCGCTCGAAGTTGAAAATCTGAAATTCGGCTACGACGATACGCCACTCTTCACCAGCCTCGGCTTTTCGCTCGAGGCCGGCGAGAAAATGGCCGTCATCGGCGGCAACGGCGTCGGCAAGTCGACATTGATGAAGCTCCTGATGGGCGAGCTGACACCCAAATTCGGCGAAGTGCGCTGGAGCGAGAACGCCAACGTCGGCTACTTCTCGCAGGACCACGTCAGCGACTTCGACATGGACATGAACCTGACCAACTGGATGCACCAGTGGACCCAGCAGGGCGACGACGAGCAGGTGCTACGCGGCATCCTCGGGCGACTTTTGTTCTCCGGCGACGACGTCAAGAAATCGGTGCGCGTGCTGTCCGGCGGCGAAAAGGGCCGCATGCTCTACGGCAAGCTGATGCTCGGCCGCCACAACGTGCTGGTAATGGACGAACCGACCAACCACATGGACATGGAATCGATCGAGTCGCTGAACCTCGCGCTCGACCTGTTCAAAGGCACGCTGATCTTCGTTTCGCACGACCGCCAGTTCGTCTCCAGCCTCGCCACCCGCATCCTCGAAATCACCCCCGAAGGCGTCGAGTTCTACATGGGCACCTACGACGAGTACCTGCACTCGAAGGGCCTCGAATAAAAACATGAGCGAAGTCGTCGTCATCGCCCTCGGCCAGCTCGGCCGCGTGTTCGCCGGCGGCCTCTTGCGCAGCGGGCACACCGTGGTGCCGGTCAACCGCGGCGACGACATGGCGGCGCTGGCGCAGGCACACCGCGCGCCGGAGCTGGTGCTGGTCGCGGTCGCCGAGAACGACCTGCACACCGTGCTGGCGGCGCTGCCCGACGTGTGGAAACCGCGCGCCGCGCTGATCCAGAACGAACTGCTGCCGCGCGACTGGCTGGCGCACGGGCTCATTGAGCCGACGGTGATCTCGGTGTGGTTCGAAAAGAAGAAGGGCATCGACGCCAAGCCGCTGATCGCCTCCCCCGCGGCCGGACCGGGCGCCGCGCTGCTGTGCCGCGCGCTCACTTCAATCGATCTGCTGTGCCGCGAAGTCGCCCTGGGCGACGCCCTGCTGTTCGAACTGGTGCGGAAGAACGTCTACATCCTCACCACCAACATCGCCGGGCTGAAAACCGGCGGCACGGTCTCGCAGCTGTGGGCGCAGCATGAGACCTTCGCGCGCCAGGTGGCGAACGAGGTGATGGACATCCAGGACGCGCTGACCGGCGTTGCGCACGACCGCGACAAGCTCATCGCCGGCATGCTCGAAGCCTTTGAGGGCGACCCAGCGCACGGCTGCACCGGGCGCTCGGCGCCGGCGCGGCTGGCGCGCGCCCTCGCTCACGCGGATGAGTTCGGCCTCGCCGTGCCCACCCTGCAGTCGCTGGCGAACTAAAACCGGTCAGCGAACCTCGGCCAGCAGCTGCGCCAGCATGCGCTGCGCCTGCGCCGCATAGCCGCCGCCGAACAGGTTGGCATGGTTGAGGATGTGATACAGGTTGTAGAGCGTCCTGCGTCCCGCATAGCCGGCGTCGAGCGGCCAGGCTTCGCGGTAGGCGGCATAAAAATCCGCCGCGAAGCCGCCGAACAGTTCGCTCATCGCAAGGTCGCATTCGCGGTCGCCGAAATACGCCGCGGGGTCGAAGATCACAGGCGCCCCACAAGGGGACTCCGACTTTCCATGCCCTGAAGGGCATGAAAGATCGTATGACCCGTCATCGAGAAAACCATGGTTGCCGCCCCACAAGTCGCCGTGCAACAGCGAGGGCTGCGGCCGGTAGCCTGCGAAGAAACCATCCAGCCGCGCCATCAGCGCTTCGCCGTCGCGCTGCAGCGCACCGCCGTAGCCGTTCTGCGCAGCGAGCTTCAGTTGAAAGCCGAGCCGCCGCGCGCGCCAGAATTCGACCCAGTCGTCCATCCAGGCATTCGGCTGCGGCGTGGCGCCGATCCAGTTGTCGCGCGCGCCGCCGAACTGCGCGGCGCCGACGCGGTGCTGCTGCGCGAGCTGCCGCCCCAGTTGCGCGGCGTCGCCGTGGGGCCGGATACGCAGGAATTCGAGCACCAGATACGCCTGGCCGGCAGCGATGCCATGGCAAATCACGTGCGGCACCCGCACCGCGTTCGCCGCCGCCAGTTCGGCCAGCCCCGCCGCTTCCGCCTCGAACATAGGGAGCCGGGCGGCGGGCTGGACTTTGACGAAAAACGTGCGTGCGCCGTCGCTGAGCGTGAACGCCTCGCTGATGTCGCCGCCGCGCATGGCCCGCGTGTCCGCCACCACAAAAGGCGTGCCGCTGGCGCGGCCGATCGCGGCGGCGAGTTCCGCATGAAAAACGCTCATGGCTCGACCAGCGGCTGGATGCGCACAAGGAGTGCGGCGTGGGCGGCGCGCAGGGCGGCCTCGGCCTGTTGCGGGGCGGCGGCGCGGCTGAAGATGAAACCCAGATAGCCGGCGCCCTCGGGCGGCGGCGCCACCAGTTGGCCGGGGGGCGCCGTGATCTCGATGCCGGTGATATCCGGAACGGCCCGCGCTTGGTCCAGGCCGTCGACGCCGAGAAAAATGCCGCTCGCCGGGGTCGGAATCATCATCACGCCGGCGGCGCTGCCGTTTGTCTGCGCCGGCAGCGGCAGGCCGACGGCATGGCGCAGCACGATTTCCGCGCTGTCCATGCCGAGCGTGGCGGCGAGCACCCGCCCGCACAGACCGCCGATACCACGCGGCGCGATTTCGAGCAGCCACACGCCGGCCCCGTTGATGCGCGCCTCGGCGTGGATCACGCCCTCGGTCACCCCGGCGGCCACGCAGGCACGCTCGACCGCAGCGGCGAATTCGCGCTGCGTCACGTCGGGCAGGCGCGAAGGCGTGATGAACAGTGTTTCCTCGAAACAGGGCCCGTCGAGCGGGTCGGGCTTGTCGAACACGGCGAGCACCCGCAGCGCACCCTGATCGAGCACGCCGTCGAGCGCAACCTCGACGCCGGGGATGAAGCGTTCGACCAGCAGGTCGTCGGCATCGCGCTGCGCGCGCGCCTGGATGCGTTGCACCTGCTTCAGCGCCCGCGCGAACTGGCCGGCATCGTCGGCGCGGATCACGCCACGGCTGGCGTTCAGCCGGCGCGCCTTCACCACCAGCGGGAATTTCAGCGTCGCAGCGGCTTCCAATTCATCCCCGCCCACCTGGACAAATTCAGGATGCGGCAGGCCGATCGTCTGCTGCAGCCGGCGGAAGCGCAGCTTGTCGGTGAGCGTGGCCACCGCCTCGGGCGGATTGCCGGGCAGCTTCAGCGCAACGCGCAGCTGCGCCGCCAAGGCCTGCCCATGATCGTCCACCGCCAGCACCGCATCGACCGGTTGCTTCAGCGCGTGCAGCACTTGGGGCAATGCGATTTCCGGCTGGTCGAACGGCACGCTCATCAGCGGCGGCAGGCCCCAGCCGGGTGCCAACCGGTGGCAGTGATCGGCACAGGCGACGAGTTCGATATTCAGCCGCGCGGCGGCGGCGATGAAATCCCGGTTGGCGTAGCCCGCGGCGGGGAGCAGCAGCAAAAGGCGCGGCATGGTGCGGTCAGAAGCTGGCGAGCTGGGTTTCGGTCGGCTCGGCGCAGCAGTACCACGGCTCGGAGTGGTGCGGAATGGCTTCGCCAAATTGCGCCGGGTCGAGCGGCGGCGCCGCTTCGCCGAGCGCCGCATGGGTGCGCGCCCAGAGGCCGGCGAACACCTCGACACGCGGCAGTCCAGCTTTTTCCGCGTCCATCACCCAGGCCATGATGTCGCGTTGCAGGGCGTCGACGCGCGGGTCGTCCGCCTGCCACGGGTAGCCCAGCATGGCCTCGTCGAAGGCGCCGACGCGCGCGGCAAAATCCGGCAAGTGCATCAGATGGGAGCCCTGCGGCACCAGCAGGCGGATCGCCAGCTGCACCGGCGGCACCGCCTCGACCAGGCGCAGTCGCAGCAAGGTGGCGAGCAGGTCACGATAGCCCGCCAGCGTGGTCCACGGCGTGAAGGGCACAAAGGTGGGGGCCAGCGCGATGCCGAGCGCGCGGCAATGTGCCAGCGCCGCCTCGAAATCCGCGTGGGTGTGGCCCTTGGCAAGCCGCTCGAGAATCGCGTCGTCGACCGACTCGGCCGCAGTGACGATGAACAGGAGGCCGCATTGCTGGAGGCGCGGCAGCAACTCGGCATGATTCAGCAGGTGCTCGACCTTGATCGTCGCATCCCAGGTGAGATCGGGGAAACGCGCGTGCAGCGCCTCGGCGACCTTCAGCGCGTGGGTCGGGCCGTTGAGGAAATCGGGGTCGCCGAAGCTGATGTGCTGCGCACCCGCGGCGACCTGCTGCGCGATGTCGGCGATCACCGTGTCCACCGGCACCACGCGGAACTTGCCCTCGTACACCGGCACCACCGGGCAGTGGCGGCACAGGTGCTTGCAGCCGCGGCTGGCCTCGGCAAAGCCGGTGATTTTCTGCGTGCCGTCGGCGAGGATCAATTTCGCATAGCGCGTCAACTCCGGCAGACCGCGGCGATCGGGCAGCAGGAATTCGATCTTGTCGCGCCGCACCACCGTGTCGGCCGGCACGACGCCGGACTGCACCCAGCCCAGCAGGTCGGGTTCGGACTCGCCGCCGAAAATCGCCTCCACCCCCAGGCCTTTCAGCCACGCCGCGTTGACCGGCGCATACAGGCCGAACGCGGCGATGCGGGCGCGCGGCGCGAGGGCGCGGATTTTCGGCAGCGCGGCGGCGGCGATCCGCGTGGCGGTGTGCATGCCCAGATAGATCGCCACGTAGTCGGCGTGAGCAAACGTGGCGGGATCGAGTTGTTGCTGCGACAGGTCGACGCACGCGACCGCAATCCCGGCGCGCCCGAACCACGCGGCCGGCTGCGCCAGATTGAACGGCTGTCGCCCCAGCTCGTAGGGGCTCACCAAAACAACACGCGCCCCGGAGGGCGCGCAGGGTGTTGCGGTGCAGGCCGTCATGGCAAGCGGCTTACTTGGCCTTGGGACGCTGCTCGAACATTTTGGAAATGCCGGGCTCGCGCGAGGCGCCGGCGGCTTCCATGCGCCTGAGGTATTCGTCCCACAATGCCGCCTGGTTGACGCCGAGATCGTGCAGATATTCCCAGGAATAAATCCCGGTGTCGTGGCCGTCGGAAAAGAAGAAATTGATGCCGTACAGTCCGACCGGCTCGGCGGCATTGATCAGCACTTCGCGCTTGCCGACCTGCAGCACTTCCTGACCGGGGCCGTGGCCGCGCACTTCGGCGGACGGCGAGTAGACGCGCAGAAATTCGAACGGCAGCTCGAAACGCGTGCCGTCGGTAAACGCGATTTCCAGCTTGCGCGAAGCCTGGTGCAGTTTGATGTCGGTGGGGGTGGGAATGGCCATGATTGAAACACTCGAAATGAACGCCAGCCCGGAGTTTAAACCCGCAGTACCGAGATTAAACCCTGTCGGAACAAGGGGATGACGCTCATCATGATCTGAAAACTGGCGCGCCCGGCGCGATTCGAACGCACGACCCCTGCCTTCGGAGGGCAGTACTCTATCCAGCTGAGCTACGGGCGCATGGAGTTTGACGGCTCCAGGGAGAGCGAAGCATAGCCGGTTTGCAAAATGACGTCCATCCAGCGGCCCCCCGCCCTTTCCTGTCGGGGTGGCTTTCCTTATAATCCCGGCTTTCGATGCCACCCCCCAAGGATAATTTCTCATGGCCGATTCGCACGCCAAGATGACCCAAGCCACCCCCCAGGAAGTCATCATTTCCGTTCTCGCCGGGCTGCTCGCGCCTCTGCTGGCGATTTTTCTGATTATTCAACTGGTGCTCGGCATTCAGCAAGAGCACAAGCCGGACACGACCAGCGAAGCTGCCCAGAAGGCCACCCTCAAGCGCATCAAGCCCTTTGCCCAGCTGGCTGCGCTCGACGCCAACGCCCCCAGGGTCGAGAAAGCCGGTCAGGAAGTCTATGACACCGTGTGTTCCTCGTGCCACAGTTCGGGCGCGCTGGGCGCACCCAGGTTCAGCAACAAGGGCGACTGGGCCGGCCGCCTCGGCCAGGGCTACGATACCCTGGTCAAGCACGCGATCGAGGGCATCCGCCAGATGCCCGCACGCGGCGGCGACAGCGATTTGTCGGATATCGAAGTGGCACGCGCAGTGGCCTACATGGCCAACTCGGCCGGCGCCAAGTTCAAGGAACCGGCCGCCCCGGCACCCGCCCCCGCACCCGCTGCGGCCCCCGCCGCGGCTACGCCTGCTGGAACCGCGCCGGTGGCGGCCGCAGCGCCGCCAGCCGCTACGGCCGGCGACAAGAAGTAAGCTTCGCGCCGCTGCAGTCGAAGGGTTGCAGGCAGGCCGGCAGGTTCAGACTCGAAAGGGATACGATGAAATACGCCACGCTTCTGCTCGCATTGTCGGCCGCCACGCTGCTTGGTTGCGGTAAATCCGAAGAGACAGCCGCCCCCGCCACGCCGCCGTCCGCTGCAGAAGCCCCGCAGGTCGGAACTGCGCCGGCGGCCACGCCCGAGCCGGCGGCGCCGGCAGTCGAAACGCCCCTCCCCGAAGCCGCCCCGGCCAAGCAGCCTGAAGCGCCGCTGGAGCAGCCCGTTGCGGCGGGCAAGCCAGCGGCTGCCCCCGCAACATCCGCACCTGCGGCCAAGGCTGCCGGCGCGGTCGCACCCAGCGCACCCTCGCCCGACCTCGCACGCGGCCAGCAGATCTATCGCCAGGCCTGCGCGTTCTGCCACGACAAGGGCGTGGCAGGCGCACCGAAAACCGGCGATGCCGCGGCCTGGAGCCCGCGCCTGGCGCAAGGCATGGACACCCTCTATACCGTCAGCCTGCGCGGCAAGGGTGCGATGCCGGCCAAGGGCGGCAATCCCTCGCTGGCGGATGCGGACGTCAAAGCCGCCGTCGACTACATGGTGGCGCAGTCGCGCTAGGCTCGCGTGTCGCTTGTCTGCCCACAATGCGGGAACGACAAGATCCGCAGCGGTTCGCTGCATGCCCACGACGGCATGCGCCGCCTGCTGCTGCAAACGCCGCTGCGCTGTCGCAAGTGCCACCATCGCTTCTGGGTGGCCAACCCGCTCAAGCCCCTGCTGCTGCTGACCGCGGTCGGCGCGCTGGTTGGCGTGACCGCCTGGCTGGCGCTCGATCAACACGCTTCCATGCCCGCCGCGCAGGCACCCGCCAGCATGCCGCACGCCCGTGCGAAACAGGGCGACGCCGAAGCCCAGTTGCAGGTGGGCATGCGCTACGCGGAAGGCGACGGCGTGATCCAGAACGACAAGGAGGCCGCCAGGTGGTTCGAACTGGCCGCCAAGCAGGGGCTGGCCGAAGCGCAATACCAGTACGGTCTCGTGCTGCTGCAGGGGCGCGGCGTGGTGCAGGACTACAAGGCGGCCTTCAGCTGGATCGAGAAACCCGCGCAACGCGGCTATGCCAGGGCGCAATACAGCCTGGGCGAACTCTACCGCTACGGCACCGGCACCGTGATCGACAAGGCGCGGGCCTATCTGTGGTTCAACCTCGCCGCCGCGCAGGGCATAGACGCCGCCGCCAAGGCGCGCGACAGCCTGGTGTGGCAGCTGAAGCCCGAGCAGATCGCGGCGATGCAGGAAGAGGCGCGGCGGATGAGCATGCGCCTGAACCACCCGCCCGCCCCCGGTGCGCCGGCGGCCACCCCCTGAAGCTTCGGCTGTTACGGATGCGCATGGGCGCCATCCGCGTCCACGTCCAGCGGCCACAAGCGGTGCGCATCCAGCTTCAGTCGGGCATCCGTCGCCAGCGCGGCGAGCTGCGCCTGCTGCGCCGTCAGCTGGCCGTCCAGCGCCAGCCGGCGATTGAGCAGCACCTGATCCAGGCTGCCTTCGCCCAGGCTGTAGGCACGCGCTGCCAGCCGCGCCGCTTCGTCCAGCGCCTGCGCGGCGCGGTCGGCTTGTTGCCAGTTCGCCGCCTCGGCGATCGCAGCCTCGAAATCCGCGCGCGCTTCCTGGCGCAAACGCTGCTCCAGACGGACGGCGGCGTCCTGCGCGCTGGCGCTGAGTTGTTCGGCGGCCTGCTGGTCGGTGCGCCGCGCCGCCCCCGGCAGCGTCAGCCCCACGCTCATTCCCAGCACGTGCTCGTTGCCGCCCGCTTCGTTTTTGTAGAACACGCTCACATTGGGGTCGACGCTGCGGCGCCGGGCGAGTTGCCGCGCTTCGGCCTGCAGCACCTCGGCCTGGCGCCGCGCGCGGAAGAGTTCATGGTTGTGCGCCAGCACCGCGTCGACATGTTCGTCAGCCGTGCCGACTGGCGACAGCGGCGGCGGCAGCGCCTCGACCGCCGTCGCCGGCAGGCCTGGAAACTGCGCCAGCATCCGGTTGCGCGCCTGCCGCTCACGGGTGGACGACTGCTGCTGTTGCAGGCGGACCTGCGCCAGCGCAGCCTCGGCGTTGACACGCTCGGATCGCGGCGCCTCGCCCAGCCGGATGCGCGCGTTCACCGTGGCGAGCTGCTGCTCGGCCACGGCCAGCTGCGCCTGCCACAGGTGTGCCTGACTGGCCTCGTTCAGCCAGTCGAACCACAGCGCCAGCAATTGCCGGCCGCTTTCGTGCAGCGCCTCGCCGAGGCTCGCCTCGGCGTGCGCGGTGAGGGCGCCGGCCAGCGCACGATCGGCCGCGGCACGCCCGGGTAGCCGCAGCGGGCGCAACAACACCATTCCCCACTCGGCGTATCGGTCCTGCGGCGTATCGACGCGGCGCTGCGCGATGTCCGCAGCCACCGTCCATTCCTCGCGTCCGCGCTGCAGGCTCTGGCTGCGCAAGGTTTGCGCGGCGAACTCGCCGCGCGCGTTCGCCACCATCGGCGAAGCCCACAGGGCGGCTTCGGCGGCCACGGGATCGGGCAGGTAATCGGCTCGGGCGTGGGCGGAAAACGCCAGCGCCAGGGCGAGAGTCAGGGTGTGCACGGCATTCATGCGCGCGCTCCTTTCAGAATGAATTGGCGGTACAAGAGCGGCAGCACCACCAGCGTCAGCAGGGTGGCGCTGACCAGGCCGCCGATGACGACGATGGCAAGCGGCCGCTGGATTTCGGAGCCGGGGCCGGTCGCGAACAACAGGGGAACCAGGCCGAAGGCGGCAATGCTGGCGGTCATCAGCACCGGGCGCAGGCGGCGCAGCGCGCCGTCGCGCACCACGGCATTGCCTTCCAGCCCCCGGTTGCGCAACTGGTTGAAGTAACTGACCAGCACCACGCCGTTCAGCACCGCGATGCCCAGGAGCGCAATGAAGCCGACCGAGGCGGGCACCGACAGATACTCGCCCGACGCCGCCAGCGCGAAGATGCCGCCGATCAGCGCCAGCGGCACGTTCATCATCACCAGCAGCGCCTGGCGTGCGTCGCCGAAGGTGACGTAGAGCAGGAAACCGATCAGCAGCAGCGCCACCGGCACCACGATCATCAGCCGTTGCGCCGCGCGCTGCTGGTTTTCGAACTGGCCGCCCCAGGTGAGGCTGTAGCCGGGCGGCAGCTTGACCTGCGCGGCGACCGCAGCTTTCGCGTCCTCGACGAAGCTCACCAGATCACGCCCGGCGACGTTGCTCTGCACCACCGTAAAGCGCGCGGCATTCTCGCGTTTCACCGCCACCGGGCCGTCGGTCCGTTTGAGCGTAGCCACCTGGTCGAGGCTGATTTCGCGGCCGTCCGCAAGGGTCAGGCGGATCGCCTGCAAGGCATCCGGCGACTCGCGCATGCCTTGCGGCCCGCGCAATTGCAGCGGGACGCGCCGCCCCTGCTGCTGGATCGTGCCGATGACTTCGCCTTCGAGCTGCGTTCTCAGCAGTTCGCCCACTTCGTCGCCGCTTAGGCCGAAACGGCCGGCGGCGTTGCGGTCGATTTCCGCCTGCAGGTACTGCACGCCCTCGTTCTGCTGGGCGTAGACGTCGGATGCACCGGGGACTTTTTCGACCACGCCGAAAATCTCGCCGGTCAGCCGGTTGAGCGTGGCCAGGTCGGGGCCGAAAATCTTGATCGCCACGTCGCCGCGCGAGCCGGTAAGCATTTCCGACACCCGCATGTCGATCGGCTGGGTGAAGTTGTAGACGATGCCGGGGAAGCCGTCGACCACGGTGCGGATTTCGTTGGTCAGCCATGCTTTATCAGGACGGCGCCATTCGTCCATCGGCTTCAGCACCAGAAAGGTATCGGTGTCGTTGAGACTCATCGGGTCGAGTCCCAGCTCGTCGGCGCCGACGCGGCCGACAATGCGGCGGATTTCCGGCACGTTTTTCAGCAACGCCTGCTGCACCAACAGATCCTGCGCGACCGACTGATCCAGGCTGATCGACGGCAGCTTTTCCAGTTGCAGCAGGATGTCGCCCTCGTCCATCGTCGGCATGAAGGTTTTGCCGATCAGGGGGTACACGGCCACCGCCGCCAGCATCAGAAGGCCGGCTGTGACGTAGACGATTTTCGGCCGCGCCAGCGCGCGGTCGAGCAAGGGGGTGTAAATGCCCTGGGCCTTGCGCAACAGCCACGGATCGGTGTGCGCGTCCTGCTTCAGCAGCATCGAGGCCAGCACCGGAATCACGGTGAGCGCCAGCAACAGGGACGCCGCCAGCGCGAACACGATGGTCAGCGCAACCGGCGTGAACAGCTTGCCTTCCAGTCCTTCCAGCGTCAGCAGCGGCAGGAACACGATGGCGATAATGGCGATGCCCGAGGTCACCGGAACGGAAACCTCCTGCACCGCCCACAGCACGCGCTGGATCGGTTTCTCTTCGGTGTTTTCGGGGTCGTGCGTCAGGTGCGCAACGATGTTTTCCACCACCACCACCGCGGCGTCGACCAGCAGACCGATCGCGATCGCCAGTCCGCCCAGGCTCATCAGGTTGGCCGACAAGCCGGACTGGCGCATCAGCACGAAGGTGGCCAGCACCGACAGGGGGAGAATCAGCGCCACCACAATGGCCGCACGCAGGTTGCCGAGGAACAGCAGCAGCAGGATCACCACCAGCACCGCCGCTTCGAGCAGGGCCTTGCTTACGGTGCCGACGGCGCGGTCGACCAGTTGCGCGCGGTCGTAAAACGTCGAGACCGTCACCCCCTGCGGCAGGGTGGCCTGAATCTCGGCGAGCTTGGTCTTGACGTTCTTGATCAGCTCGCCCGCGTTGACGCCTTTCAGCCCGATCACCAGGCCTTCCACCGCCTCGCCCCTGCCGTCCTGCGTCACCGCGCCGTAGCGCGCCAGCTCGCCCATTTCCACGCGCGCGACATCGCCGACCGTGACGACCACGCCAGCGACCGCCTTGACGCCGATGCGGCGCAGCGCATTCAACGTGGCTGCGCCATCCTGCGAACCGATGCCGGCGTTGACGCGCACCACCCAGGTCTCTTCGCCTTCGTCGACGCGCCCGGCGCCGTCGTTGCGGGTGTTGGTTTCCAGCGCCATGCGCAATTCGGCTAGCGTCACCCCGCGCGCGGTCAGCGCAGCGGAATCGGGGCTGACCGCAAACGTGGCCGCACGGCCGCCGAGCGAGTTGACATCGGCCACGCCGGGAATCGCCCGCAATTGCGGGCGCACCGTCCAGTCGAGCAGGATGCGCTTTTCCGCCAGCGATAGCGGCCCCTCGATGGTGAACATGAACAGCTCGGACAACGGGGTTGAAATCGGCGCCAGTCCGCCCGACACGTTGTCCGGCAGATCGCCCTTGACGTTGGCGAAGCGCTCGGCCACCTGCTGGCGCGCCCAATAGATGTCGGTGCCCTCTTCAAAATCGACGGTGATGTCGACCAGCGCGTTCTTCGACAGGCTGCGCAGGACGGTCTGTTTCGGAATGCCCAGCAATTCGGTTTCAACTGGCTGGGCGATGCGCGCCTCCACTTCTTCCGGCGTCATGCCGGGCGCCTTCAGGATCAGCTTGACCTGGGTAGTCGAAACGTCGGGAAAGGCGTCGATGGGGATCAGCTGGAACGCGCGCACGCCCAGCCCGGCCAGCACCAATGCCAGGACGAGCATGAACCCACGTCGCGCCAGCGCGAATTCGGTCAGGATATTCAGCATGGTTTACTCCCCCAGCCATTGCGCTTTGAGCGCCGCCACGCCTTTTACGGCGACACGGCTGCCGGCGGGCAGACCGCCGACTTCGGCCTGGCTGGCGTTCTGGCGAATCAGCTTGACCGGCGTCGGCGCAAAGCCTTGCGCGGTTTCGACGAACACATGCGGCAGCTTGCCTTTCCACACCAGCGCGGCGGCGGGAACGGCGAGGCCCTGCGCCGACTGCGCACCCGCAATGGCGACCTGCACCGACTGGCCGGGACGCAACAGCTTTTGCGGGTCGACCAGGCTGGCGCGCGCCAGCACGCTTTGCGACGCATTGAGCTGCGGCAGCAGGGCGGTGACGCGGCCGCTGGCCTGGCTGTCCGCCACCGCCACGGATTGCCCGACGGCAACCTGGCGCGCCTGCGCCGTCGACAGCGGGATCTCCAGCGCCAGCCTGGTCAGGTCCGCCACTTTCACCAGTGCCATGCCGGCATCCACCCGTTCGCCCGGCTCAGCGGCACTTTCCGTCACCACGCCGGCGATCGGCGCGGTCAGCGTGATCGCACTGCCTGACACCTTGCCCGCACCCAGCATCGACAGCGCAGTCTGTGCTGCCGCAAGTGCGGCGCGTGCCGACTGGGCTTCAGACTGCGTCGCACGCAGGCGCGATTCGGCGATCAGGCCTTCGCCGAAGAGTTTTTCATCGCGCGCGGCGTTACCGGCGGCGAGCTGCGATTTCAGCCGCGCCTGCGTCAGGGCATTCTGCGCATCGGCGAGCCCCGGCATCGACAGGGTGACGAGCGGCGCGCCGCGTTTGACCGTGTCGCCCGCCTGCACATGGAGTTGCGTCACCAGCCCCGCACCGGCTGCAGCGACGACCCGCACACTGGCGGGCGGCAGCGTCACCCGTGCCGGATAGGTGAGCGCCGGGCTGACGGTTTGCGTGGCAGCGGCCACGGTGGCAATGCCCAGATTTTTTTTCTGGGCGGCGGTCAGGGGAAGGACGTCCGCCGCGACAGCGGGGGCGGCGCTGAACAGCGCCGACACAACGATCGGGACGACGAGAATACGAGCGGCAAAAAAACCAGTGGCCATGTTTGATCTACAGGTGCAAAAACAGCAGGCAGGCGCGTCAATGTGACGCGCCGCGATGGACGATCAGGCAGAGGGCGGAGCTAAAGCGTGGGGAAGCGTGTGGTCGGGTAGCGCCAGATGCAGCGGCGGCGGCGCCGGCAAGCCCGAGCCGGGGCGTGCTGCCACGTCGACGCGCGGTAGCGTCATCGCGGCAAGCGGTGCGTGGGCGGCGGCCGTAGCCGGCGCGTCGTTGCGCAGCGGCATGCCTTGCGCCACCTCGACCTCCGCGCCGTGTTCGTCCGCCGCCATCACATGCCAGCTGGCATCGCTGTGCATGCCCTGATGCGCATGCAGAAAACCCGCGTGATTAAGCTGCACCGCGCCTGCATGCGCATGGATGAACGGGGCCATCGCCTGCAGGGCGACGAAGAACCAGAGCATCAGGAAGCGGGCGGTTGGATGCGGCACTATCGGGCTAAGCCAATCGGGTTGAGAAAAATGACGTGACACGTTACAGGATGCAGAGCGGGACTGCCATCGTGGCAGGCGAGGGCCGCATCCTGCCCATCGATTCTTAAGCTTGCCTTAAGTTCCGGGTGCGATAATAGCTCGCAGATTAGTGGAGATTCCATGCATTTCAACACACGTTTTCTAAATTTGGCGGCACTTGCTGCACTTTATCCTTTGACGAGCTGGCTGGCGGCCGGCTTCCTGTTGCTGCACACGGCGCTGCGCGGCGTGCTGATGGCGCAGACCTGGCATGCCGCTCACCTGACATTTGCCTCGGCCGCTGCAACGCTCGGCATCGGGCTGGCGTTCGACCTGGTGACGCTGGGGCTGGCGCTGCCCGCGCTGCTCATGCTGGAAGCGGCGCTCGGCACGCGCAAACGAGCCGGGCCCCTGCGCCGCGGGCTCGTGCTGGCTGTCGCGGGGATCGCCCTCTACGCGCTGGGCTTCGGCGTGCTGGCCGAATGGTTCTTCTGGGACGAATTCGGCGTGCGCTTCAATTTCATCGCAGTGGATTATCTGGTCTACACGCGCGAAGTGGTCGGCAACATCCGCGAGAGCTTTCCGGTCGGCACGCTGCTCAGTGCGCTGGCTGTCGCCACGCTGGCGCTGGCATGGGCAAGCCGCGGCTGGCTCGGGCGTGCCGCGATGCCGGTCGCCCCACGCCGCAGACGCATCGCGGTGTGGCTGGCGAGCGTCGTGGTGGCCAGCGGGCTGGCGTCGGTGTGGTCGATGGACGCGCGGCAAGGCGCCAACGAATACCAGAAGGAGCTTTCCGCCAACGGCCTCTATAGCCTGGCTTACGCTTACGGCAACAACGAAATCGACTATTTCGACTTCTACGCCACCCGACCGCAGGCCGCGGCAGCACCGGCCGCGGCCTTGCCGCGCATCGTGTCCGCCACGCCGCCGAAGAACGTCGTCATCGTCACGCTGGAAAGCCTGTCGTCGAGCTTCATGGCGCACGGCGGCGATAGCCGTGGCCTCACCCCCAACCTCGACCGCCTGGCTGATGAAGGCCTGTTCCTCGCCAACCTGCGCGCCACCGGCAACCGCACCGTGCGCGGGCTGGAAGCGCTCTCGCTCGCCATTCCGCCGCTGCCCGGCCATTCAATCATCTGGCGCGAGGACAACCAGAATCTGGCAACCCTGGGCGCGGTGCTGGCCGACCATGGCTACGTCAACCGCTTCATGTACGGCGGCTATGCGCGCTTCGACAACATGGACGCCTATTTCGCCGGCAACCATTACCAGCCGATCGACCGCAGCCAGTTTCCCGAACGGCATCGCGGCTTCGGCAACATCTGGGGGCTGGCCGACGAGCACCTGTTCGACTACGCGCTGGAGCAGATGGACCGCGACGCCGCCAGCGGCAAGCCCTTCCTGATGCACCTGATGACGACGTCGAACCACACGCCTTTCACCTTCCCGGAAGGCCGCATCGACCTGAAACGCGGCCGTCAGGGTGCGGTGAAATATTCCGACTACGCAGTCGGCCGCTTCATCGAAATGGCGCGCGCGAAGCCCTGGTTCAAGGACACGGTGTTCGTGGTGGTGGCCGACCACTGCGCGTCGAGCAAGGGCCGCACCAGCCTGCCGCCGGAGAACTACCACATCCCCGCGATCGTCTATTCGCCCGCGCATCTGGCGCCGCACACCGACACCCGGCTCGCCAGCCAGATCGATCTCGTACCCACCGTGCTCGACCTGCTGGGCCTGCCCGAGCACACCCGCTTCATGGGACGCAGCGTGCTGCATGCCTATCCCGACGCCGGGCGCGCCTTCATCGGCACCTACCAGAAGCTCGGCTACCTGACGCCCGACCAACTGATCGTGCTGAGCCCCGGCCGCCAGATCGAGCACTGGCGGCTGAATGCCCAGCAGGAAATCGTCGCGCCGGTGCGCCAGCCGGATGCGCTGGTGGCGCACGCGATCGGGGCCTATCAGGAGACTGCGCGGCGCGCGCGCGACGGACTCCTGCAGCACGTCAAACTGTCGGACGGCTTAAGGATGAGATAAGGATGCTTCGCTAAAGTGACCTCATCGCATCTCACGAGGAGGTCACCATGTCGCATTCTTCCACTCAAGTCCGTCGCGTTTACGATCCGCTGTTGCGGGCGCTGCACTGGGTCATCGCGCTGTCCGTCGTTTTGCTCATTGCCAGCAGCCAGCTGGCCGAAGCGTTCGAGCACGGCCCCTATGAAACCGCGATCTGGAATCTGCACATCCTCGCCGGCTATGGCCTGACTGCAGCCCTGATGGCGCGCCTGCTGTGGGGCCTGGTCGGCCCCGCCAGCGCGCGCTGGCAGGATCTGTGGCACCCCGCGGTGTGGAAGGACAGCCTGAAAAGGCTGCGCCTGCCGAATGCGCATCGCGTCGGCCACGACCCCATCGCCAGCCTCGCCTACCTGTTTGCCTACGGCGTGATGACCTTGATGGTCGTCAGCGGACTGGGGCTTGCCGCCAGCGAATTCCAGGCCGGCCCGCTCGCCGCCTGGCTGGGCAACGCCGGCTGGCTGGAGGACGTGCTGGAAGACCCGCACGAAGCCGGCTTTGTCCTGATGCTGGGCTTCGTCGGCCTGCACATGGCGGCGCTGGTGTTCCACCAGCTGCGCGGCGAACGCGTGGCGCAAAGCATGGTCACCGGCAAGCAATACCTCGATGCCGAGCGCGGGGTGCAGCATGATTAAGCGGATTGCATGGGCAGGGCTGATGCTGCTTTCGGCCCACGCTTCGGCAGACAGTCCCGCCAGCTTCATGGCGCGCTATGCGCAGCAGGCCGGCGTGGCGGTGAGCACCCTCTCGCCCGCGCGCGGCGAGGCGCTCTACCGCGGCGAGCATCCCGGGAAAAGCGGCGCCATGCAGAGTTGCGCCAGCTGCCACACCGCCAACCCCAAACAGCCCGGGCAAACCCGCGTCGGCAAGCGTATCGAGCCGCTGGCACCGGCCGCGAACCCGGAACGTTTCACCGATGCGGCCAAGGTGGAGAAATGGTTCCGCCGCAACTGCACCGACGTGCTGCAGCGCGAATGCAGTGCGCAGGAAAAAGGCGATTTCATCGCCTGGCTGAGTAAGGGCGTGTGAACCCTAATTTCACACCCGCGACGAGGCCGATTCGGGATGCAGGCCGCGAAGCGAGACGCGCCGCAGTGTCGTTCACTGCAAGCGGCTCGCGACAAAGGGATGCGCCCGAATCGACCCGTCCCTTCGGGTTGCTGCGAGAAAGCGCGTCTGCGGCGTTGCGCCGCTTGGCAAGGGATAGCCCTTGCCTGCGCGACGCGCCTTGCATCCATCGCTTTCTCGCGGCAACGCGGGTGTGAAATTAGTGTTCACACGCCCTAGATCAAATAAGGAGCACAGCATGAATTACCTGTTACGTGGAATCGGGGTGCTGGCTGCAGTCGGCGCGATCAGCGTGTTGGCGTTTTCGCTGCCGTCGGGCGGCGAGGCGCGCGGCGACGGCGGCGGCGACGACCTGATGCCCCGCCTCACCCACAAGGCCTGGCAGCAGGAATGCGCCAGTTGCCACCTGGCCTATTCTCCCGCCCTGTTGCCGCGCGCCTCGTGGCAGCGCGTGATAGGCGGCCTCGAGCAGCACTTCGGCGAGAACGCCAGCCTTGATCCGGCAACCCAGGCTGATATCCTGCGCTTTCTCGAAGCCAACGCCGCCGACAGCGGCACCAGCCGGATGGGCGACAAGGTGATGCAGCGCATGGACACGAACGCAGCGCCCTTGCGCATCACCGAAACCACCTGGTTCGTGCGCAAGCACGACGACGTGCCGCGCACCGCGTGGACGCGCAAGTCGGTGGGCTCGGCCGCCAACTGCGCGGCGTGCCACCGGCAGGCGGAAAAGGGCGTGTTCGACGAACACGACATCAGGATTCCCAAATGAAAGGACGCGATGCGCATCCTGCTGGTGGAAGATGACCGCCTGCTGGGCGACGGCCTCAAGGCCGGGCTGACGCAGGCCGGCTACGCGGTCGACTGGCTGCGCGACGGCGAGGCCGCGGTGGCCGCCTTGTCCACCGAAACCTTCGCCGCCGTGGTGCTCGACCTGGGGCTGCCGAAGCGCGACGGGCTGTCGGTGCTGCAATGGATGCGCGGGCGCCACGACGCGACCCCGGTGCTGATCCTCACCGCGCGCGACCAGCTGGAAGACAAGGTGCGCGGCCTCGATCTGGGCGCCGACGACTATGTGCTGAAGCCCTTCGATCTCGACGAAATTGCCGCCCGCCTGCGCGCCCTGGTTCGCCGCACGCACGGCCGCCCGGAGCCGGTGCTGGCGCTGGGCGAGGTCGAACTCAATCCGGCGGCGCGCACGGTAATGCGGGCCGGCCAGCCCGTTGAACTGACGCCGCGCGAATTTGATCTGCTGCATCTGCTGCTCGAAAATGCCGGCCGGGTGCTGACACGGCGCGCGCTGGAAGAGCAGCTCTACACCTGGAACGACGCGGTCGACAGCAATGCGCTCGAAGTCCACATCCATCACCTGCGCCGCAAGCTCGGTAATGAACTGATCCGCACCGTGCGGGGGGTCGGCTACATGGCCTCGGCTTCCCAGCCATGAGCGGAACCCCGTCTTACTCTCTGCGCCGCCGGCTGGTGTGGCTGCTGACCGGCACAGTGGCGGCGATCTGGCTGGTGTCCGGGCTGGTGGTCTACCAGCGCGCCCACCACGAAGCCGACGAACTGCTCGACGGCCAGCTGACGCAGGTGGCGGACACGCTGCTGGCGATCATGGCAGGCGGCGAGGTCGAGCATTTCGTCAAGGAACTGCACGGACACAAGAGGCGCAACCCGGTGCCGATCGCATTCGAAATCTGGCACAACGATGACGGCACGATGCGGCGCCTGGCGACCTCGCCCGGCCATGACGCATTCGAGACCGGGATGTCCGATGGCTTCAGCGAGCGTCAGCATCAGGGGGAACGCTGGCGCTTTTACGCGGCACAGGATGACGAGGCGGAATACCGCGTCGTGGTCGGTCAGGCCCACGCCGCACGTGCACGGCTGGCGCGCGAGATCGGGCTGTCGCTGCTGCTGCCGGCGATGCTGGCATTGCCGCTGATGGCGCTGGCGGTGTGGTGGGTCGTGGGCCGCACGCTACGCCCGGTGGATGCGGTGGCGCGCCAGGTCGGCGCGCTGGACGCGCAGGCCTTGGCCCCGCTCGACGAATCGGCCCCGCTGCCAAGCGAAATCGCGCCGCTGCGCAGTGCGCTCAATGCGCTGATCCGGCGCGTCAGCGAAGCGTTCGAAAACGAACGCCGCTTCACCGCCGATGCCGCGCACGAACTGCGCACGCCGCTGGCGGCCCTGAAAGTGCAGGCCCAGGTCGCACAGCGCGCGCAAGCGGGTGACACCCAGCAGCACGCGCTGACGCAGGTGATCGCCGGCGTCGACCGCATGACGCATCTGGTCGAGCAATTGCTGACCCTGGCGCGCGTCGACCCGGCACGGCAGGACATCGCCCCGGTCCCGCTCGATCCGGCAGCGATTGTCGCGGAAGTCTGTCAGGAATTGCAGCCGCAGGCTCAGCGCCAGGGACAGTCGCTGATGGTCGATGCCGCACCGGGGTGCACGATTGCAGTGACGCCGGCCTGGCTGCAGATCGCGCTGCGCAACCTGGTCGACAACGCGCTCCGCTATGCCGGCGACGGCGCGCGCATCGAGGTGCGGCTTGCCAGCGTGGGATCGGACTGCATGCTGAGCGTGGCCGACGACGGCCCCGGCGTGGCGCCCGGGCTGCGTGCGCGCCTGACCGCGCGCTTCGTGCGCGGTGAAACGGAAGGGGAAGGTTGCGGGCTGGGCTTGTCGATCGCCGCCCGCGTCGCGACGCTGTCGCACGCCCGCCTGGAACTCGGCGAAGGCCTGCCGCGTGCAGGCGGCGGCCACGGCTTCGCCGCTACGCTGCGCTTTCGCCGCGCAGGCCAAGCCTGAACCCGCCGGCTGAACTTTCAGCCGATCAGTAGCCGGAACCCCCGCGACCGCCCGGCCCCATGCCCTTGCCACCGCCCGGGCCCATCATGCCGGGACCCATGCCGGCAGGCGGCATGTCGGGCAGGGTCTTGCCCTGCGCCTTGGCACGTTCCTGCATCTTCTTGTGGTGTTCCAGCCGGAAGGCTTCACGCTCCTGCTCGGTGTTCAGCGCGCGCATGCGGGCATGGTATTCGGTGCGTTCCTGCGGGGTCATCAGTTCATACCCGTAAATGCTTTCGCGATCCTGCATCTGCATCTGGTCGCGGCTCTGCATCTGGGCCGCTGCCGGTGCAGCGATGCCCAGCGCCATGAAAAAGGAAAACGCCAACCTGGACACGTGTTTCATCATGGTCTCCTTGACGGTGAACAGCCGGCACACTCGATGACGCGTGCGCCGGGGAAGCCTTCTGTTTAGTACAAATTTCCCCCCTGTCCAGACCACCCTTCAGCACGCCGCCCTGCGCTCACCCGGCCGCGCAAGCGCGCAGGCAGCCGCTATGGCGCGGCCTCGATCGCCGTCACCGTGAAGGAACCGTTGAGGTCCTCGGCATGGAATTTCACCTTGTCGCCCACCTTGATTCCGCTCAGCAACTCGGGCGGCTGCACCCGGAACACCATGGTCATGCCCGGCATGTCGAGGTTGACGATGGGGCCGTGCTTGAGGGTGATCTTGGCGTTCGCAGGGTCGATCTTGCGCACCACGCCTTCGGTCATCGCGCTGGCCTGGGCGGCCGGCGGGGTCGCCGGCTGGGCGTAAAGCGGGGTGGCAATCGCCAGTGCGGCCAGCAGGGGTATCCATCTTTTCATTTTGCAGCTCCTTGTTTGGGGGTGACGGTGATTGTTCCGCGCATGCCGGCTTCGTAGTGGCCGGCGATCAGGCAGGCGAGTTCAAAGCTGCCGGCGCGGTTGAAATGCCAGACGATTTCGCCGGTCTGGCCGGGGCCGACGTGCACCATGTAGGCCTCGTCATGCTCCATGTTGGGGAATTTGGCCATCATGGCGGCGTGCTTGGCCAATTCGGCAGGCGTGCCGATGACCATTTCGTGCAGCATGCGGCCCGTGTTCCTGACGACGAAGCGAACGGTGTCGCCTTCCTGCACGGTGATGCTGTCGGGCGTGAAGCGCATGGCGTCGGTCATGTCGAAGGTCAGGGTGCGGTTGACCTGCGCCGACTTGCCCGCGATGCCCCAGGCGGTCTGTTCGGCGACGGTCTCCGCAGCCGGCGCGTGCTTCTTGTCGCCGTGGGCGTGGGCCAGCGGCACGGCCAGGATGAGGGCCAACAACAGGGTGGATTTCATTGTGTGTCCTTTCATTTCATTCAGTGGCCGGCATGGCCGGTGGGTTTGCGTACAGTCACTTCAATATCGCCCGGCTTGCCCTGGGGCGAGGCGGCCTGCGGCGCACGCACTGGCTCGGCCATGGCCTCGCTGACTTCGCGCGCCTGCGTGCCGGGCGGCTGCCTGAACCAGCCGGGATCGGAATAATCGCCGCGCTTCTGCTCGCGCCGCACCTTCATCGTCGTGAACATGCCGCCCATTTCAATCGGCCCGTACGGCCCCTGGCCGGTCATCATCGGCAGCGTGTTGTCGGGCAGCGGCATTTCCATTTCCGCCATGTCGGCCATGCCGCGCTCGCCCATCACCATGTAGTCGGGGACGAGTTTCGTGATCTTGCGCGCCAGCCCCGTGTGGTCGACCCCGATCATGGTCGGCACGGCGTGCCCCATCGCGTTCATGGTGTGGTGGCTCTTGTGGCAGTGGAAGGCCCAGTCGCCCTCCTCGCCGGCGATGAACTCGATCTGGCGCATCTGCCCCACCGCAATGTCGGTGGTCACCTCCGGCCAGCGCGCCGCCTTCGGCACCGGCCCGCCATCGGTGCCGGTCACCTCGAACTCCACCCCGTGCAGATGCATCGGGTGGTTGGTCATGGTGAGGTTGCCGATGCGGATGCGCACGCGGTCGTTCAGCCGAACATTGAGGCTATCGATGCCGGGAAAGGCGCGGCTGTTCCAGGTCCACAGATTGAAGTCGAGCATGGTGTTGACCTGCGGCGTGGCGCTGCCGGGATCGATGTCGTAGGCGTTGAGCAGGAAACAGAAATCGCGGTCGACGGTTTCGATCAGCGGGTGTTTGCCCTTTGGGTGGGTCACCCAGAAACCCATCATGCCCATCGCCATCTGCGTCATCTCGTCGGCGTGCGGGTGGTACATGAAGGTGCCGGGGCGGCGCGCGACGAATTCATAGACGAAGGTCTTGCCCGGCCTGATCTGCGGCTGCGTGAGCCCGCCGATGCCGTCCATGCCGTTGGGCACGCGCTGGCCATGCCAGTGGATGGTGGTGTGTTCGGGCAGGCGGTTGGTGACGAAGATGCGCACGCGGTCGCCTTCGACCACCTCGATGGTGGGGCCGGGGCTCTGGCCGTTGTAGCCCCACAGGTGCGCCTTCATGCCGGGGGCGATCTCGCGCACCACCGGCTCGGCGACCAGATGAAACTCCTTCACCCCGTCCTTCATCCGCCACGGCAGCGTCCAGCCGTTGAGCGTCACCACCGGGTTGTACGGACGGCCGTTGGGCGGCGCGAGCGGCGGCTGGGTGTCGGGCGTGTCCATGCTGACGATCTCGGGCAAGGCCGCCATGGCAGCCGGGCTCACGCTGGCGGCTGCGACCGCGCCGGTCAGCTTGAAAAATTCGCGTCGTGTAGTCATGTTGATTCCTTGTCAATGACCGCCGCCCGATTCGGCGGGGGCAGAAGCTGTACTGGGGGCCATCATCGTTTTGCCGGGCGTGCCGGCCAGCGCCATGGCGAGATCGGCATCGGCCAGCCAGAAATCGCGTTGCGCCTCGATGGCGGCGTTGACCGAGGCGATCTGCGAGCGCGCATCGGCCAGCAGTTCGAATACGCCAATCAGCATGCCGTTGTAGCGCAGCTGGTTTTCCTCGGAAATGCGCTGCTTGAGCGGCACCACCTCGTCGCGCAGATGCCGCGCAACGGCATACTGGCTTTGCTGCATGGCATGGGCTTCGCGCACTTCGGAACGCGCGTTGACCGCGGTTTCGCGGGCGCGCTCGAGCGCCTGGCGGTAGCGCGACTCCGCCTGCACCACCCGGGTCTGTCCCCAGTCGAACAGCGGCAACTCGAAGCTGATTTCATAGCCGCGCTGCTGCGGTTCCTGGTTCGAACCGTTGTTGACGATGCCGAGCTCAAGCACGTTGACGAAGCGCGTGCTGCGCGTGAGCCCCAGGTTCTTCGCCAGCGCCTCGGTCTGCAGCCGGGTCATCTGCAGGTCGATCCGTGACGCCATCGCCTGCCGTTCGACATCCGGCAGCGCCGGCAAGGCCGCGGGCAGGTCGGGCAGGCGGTCGGGCAATTGCAGTCTGTCCGCACCTGACAGGCCCAGCAGCCGAACCAGGCGCTCGCGCGCCTGCCCTTTCACCTGCTGGGCGCGCGCCACCGCCAGCGCGGCGTCGGCATAGAACGACTGTTCGCGCGCCTGCTTCAACTTGCTCCAGTTGCCCACCTGCGCCATGCGGCGCGCGAGCTCGGCGCCGGCTTCGGCCGCGTCCATCGCCTGCTGCTGGTATTGCGCAGTCTGCGTCGCCGCCACAGCGACGACCCAGGCGCGGCGGGTGTCGGCTGCCAGCCGCAGTACCTCCAGCACCAGCTCGCGCCGGGTCTGCTCGAACAGGCGCTGCTCGATGTCGGCGCGCATCGGCATGGTCAAGAGCCGTGCCAGATTGAAATGCAGGCTGCGCTCCCATTCCACTTCGGAACCGCGGGTCAGCCGGCCGATGGAGAAGCCCGGGTTAGGCAGGCGCTGCGCCGCCACCCAGTCGGCCTCGGCAATGCTGAGCGTGTTGAACGCCGCCTGCAGGCCGGGGTTGTTCAAGAGCGCGATCTGCACCGCGTCGTCGGCGGAAAGCGGTTTTTCCAGCAGCGCGTCGATGCGAGCCTGCGCCTGGCTGCGGCTGGCGTCGTCGCGTGTCCAGACCACGTCTTTCTGGATGTGCGAGCGGGTGGCGGACTGGATCGCGTCGAATCCGCCGTCCGGCGAAAAGCTTGCGCAGCCGCCCAGCAGCGCGGCGGACAGCATGGCGAGGGCGAGGGTGCGCGGGGTAAAAGGCATCGTATTCATGGGGATCGCCTCAATGTCCGTGATGGCCGCGTTGGCCCTGGCCGCCGTCCGAGCCGTCGCCGCTTGGCTGCGATTCGCGCAGATAGGTGCGCCAGCCGCCGATTTCGCCGACCCGCTCGTTGGCTTCGCGCCAGTCCTCAAGCGGCTCGTCGCGCCAACCCTGATACTGTTTGAAAGGGGCGGCCGCGGCCTGTTCAGGAGGGGCGGCTTCGGCCGCCTGCGCCGGTATCCACGCCATCCAGGCGCACGCCGCCAGCCCAAAGAAGCGTGCATGCGCCCGCGGCGCCGCACGATGTAAAGAAACATTCAACATGTTGAACCTCGCTAACCACGCGGCGATGCCGCCGCGTTCAGAATCGGTGTGACGCGCCGTCAGCCGGCGCGGGATTCAGGCGAGGGAAATTCGAGGGGGTCGCTCGGGACCGTCGGGGATGAAGCCGCTGAACGATGCGGCGGGATGCGAAACGAAACGGATCGGGGCCGGCATGATCGCCGGGGTGTCGGCGACCGGAATCGGCAGCGCCGCCCCCAGCGCGCACGCCGCGCAGTGCTTGCAGTTGTGCTGGGGGGACGGAACGTCCGGCTGTTCCGGTTCGTGGCAGCCTGCCATCGCCTCGTCGGCCACCGCCACCTGTTCCATCATGGCCTGATGCGAAAGCGTGCCGCAGCCCAGCATGGCGGCAGACGCAAACGTCTGCAGCGGCAGGGCCAGCATCAAGAGCATCAGCAGGAATCGGTGGAGTCGGGCACGCACGCAGGCAGTGTAATCAAAAAATGCAGACAGCCCAAGTGACCGCGGCAGGGACAGTTCGGTTCCGCGGACGGCAAGATTTCATTGCGGGCGACGCTTGCGCGGTTCGTAGTGCACCACCGCGCGCATGATTTCAGAGTAGGGGAAGGCGTCGCAGGCGCCAAAGTGTTCGCGGCCCTGCAACACGGTAACGGCGATGTCGGTGCTTTCATCGCCGGCGCCGTCCATCGCTTCGGCCAGCCCGCGCACCCCGCCGCACTGGGCGCGGATTTCCTTGCCGAACGGCCACGGCGCGTTAATCGGTTTGGCCGTGGCGTTTGCCCCCTCTCCCCTTGAGGGAGAGGGTTGGGGAGAGGGGCGTATTTCCATGGGATTGAGCTTCAGCGCGAACTGCGCGTTTTCGTGCAGCGCCTGATAAAAGGTGAGGCAGTGCTCGCGCACCGCGGCGTCGCCGCAGGCGATCGCCTCGCGCTCGGCCAGGTTGAGCTTGCGCGAACGGTCGCAGGCGACGCAGCGCGACAGCAGGGCCCGCTCGAACGGGCAGCTGTGCTCGATGTAGGCCTTGCGGGCGAGTCTATAGGCGTCTTCGTTGTACTCAGCCATCGGCCACCCTCAATAATCTACTGCGCGGGCGTGATCCGGGCGCATACGATCTTTCACGGGCTTCAGCGCGTAGAAAGTCGGAGTCCCCTTGTGGGGCGTCCGATGCTCAGAATCCTCATGTACATCCAGTACATTCCGGTTCCTGCGCTTCGGGCGCGCCCGGCTGAGCGTGGTTGTTGACGCTTCAGCGGCTTTACAACCACGGCCTGCCCCGAGCGGGTAGACGCCCTGCTCGCTACGATTCTTGAGGGCGTCGTCCACCCGTTCAAGCGAATAACCAAACAACCTATCGTTTACCAGTCATCGCCGGACAGCCGCTGATCCAGTTCGCGCTCGGCGCTGAGCGTGTCCTGCGCGGCGATTTCGTTCTCGGCGAAGATCATCTTGTACTTGTCGCCGGATTTGGGATCGAGCGTCTTGCGCAGTGCGTTGGTGTGCGCCTTGGCTTCCTTGAAAGTCGCCCACTCGCCCTGCTTTTCCAGCACCTTGAACATGCCGAGGCGAAACACGTAGTAAGGCATGATCGCTCCTAACTCAGCTTGCCGTGGCAATGCTTGTATTTCTTGCCCGAGCCGCACGGGCAGGGATCGTTGCGGCCGACCTTGGGATAGGCGTCAGCCGGTGATGCCACAGCGGCTGCGGCCTCGGCAAAGTCTTTCCCCTCGTCGTATCCCGCATGCTGGTATTCCACGTGGGACGGTTCCTCATACAGCTCGACCGCCTGCACCTCCTCGGGCGCGCGAATCTGCACGGTGGTGGTGATCTGGGTGACCTCGGCCTTGATCGCAGTCAGCATGGCGGAGAACAGCTCGAACGCCTCGCGCTTGTATTCCTGCTTCGGCTGCTTCTGCGCATAGCCGCGCAGGTGGATGCCCTGACGCAGGTGGTCCAGCGCCGACAGGTGCTCGCGCCAGTGGGTGTCGAGGCTTTGCAGCATCACCGCGCGCTCGAACTGGCGCAGGCCCTCGGCGCCGACCAGCGCTTCCTTCTCCTGGTAGGCGGCATCGGCGGCCTCCATGATCTTCTTGCGCAGGCCGTCCTCGTTCAGCGTCTTGTCATCTTCCAGCCACTGCGCGAGCGGCAGGTCGAGCGAGAACTGCGCGGCCAGGGTTTTTTCCAGGCCGGCCACGTCCCACTGCTCGTCCATGCTGCCAGGCGCAATGTGCAGGTTGATGGTCTCGTTCAGCACGTCGTCGCGCATGGCGCGGATGGTGTCGCCGATGTCGGCGCTCGCCAGGAGTTCGTTGCGCTGCTCGTAGATCACCTTGCGCTGGTCGTTGGAGACGTCGTCGTATTCGAGCAGCTGCTTGCGGATGTCGAAGTTGCGCTGCTCGACCTTGCGCTGTGCGTTCTCGATCGCACGCGTCACCCACGGATGCTCGATCGCCTCGCCCTCGGGCATCTTCAGGCGGTTCATGATCGCGGCGACGCGGTCGGAGGCGAAGATGCGCAGGAGCGGGTCTTCCAGCGACAGGAAGAAGCGGCTGGAGCCGGGGTCGCCCTGGCGTCCGGAACGGCCGCGCAGCTGGTTGTCGACGCGGCGCGATTCGTGGCGTTCGGTGCCGATGATGTGCAGGCCGCCCGCCGCCAGCACGGCGTCGTGGCGCACCTGCCAGTCGGCCTTGAGCGCGGCGGTGCGTGCGTCCTTCTCGGCATCGGACAGACTTTCGTCGTTGCGGATCGCGTCAATTTCCTTCTGGATGCTGCCGCCCAGCACGATGTCGGTGCCTCGGCCCGCCATGTTGGTGGCGATGGTGATGCCGCCCGGCAGGCCCGCCTGGGCGATGACCTCGGCCTCGCGCTCGTGCTGCTTGGCGTTCAGCACGTTGTGGGGCAGACCGGCTTTCTTCAGTTCGGCGGAGAGTTGTTCGTTGGCCTCGATCGAGGTCGTTCCCACCAGCACCGGCTGGCCGCGTTCGTGGCAGGCGCGGATCTCGTTGATCACCGCCTGGTCGCGTTCGCGCGCGGTGCGGAAGACCTGATCGTGCTCGTCCTTGCGGATCATCGGGCGGTGGGTCGGCACGACCACGGTTTCCAGGCCGTAGATGCTCTGGAATTCGAAGGCCTCGGTGTCCGCCGTGCCGGTCATGCCCGACAGCTTCTCGTACATGCGGAAGAAGTTCTGGAAGGTGATCGACGCCAGCGTCTGGTTCTCCTTCTGGATCGCCACGCCTTCCTTCGCCTCGACGGCCTGGTGCAGGCCCTCCGACCAGCGACGCCCGCTCATCAGGCGGCCGGTGAACTCGTCGACGATGACGACCTCGCCGTTCTGAACCACGTAGTGCTGGTCCTTGAAGAACAGCGCGTGCGCGCGCAACGCAGCGTACACGTGGTGCATCAGCATGATGTTGGCGGCGTCGTAGAGGCTGCCGCCGGGCTGCAGCAGCCCCATCTCGGTGAGGACTTCCTCGACCTTTTCGTGACCGGCCTCGGACAGCAGCACCTGGCGCGACTTCTCGTCGACCGAATAGTCGCCCTCGGATTCCTCGTCCTTCTGCCGGATCAGGCGCGGCGGCACCAGATTGACCTGCTGGTACAGCGCGGTGTTTTCTTCCGACTGGCCGGAGATGATCAGCGGCGTGCGCGCCTCGTCGATCAGGATCGAGTCGACTTCGTCGATGATGCCGAAGGCGAGCGGACGCTGCACCTTCTCGCCCATCTGGAAGACCATGTTGTCGCGCAGGTAGTCGAAGCCGTATTCGTTGTTGGTGCCGTAGGTGATGTCGGCGGCATACGCGGCCTGCTTGGCGTCGTGCGGCATCTGCGACAGGTTGACCCCGGTGGTCAGGCCGAGGAAGCCGTACAGCCGCCCCATCCATTCGGCATCGCGGCTGGCCAGGTAGTCGTTCACCGTCACCACGTGCACGCCCTTGCCGGCGAGCGCGTTCAGATAGGCGGGCAGCGTCGCCATCAGCGTCTTGCCCTCGCCGGTTCGCATCTCGGCGATCTTGCCGTCGTGCAGTACCATGCCGCCCACCATCTGCACGTCGAAGTGACGCATGCCGAGCACCCGTCTGGAGGCCTCGCGCACCACGGCGAAGGCTTCCGGCAGCAGCTTGTCGAGCGCCTCGCGCGCGTTGGGCGTTCCGGCCTGGCTCAGCCGCGACTTGAATTCGGCGGTCTTGCCGGCCAGCTCGGCGTCGGACAATTTCTCCATCGCCGGCTCCAGCGCGTTGATCGCTTTCACCTTTTGCAGGTATTGTTTGACCAGCCGCTCGTTGCGGCTGCCGAAGACTTTCTTGAACATGGATTGCAGCATGAGGAATCCGAAATGCCCGCAGGACGCGGTAAATCGTTGAATTTTAACATAGCGTCGCAGGCTTCCTGTGACGCCTGTGTGGCACGCGCATGAGCGCCAACAGCCTCGCCGACCTGCTCGCCAGCCAGCTGCCGAACGGCCTTGCCGTGCGCGCCCGCGCCCTGCTCGGCACCCAGGCCGCGCTCGAGCGAGCCCTGCCCGCCGCGCTGGCCGGGCACGTGCGCGTGATGCAGCTGGAAAACGGCGTGCTGAGCCTCGCCTGCGACAGCGGCGCCGTCGCCAGCCGGCTGCGCCAGCAGAGCGACGCGCTGATCGCCGGCCTCGGCAAGCACCGCATCGTGGCCACCAGCGTGCGCGTCAGCGTCAACCCCGAGCTACACGCGCGCTACGTCCATCCGGTCGAAAAACACGGCCTGCCGGCCGCCGCGCTGAACGAACTGGCGCACCTCAACACGGAAATTGAAGACGGGCCGCTGAAGGATGCGATCGACCGCCTGCTGCAGCATCACCGGACGCGCTGACGCTGGCCGGCACCCCGGTCTGGCGGCAATTCGGGAAACGCCGCTGCAAAACGGCTTGAACCGATGTCATACTCCTCGGATCATTGGCCGCCGCACTGCCCGAGGCGCTGCCGACAGACTCGGCCCCCATAAATACAAAACATGCACTCGACACACCGGATTTTCCAGCGCCAGCCTCTGCTCCTGCTGCTGAGCGCCCTGCTCGTCACGGGATTTTTCGCCACCACCCTCAGCAGTTACTACGTCTCAAAAAGAGCGATCCTGGATGCCATCATCGCCCAAGAGCTGCCGCTCACGTCGAGCAACATCTATTCGGAAATCCAGAAGGATCTGGTGCAGCCCGTGCTCATCTCCTCGACCATGGCGCACGACACCTTCCTGCGCGACTGGGTGCTTGCGGGAGAAAAAGACGGCGAAGCCATGGCCCATTACCTGCGTGAAATCAAGGACCGCCATGGCGCATTCAGCAGCTTCTTCGTCTCCGAGCGCAGCGCCCGCTACTACACGGGCGACGGCATCCTGAAACAGGTCTCGCCGAAAGAACCCCGCGACGCCTGGTATTACCGCGTGCGCACCATGCAGGAACCCTACGAGATCAACGTCGACCCCGACCTCGCCAATCAGGACGCCCTGACCATTTTCGTCAATTACCGCGTGTTCGATTTCGATGGACACTTTCTCGGCGCCACCGGCATCGGCCTCACCGTGGATGCCGTGCGCCGCCTCATCTCGGACTACCAGCAGCGCTTCCAGCGCACCATCTATTTCGTCGATGCCGAGGGCAAGGCCGTCCTGTTCGGCAACCAGTCGGGGCGCCAGGAGACCGACCTGCGCGCCACCGAGGGCCTGCGCGATCTCGTCGACCGCATCCTGCGCGAAAAATCCGGTTCCTATCAGTTCCAGGCGAACGGAAGCGAATACCTGCTCAACGTGAATTACATCCCCGAACTCAAGTGGTATCTGTTCGTGGAAAAGGGCGTGGACGGCGCGCTGGCCGACATCCGCCAGACCCTCTACATCAACCTCGCGGTCTGCCTGGGCATCACCGTGCTGGTGCTGTTCCTCACCCATATCGCGCTCAGGCGCTACCAGCTGCGCATCGAGAAAATGGCCGTCACCGACAAGCTCACCGGCCTGCTCAACCGCCAGGCCTTCGGCATCCTCATCGACAAGGTCTTCGCCGACTACCGGCGCGACCCCCGCCCCATTTCCATCCTGATGATCGATGTCGACAACTTCAAGACGATCAACGACCGCCACGGCCACGTCGTCGGCGACCACGTCCTGAAGCAGGTCGCGGCGCGTTTCCGGGAGGGGCTGCGGGCATCGGACATTGCCGTGCGCTGGGGCGGCGAGGAATTCCTCTTCGTGCTCAAGGGTTGCGATCTCGATCATGCACAGCGGATCGCCGAACACTTGCGTGCGGGGATCGAACAGACGCTGTTCAAGGCCGGCAAGCAGACGATCCCGGTCACCATCAGCATCGGCATCAGCCAGTACGATGGCGTGGAGTCCTGCGAAGCGACCCTCAACCGCGCCGACACGGGGCTCTACGCGGCGAAAAACGGCGGCCGCAACCGGGTCTGCGCGGCACCCCAATCCTGAACGCCCGGGCGATGCGGTGCGCCGCCCGCTCCAGCATACTCAACGCGCGTCACGGTTGTCGCGGTCGCGCCCCCGGTAGGTCTGGTTGGCGGGCTGCCCGGGCAGCGGCCGCTCCCTCCTCTCATCCCTGACTTCGCCGCGCTGCGGCGCGGCCTCGGCCCGCGTGCGCGGCGCTTGCACGCTGCCTGGCGCAGGCGGGCGCCCCACCTGCGGCGCAACCACGGCGGGCGGCGCAGGCCTGACCTCCCGGCGCTCGGTAGTTTGCTCACGCACCATGGGCGGGCTGCGCACCGCTTCCCGTTCGCGCGCGGCAGCCTCGCTGCGCGAGGTGACCGCAGGCGGCGGCGCGGGTTCGGCCCGCACGCGCGGTGGCTGCACGCGGGCCGCCCTGGGGCGGGGAGGCGGCGCAGCGACGGCTGGCTGCGCGGGTCGGACTTCGCGCCGCTCGGTGGCTTGCTCGCGGGTCGTCGTCTGGCTGCGCACCGTGGCCTGTTCACGCGTCGCGGGCCGGCTGCGGGTGATGACCGGCGGCGGGGCCGCCGACTTCCTCACCTCGTCATAGCGCGGCGGCCGCGGCGGCGGGGTCCGCTCGGGTCCGGCCTCGGCGCCGGGGCGGGCGCACCGGGATGCGCGCCTCCCCGGTGCGGCGCGCAGGCGGGACTACGTAGCGCGATTCGGTGACGTCGCGGGTGCGCAGGCGCACCCCATCGTCCTGCCAGTCCGGCACCCGTTCGCGCGGCATGCGCGTCGACACCACGGGACGTTCAACCACCTCGCGCGGCGGCTGCACCCCCCTTGGCGCGCCGCCGAACAGGATGGCGCGCGACGGCTTGACCGGCAGATCGCCGCGCGCCGGCCTCAGATCGGTGTGGCGGAAGCGCGTTTCCGCCGCGGCCTGCACCCGCTCACGCCCGAACCTGTCGACCGGCAGCGTGTGGATGGCGCGCGGCAATCGGGCATTGTGGAAATGGATGTCGTCCACCTTGATGACCGTGGTTTGATGGATCACCACGTTGTTGACGATGCGCGGCCCCGCCCAGCCGCCCCAGTAGGGACGCCAGCGACGGTAGGGCGGGCCCCACCACGGCAGCACCGGCTCGCCCCAGGAGAGCGCCACCCACCACACGCCCGGCAGGCCGACACTGAGGCGCACCGACACGTCATCGCCGCGGATCATGAAGGCCACCAGCGCGGGCGAATACACCGGGCGCCGCACCACCGGCCCCGGCGCCCATGCCCAGTAGCCGTCAATGTAGACCCAGCGGCCGTAGTGGAAGGGCGCCCAGCCCCACGGCGCATCGTCGACCCAGGTCCATTCGTAGTAGGGATCCCACACCCAGTAACCGGTGCTGTAGGGCACCCAGGTCGCGCCCACGCCATGCGGGATCCACACCGAACCGTAGGTCGGCACCACCCGCCAGCGGCCGTAATGGTCGAGCTCTTCCGCGCCGTAGACCTCCGGGGGCAGATAGCGCGCGCTGATCGATTCGCCGATGCGGTCGCTGCGCGCGTCGTTCCACCGGTCCCAGGCATCGGGCGTCGGCGCGGCGTAAGTGGCCACTTTCACCGGATTGCCTGCGGTGACGACGATGTCCTCCGAAGGATAAATGCTGAGCGTGCGTCCGTCCGCCGTGATCACCGTGGCCTCGCCGCCGCGGCGGGTGATGAAGTGGGTCTCGCGGTCGTCCACCTCCACCCGGTAATAGCCGGGATGCTCGACGACGAACACCGCATTCGGCGTGCTCACTTCCAGCGTATCGCCCACCGCCAGGCTGCGCAGGTCGAACGACACCCGTCCGCCGGTCAGCTTGAACTGGATGCGGTGCTCTTCCTGCACCAGCAGCGACAGCTGGGTGTTTTCGTCTGCGCGCACGAAGCTGCGGCTGCCGAACTGCACCTCGAAATTGGAATCGTTGCCGGTGTAAAGCGCATCGCCCTCCGCCAGCGCCAGGTTGGGACGGGCGCGCGCCCACTCCTCCGCCCCCGGCCGCCAGTACGACACCTCGCCGTCGATGAAGCCCAGCCGCGGCGGGGTGGGCGCCCACTCACCGTCATCGTCCTGCGCCAGCGCGGACGCGCCCGACAAGGCAAGCAGAAGCAGCAGGGGGATCAACCAGATTCGTTGCAGGACGTTCATGGAACCTCGCCAGTCTCAGGGTTAAGCCTTGCACAGGCAGAGGCAAGCGTGTCACCCACACCTATGTTTATAGCTGTTCGATCAAACGGCGGTGGAACCGGTTCCGGCTTTCACGACGGCGCGAGCAGCAAACGCCCGCCTGATCGCACTTGCACAGCGATGCTGAAATCGGCACCCTGATACACGCCGCCCGCTGCAACAAAGCCAAGCGGCAGCACATGGCTCTTCCGCCATGTCCACTCATTTTCCGCAGGGGGAGCGTTCGTGCGCTGGATTGTGATCGCGATGTCCGTGTTGAGCCTGGCCGCCTGCAAGGAAACCGCCGCGCCAAGCTGGCAAGGCTACGTGGAAGGCGAATACGTGCGGGTGGCCTCGCCGGAGGCCGGCATCCTGCAATCGCTCATGGTGGCGCGCGGCCAGACGGTTGCCGCGGGCGCACCCCTGTTCGTGCTGGAAAGCGAAAGCGAAGCGGCGCTGCGGCGCGAGGCGGACCAGCGCGTGCTGCAGGCCGACGCCCGTCTGGCCGACCTGCAAAAGGGCCGGCGGCCCGACGAGATCGCCGCCATCGACGCCCAGCAGGCGCGGGCGCGAGCGGCGCTGGATCTGGCGCGCGCCAACCTGGCGCGCCAGGAAAAACTGGTGGCGTCCGGTTTCGTCAGCCACGCGGTGCTGGACGAAGCGCGCGCGGCGGTCGACCAGGCTGCCGCGCAGGTGGCCGAGCTCGTGGCCCAGCGCCGGGTGGCGCGCCTGGCCGCACGGCCGGACGAGATCGCCGCCGCCCGCGCCGAGGCCCAGGCCGCGCGTGCCGCGCTGGCGCAGGCGCAGTGGCGGCTGGACCGGAAGGCGGTGGCGGCGCCGGTGGCCGGCGCGGTGCAGGACCGACTCTACCTGCCCGGCGAGTTCGTGCCGGCGGGCAACCCGGTGGTGGCGCTGCTGCCGCCGGACAATCTCAAGCTGCGCTTCTTCGTCGGCGAGACGGAACTGGCCCGGGTCAAACCGGGCCAGACCGTGCGCGCTTCTTGCGACGGCTGCGGCGCCGAGATACCGGCCACCATCCGCTTCGTGTCGACCCAGGCTGAATACACGCCGCCGGTGATCTACAGCCGCGAGAGCCGGGCCAAGCTGGTGTACCTGGTGGAAGCCGCTGTGGCGGCGAAGGACGCGGCGCGGCTGCATGTCGGCCAGCCGATCGAGGTGCGCCTGCCGTGAATGGCGAAGCGGGCCTCGCGATCGACGTCCGCGGGCTGACCAAGAGCTTCTCCGGCCGCCGCGTGGTGGACGGCATCGACCTTTCCGTCCGGGAAAGCGACATCTTCGGCTTTCTCGGCCCCAACGGCAGCGGCAAGACCACCTCCATCCGCATGCTGTGCGGCCTGCTCACGCCGGACGCGGGCGAGGGCACCTGCCTTGGGCTGGACATCATCCGCCGCACTGACGAGATCAAGCGCCAGGTGGGCTACATGACCCAGGGCTTCTCCCTGTACGCAGACCTCAGCATCCGCGAGAACCTGGACTTCATCGCCCGCATGTACGGCATGCCGGAGCGGCGCCGGGCGGTGGCCGGCGCCATCGACCGCCTCGGCCTTGGCGCCCGCCGCGACCAGCTGGCCGGCACGCTGTCAGGCGGCTGGAAGCAGCGTCTGGCCCTGGCCGCCTGCATGCTGCACGAGCCCAAACTGCTGCTGCTGGACGAACCCACCGCCGGGGTCGACCCCAAGGCGCGCCGCGATTTCTGGGCGGAAATCCACACCCTCGCGGGCGCAGGCATCACCGTGCTGGTGTCCACCCACTACATGGACGAGGCGGAACGCTGCCACCAACTCGCCTACATCGCCTCCGGCCGACTGCTCACCACCGGCACGCCGGCCGAAGTGCTGGCGCGTTCCGGCCTGGCGACCTGGCGGGTGGAGGGCGACGACCTCTACGCGCTGGCCGAGCAGCTGCGCGGCCTGCCGGGCGTCGCCCAGGTGGTGCCGTTCGGCAACCTGCTGCACGTCAGCGGCGAGGATGCCGACGCGCTTGCCGCCGCCACCGCCGGGCTGCGCGCCGACCCACGCTGGCGCTGGTCGCCGTCCGAGCCGGGGCTGGAGGACGTGTTCATCCAGTTGATGGGCGCAGCGACAGACAAGCCATGATGGCGTTGCCGCCTCCCTCCCCCGCCTGCGTGATGCCGAACGAGCGCTGCGCTTACCCTCTCCCCAACCCTCTCCCCCGAGGGGAGAGGGAGCAAACGTGATGCCCAAGACGATTAACGCCTTCTCGTTCACCCGCTTCACCGCCGTGGTGGTGAAGGAATTCATCCAGATGCGGCGCGACAGCCTTACCTTCGGCATGCTGGTAGGCATTCCGATCATGCAGCTTTTGCTGTTCGGTTTCGCCATCAACTCCGATCCCAGGCAGCTGCCCACCGCCCTGCGCGTGGCGGACGAAAGCGTGTTCAGCCGCAGCCTCGTCTCCGCCCTGCAGAACAGCGACTACTTCCGCATCGAGAAGCGTGCGGCGAGCGAAGCCGAGGCGAGCAACATGCTCGCGCACGGCGAGGTGCAGTTCGTGGTGAACGTGCCGCAGGATTTTTCGCGCAAGCTGCAGCGCGGCGAACGTCCGGTGCTGCTGGTGGAGGCCGACGCCAGCGACCCGGTGGCCACCGGCAACGCCATCGCCGTGCTGTCCAATCTCAACCTCACCGGCCTCGACCACGATCTGTCCGGACCGCTGGCCCGCTTGAAGGGCCAGGCGCCGCCGTTCGAGGTGCGCGTGCATCGGCTCTACAACCCGGAAGGCATCACCCAGTACAACATCGTGCCCGGCCTGATGGGCGTGATCCTGACCATGACCATGGTGATGGGCACCGGCCTTGCCATGACCCGCGAACGCGAGCGCGGCACCCTCGAGAACCTGCTGGCCACGCCGGTGACGCCGCTGGAAGTCACCCTCGGCAAGATCGTGCCCAACATCCTGGTCGGCTACATCCAGGTCGGCCTCATCCTGCTGGCTGCCCTGTTCGTGTTCGAGGTGCCCATGCTCGGCAGCCTGCCGCTGCTGCTGGCCAGCGTGCTCGCCTTCGTGTTCGCCAACCTGGCGGTGGGCTTCACCTTCTCCACCCTGGCGAAGAACCAGATGCAGGCGATGCAGATGACCATGTTCTTCTTCCTGCCCAACATGCTGCTGTCCGGCTTCATGTTCCCATTCCGCGGCATGCCCGACTGGGCCCAGGTCATCGGCGAAGTGTTGCCGCTGACCCACTTCCTGCGCATCGTGCGCGGCGTGCTGCTGAAGGGCAACGGGCTCGCCGACATCCTGCCGGAACTGTGGCCGATACTGGCCTTCCTGCTGGGCGCGCTGGCCCTGGCGCTACTGCGGTATCGCAGGACGCTGGATTGAGGGATTTATATAACCCATGTGTTATTTTTATGTTGCATAACAATAATACATAAGTTATTTTAAATGCATTGCAAGATAATATATTGGTTATCGAAATGCGCCCCGAAGACCGTGAAGCCGCCCGCCGCCAGCTCGACAAACGCTTGAGTTCTGCGCTCAACGCCGACGCCCTGGCACGTCCGCCGCGCGGCTGGGTCAAGGCCATCCGCGAAGCGCTCGGCATGACCACCGCCCAGTTAGCGAAACGTCTGGGCGTCAGCCAGCCGCGCGTGGTCGGCATCGAACAGGCCGAAGCGAAAGGCGCGATCACCCTGGACAGCCTCGAACGCGCGGCGCACGCGCTGGACTGCCGCCTGGTCTATGCCCTGGTGCCCCGCAAACCGCTCGACGCACTCGTCGAAGAACGTGCGACCCGTCTTGCGGCCAAGCGGCTGGATTCCACGCGCCACACCATGGCGCTTGAAGCGCAGGCGGTCGACGCCCGCGACGAGGACGAACAACGCAAGCGGCTCATCCGGAAACTGATCGAGCAGGCGGGTTCCGAACTGTGGGACGACACATGAGCGATCCGCTGCTGGAAGAGGATGACGCCGCCACCCCGCTGACCGCCGAAGAACGGGAAGGATTGATTCCGTCCTACGTCACCCTGCGCCGCGAACTGAACGAGGCGGAACAGGCGAATATCCTCGAAGCCGAGCAATGGGCGTTCGCACGCAAGCGCAAGGTGCTCGACGAACGCTTCCTGCCCGACCTGCACAAACGGATGTTCGGGCGGGTCTGGCGCTGGGCCGGCAAGTTCAGGCACACCGAACGCAATGTCGGCGTCGACCCCTATCGCATTGCCACCGACCTGAGGCAATTGCTGGACGATTGCCGCTACTGGATCGAGCATGGGTAATCCCCCCATTTTTAGCAGCCGCCAGAAGTGGAGTTAAGCAGCGAGCATCAATTTCTGCATGGGTGTGATGCCGCCGAGCGCCATGTTCGGGCGTTCGTGATTGTATGTCCATAGCCAGCGGGTAGCCGACTCCTGCACTTCATCGATCGAATCGAACAGATACTGGCTCAGCCAGTCGTAGCGCACGGTGCGGTTGTAGCGCTCGACGTAGGCATTCTGCTGTGGCTTGCCTGGCTGGATA
>Ga0299912_10000400_pt1 | contig 37559 bp, 22 predicted proteins | sample RVTome_2_FD_207667 | JGI IMG/M metagenome (GOLD analysis project Ga0299912, IMG submission 207667) | Soil microbial communities from uranium-contaminated site in the Upper Colorado River Basin, Wyoming, United States - RVT95D214 (version 2) ... | reverse complement strand
AAGATGGGGAAAAATACAGTGGTAAATATGTTGCCACAAGATCGTTCAAGGACAACGATGTCGTATGTGCAGGAACAGACCCCGTGAAGGTCATTCAAGAAGCAAAGAAAAAGGGGGCACAAGACCCAGTTCTTATCTATGTCCCTGAAAAAGGGATGACACATATCTACCGATGCCATTAACCAATAACTGGACAAACACCCCCTCTTATTAATGATGTACTTATAGATTTTATGCTTAATCTCCACGTAATTTTTCATGACGGCGCATTACCCACGAATCCCGCCACTGGCGGGAAAAACTCATGAACTCCCTCTCCCGCCAGCGGGAGAGGGCCGGGGTGAGGGTGGATATGCTCTCGGATGTTTTCCCCCTCACCTGTATCCTCTCCCCCAGGGGAGAGGATAGGAATTTATTATTTTCTAGATAATCGTGACCGGCGTTCATAGCTTTTTAAGCAGGTTCATTGTGCATATAGATTATCCGCGTCAAATATTCTCAATCAAATATCCTCAATAAATAACCAGTCGCTTTATCATCGGCGGGCTGTCCCACTACCCTTTTCACATCGATTGACAGCAACGGGGTCCTTTTGATATAGTGCTGAAAAGGTGGTTTCCTTAAAAGGAGGGGGTGTATGGAAGAACTGAAAGGGATAGAGGAGGCCCTTACCTTTGACGATGTCCTCTTGCTTCCCGCGGAATCAACAGTCCTCCCGTATGAGGTAGATATCAGTGCAAGGCTCACCAATGCCATCAGTTTGAGTATCCCCCTGTTGAGTGCGGCCATGGATACGGTCACCGAGGCGCGGACAGCCATCAGCATGGCCCAGGCCGGGGGGATCGGTATCATCCACCGCAATCTCGCCGTCGAGGTCCAGGCAGCTGAGGTGGACAAGGTGAAAAAATACGAGAGCGGCATGATCGTCAACCCCATCACCATGGAACCCGAGCAGCGGGTGTATGAGGCCCTGGAGGTCATGAGAAAATACGGGATCTCAGGGGTCCCGGTCACCAAGAAGGGCAAGTTGGTGGGGATCCTGACCAACCGTGACCTGCGGTTTGAAAAGAAGCTGGATGCGACGATCTCCTCGGTGATGACCAAGGAGAACCTGGTAACTGTCCCCGAGGGGATCGCCCTCGAGGAGTCGAAAGAGATCCTGCACAAACATCGCATAGAGAAGTTATTGGTGGTGGATAAGGAGAACAACCTCAAGGGTCTTATCACCATCAAGGACATCGAGAAGACGGAGAGCTACCCTTCTTCAAGTAAGGATTACCTGGGGCGCCTCAGGGCAGGGGCTGCCGTTGGAATAGGGAAAGACGTAGAGAAAAGGACCCCGGCCCTGATCGAGGCAGGGGCAGATGTTATCGTCGTCGATTCCGCTCACGGGCACTCCCAGGGGGTGATCGAGGCGGTTAGGTGGATTCGCAAGGAGTTCCCGGATTGCCAGATCATCGCCGGCAATGTGGCCACTGAGGAGGGAACGACAGCTTTGATTAACGCCGGAGCCGATGCCGTCAAGGTAGGGGTGGGGCCCGGATCCATCTGCACCACGCGGGTGATAGCGGGCATCGGCGTCCCGCAGATAACGGCGATCATGAAAGCTGCCAAGGTAGCTCGTAAGCACAACATCCCGGTTATTGCCGATGGGGGGGTGAAGTATTCCGGTGATGTGACCAAGGCCCTTGCTGCCGGGGCGGATACGGTGATGATCGGCAACCTCTTCGCCGGCACCGATGAGAGCCCTGGTGAGATGGTCCTCTATCAGGGGCGCAGCTACAAGGTCTACCGCGGTATGGGCTCCCTCGAGGCCATGCGAGAGGGGAGCAGAGACAGATATGCCCAGGGGGATGTGGAGGAAGGAAAGTTGGTCCCTGAGGGGATCGAAGGGAGGGTGCCGTATCGTGGGGTCCTCTCCTTCTGCGTCCATCAATTGATGGGTGGTTTGAAGGCAGGGATGGGCTATGTCGGATGCAGAAATGTCCGTGATCTCCAAGAAAAGGCCAGATTTATTAAGATAACGAGCGCAGGTCTGCGCGAAAGCCATGTCCACGACGTCATCATAACCAAAGAGGCGCCAAATTATCGCCTTGAATAGGATATAGGGGAGCATTGAGAGACAGAAACCTAAAAAGCTGGTGCCTGATGGCCTCCTTCGTATGCCTTCTTCTGCTCGGCGCAGGGGGGGGTGCTTGGGCAGAGGAGCTGGGGGAAGAAGGGGAGGCATGGGTCTCTCCTGCCCCGCATGATGCCGATTTCGAGAGACTGTGGGGTGAGCGGCGCGAGGCGATGGCCGCAGGCGGCACAATCGGTGAGCGGCAATTAGAGGAGCTTATCCAGCGAAAGCTCGATCACGGGATTAGCAACCTATGGGAATATGCCGTCCCCTTGATGAGGGAGGGCATGGCGTCGAAGGACAAGGAAGGGGCGGTGAAGCTTGGGGAGTTCGCTCAGCAGACGGCGCCGGATCTCCCCTCCGTCTATTTCTATACAGGCCGTGCCATGGTGGAGGAGAATCGATGGAGGCTCAATGCGGCCCTCGAAAAAAATGCCGAGGGGATAAAGGCATATACGCGCAACATCCCCCTGGCCGCCGGTCAAGGTCTCAACATCCTCTATATTGCGGGCCTCGGGGTTTTGTTGGCCATCGTGACGTTTTGCCTTATGGCGTTCTTTAAACGCCTGCCGATATATTTTCATGTCTTGAAAGAGGAGTTGGAAGGGGATACGGAAAAGATGATAAGAGGGGTGGGGAAAATCCTTCTCTTCGCCCTTCCCTTGCTGTTGCAGCTCAATATCGTGTGGTGTGCCCTCGTGTGGTGCCTGATCCTCTGGAGGTACCTCACGAAAGGCGAGAAAGGGGTGGTGATATTCTCCTTTTTGCTCGTCGTCTACATACCCCCCCTTGGGGAGGCCCTTTTTCAGTTCATGGAAGGCCCTCGGTCGCAGGTGGTCTTTGATATATACGAGGCATCGTACGGGGAGAGGCAACCCCGGGCAATGGAGAGGCTTCAGCTGTGGGCCCAGGATCATCCGGAAGATCGAGATGCCCTGTTCACCGTAGCTTTGGCCTCCAAGCGGGAAGGGGAGTATCCCGAGGCAAAGAGAAATTACCAGCAACTGGTAAAACTCAATCCGTCGGACGCTCGGAGCATTTCCAACTTTGGGAATCTCTATATGGCCCTGGGCGATCCGGCGCAGGCGCGTTCCCTCTATCAACAGGCCATCGAGTTGGCCCCCGACAACGGTGTCTATTATTTCAATCTGAGCAAGGCCCTTTCACAAAAGTCGATGCTCATCTTGCAGGACGCCGACCAAAACTTCCAAAAGGCCAAGGAATTGAGCCCCGGGATAATCGGGGCCCATTTGAAGATCGACTCCCCTCATCCCAATCGCATGGTGATAGATACGGTCATCTCCCTGGAGCATCTGCGAAGGAGGCTCTTGGCCGAGTTTTGGCGCGAGACAGGCCTTTCCTATTTCATAGTGGATGTCTGGCTCCGCGATCTTTCTCCTCGTGTTCCCTTCGTCTTGCCAATCTTTTTCGCTGTGGTCGCTGTTGTGTTGTCATTCATCGGCAAGGGGCGAGAGGAGTGGTGGAGATGCTCCTTGTGCGGGATGATCAGCAACCAAACCCTCGGTAAAAAAGAGGGGATAAAACGCATCTGTGTGCGATGTTTTCGGATCTTGAATGGGAAGGAGATAGATCGGGAACTCAAGGAGAGCAAACTGAGGGAGACAAAGGGATTTCAGATGAGAATGGGGATCTACGATAAACTATTCCCCCTTTTCATCCCCGGTATCGGTCATATCTGGAAGGGATATAATGTGCGGGGGTTTTTCTATCTCTGGATATTCTTTATCTTTTTGGTAGGGTTCTATTATTGGAAGGGAATAGTTCCTCCGGCCATCCCCTCCTCCACGTATGGTGTTCTTGGCGGAGCGCCATTGGTCATTTTGGCCTTTATCCTATTTTACCTGATGGTGCTCAAGGGGGGGTATAAGAAGCAGGGATTAGAGATATCTAAGCCTTCCTTCTCGCTGGAAGGGATCAGGAGGTGAGGTAAGCGATGGCCTTAGAGGGAGAACTGAAGGATTTTAACATTCTGGAGGTTATCCAGCTGCTGGGCCAGCAGGGCAAGACAGGGGTCCTGAGGGTGTGGGGCTTGGGTAAGAAGGACGATGAGGCCGGGGTATACTTTTTCGATGGCAAGATAACCCATGCAACTTCCACCGAGCGGGCAAAAAGGGACCTTTTAGGGGAACGGCTGGCCAAGACAGGCATCATCTCCAGGGACGACTTGCATACCGCCCTGCGGACCCAGAAAAAGTCGGGCCGCTTTTTGGGAGAGATCGTTGTGGAGGCAGGAATGGCTGAGGAACAGACCGTCCTCAACGCCATCTATACCCAGGTCCACGAGCTTGTTTACGAGGTGTTCCGATTGGAGGCGGGGAAGTTCAAGTTTGATCCTCTCGCCGGGGAAGCATTTCCTAAGGTCTCGGTTCAGTTACATGCCGATGAGGTGATGTTAAATATCCTCAAGATGGTAGATGAGTGGCCGGAGATAGAGAAAAAAGTACCTTCCCTAACGATGGTCCTCCAAAAGGCCGGGACCCTTGAGGAGCATGGGATAGACCTGTCGGAAGCTCACGACTCGGTTTACCGCTTGGTGGATGGCAAAAAGAGCGTCCAAGAGATCCTTGACGTGAGCCTTCTCGGGAAATTCGCCACCTTGGAGATTTTAGTGAGTCTTTTAGAGGGGGGCGATATAAAGGAGCTGGGCATCAAAAGGGGTGCAATGCCTGCTCAGGCGCAGGTGGCACCGCGGGTCGAGGTGTGGAGGCAGAGGCCCGTGTATGCGAGATATGGATTAGGATTGATCATCTTCATCATCCTCCTTCTTGTCTCTTTTTTCCCATTCAAGTTTGCATTTTTATGGACGGACCATCGTGGAGAAGGGTATTCCCTCCAAGGATATGCCGAGCGGATGAGACAGGAACGGGTGGAGTGGGGCAGAAAGATCTTCTTTTTGGAACGGGGGAGATACCCGGAGAGTCGTAGGGAACTCGTCGATGCCGGGATATTGACTGAAAAGGATTTGAAGGGGGTAGATGTCCGCAGAGAAAGTAATCATCCTTGATTTCGGTTCCCAATACACCCAACTCATCGCCAGAAGGATCAGAGAGCAGAAGGTTTACTGTGAGATTCACCCCTACACCCTCTCTCCCGAGGTGATTAAGGGTAACGCGACAAAAGGGATTGTCCTTTCCGGGGGACCAGCCAGCGTCTACGATAAGGGTGCTCCGCGGATTGATGCGGAGCTCTTCCGGCTCGGGATTCCCGTATTGGGAATTTGCTACGGCATGCAGCTGATGACCTCTCTGCTCGGGGGGAAGGTGGCTCCTTCCAAGGAGCGGGAGTATGGGAACGCCGAGCTGATGATAGATGAACCCGATCAGATCTTCGACGGACTTGATACGGGGCAGTCATACCGGGTATGGATGAGCCATGGCGATCGGGTGGAGAAGCTCCCCCCTGGCTTTAGGACCTTTGCTCATTCCCCCAATTCCCCCGTCGCCGCCATGGGAGACCCGGATCGGGGCCTCATAGGTCTCCAGTTTCATCCCGAGGTTGTCCATACCGAGATCGGCGGCCAGATCCTCAGCAATTTCCTCTTTCGCATTTGTCGGTGCCGAGGGAGCTGGGATATGAGGTCATTTGTTGAGGCCTCTGTGAAGAGGATCAAGGAGGAGGTGGGGCGGGAACGGGTCATCTGTGCCCTGAGCGGCGGGGTCGATTCGTCGGTGGTAGCTGCCCTAGTGCACAAGGCCATCGGCGATAGGCTGACCTGTATCTTCGTCGACAATGGCCTCTTGCGTAAGGCAGAGGCCCTGGAGGTAGCATCAATCCTCGGGGATTCCTTCCATTGGGATCTTCACGTCGTTGATGCCAGCAGAGAGTTTCTCAACCGCCTCAAGGGGATAGAGGACCCCGAGCAGAAGCGCAAGGTGATCGGCGAGCTGTTCATTACGATTTTCGAAAAGGAGGCCAAAAAACTCGGGAAGGTGGCGTATCTGGCGCAGGGGACCCTGTACCCCGATGTCATCGAGAGCGTATCTTTCAAAGGGCCCTCGGCCACTATTAAGAGCCATCACAATGTGGGCGGGCTTCCGGAGAGGATGCACTTAAAACTCATTGAACCCCTGAGGGAGCTCTTTAAAGATGAGGTGAGAAGGGTCGGCAAGGAATTGGACCTGCCGGATCGGATCGTGTACCGACAGCCCTTCCCCGGTCCGGGTTTGGCGGTTCGGGTGCTCGGAGAGGTAACCGAGGAGAGATTGCAGGTCTTGCGCGAGGCGGATGCCATTATTCAAGACGAGATCGTGAAGGCCGGCCTCTACCGTGATATCTGGCAGTCTTTCGCAGTGTTGCTCCCCATCAGGACGGTGGGGGTGATGGGGGATGAGAGGACCTACGAGCACGTGATCGCCTTGCGCGCCGTCTCCAGCCTGGACGGTATGACGGCGGATTGGGTAAGGCTCCCGTACGAGCTCTTGGGCCTGATAGCGAATCGAATCATCAATGAAGTGCAGGGGGTAAATCGGGTGGTGTATGATATCAGTTCCAAGCCGCCCAGCACCATTGAGTGGGAATGAGGGTCTTGGCGAAAGAGCCCCCTTCTCTTGAGAGGCGCGATGCTGAGGGTACCCCCTGATCCGGTCGACAGACGGCGCGGCAATCATTGTCAATCTTGTAGTAGTTAAGAAGGAAACATGAAAGAGTTTGTCCATCTTCATCTCCATAGTCAATATAGCCTCTTGGATGGCGCCATTCGTTTTGATGAACTCTTTCCCCTCGCTCGCACGTATGGGATGAAATCGTTGGCCCTAACCGACCACGGGAATATGTTTGGGGCGATCGAGTTCTATCAAGGGGCCATCAGCCATGGGATAAAACCGATCATCGGGTGTGAGATCTATGTAGCCCCGGAGTCACGCTTGAAGAAGGAGCCGGGGAAGTTCAAGGATGCCTCCTATCATCTGGTCATCTTGGTCAAAAACCAGGAGGGGTACGGCAACCTCATACGCTTGATAAGCCTCGCCCATCTGGAGGGATTTTATTATAAACCGCGGGTGGATAAGGAGCTCCTGGAAAAATACAACAAGGGGTTGATCGTCCTCAGCGGTTGTCTCAAGGGGGAGATTCCCGCGCTCTTACGTAATGAGAAGAAAGCCGAGGCCAAGGCGGTCGCCGGGTGGTATAAGGAGATCTTTGATCAGGGGCGGTTCTATTTAGAGGTCCAGGACAACGGCCTTGAGGAGCAGAAGGTCGTCAACCAAGGGCTGGTCGGGTTGAGCCGGGAAATGGGGATACCGTTGGTAGCCACCAATGATTGTCACTACTTGCGGCGTGAGGATGCCGCAGCACACGATGTCCTGCTCTGCATTCAGACAGGTAAGACCCTCAAGGACCCCAAGCGCATGAAGTTTTCCACCGATCAGTTCTACCTGCGCCCTGTGGAGGAGATGGAGCGATTGTTCGGCCCATATCCGGAGGCCTTACAGAACACCCTCGAGATAGCCGAACGGTGCAACCTGGAGTTACGGTTCGAAGAGTATCATCTCCCCCGGTTTAAGCCTCCCATCGGGGAGTCGTTGGACCACTACCTCGAGAAGTCGGCCCAGGAGGGGTTGAAACGGCGTTTCGCCTATACCTCAAGGGCACCGGGGGAGCAAGAGCGGTACCTGAAGCGATTGCACGAGGAACTCTCCATGATCAAGTCTATGGGGTTTTCCGGCTACTTCCTCATTGTGGCAGACTTCGTCAACTATGCCAAGACGAAGGGAATCCCGGTGGGGCCTGGCAGAGGGTCTGCGGCAGGGAGCTTAGCGGCCTATTCCCTCGGGATAACTGATATCGACCCGTTGACATACGATCTCATCTTCGAGCGGTTCCTTAACCCCGAGCGTATCAGCCTTCCCGACATCGACGTAGACTTCTGCATCGAAGGCAGAGATGAGGTGATCAGGTATGTGACGGAGAAGTACGGCACGGAAAACGTGGCCCAGATTATCACCTTTGGCAAGATGCAGGCCAAGGCGGTGGTGAGGGATGTGGGCAGGGTGTTGGATCTTCCCTATAAAGAGGTGGATGTCATCGCCAAGCTCATCCCGAACACCCTCAACATCACCCTGGACCAAGCCCTGGAGCAGGAGCCGAGGCTCACGGAGTTGGCTGCCCGTGATGAAACGGTTTCTCATCTTCTCTCTCTGGCCCGTTCTTTGGAAGGGATGGTCCGCCATGCATCCACGCACGCCGCGGGTGTGGTCATTTCTCATCGTCCCCTGATGGAATACATCCCCCTCTACAGGGGCGCAAATGGCGAGGTGGTCACCCAATATGCCATGAAGGATGTAGAGCGGGTCGGTCTGGTAAAGTTCGATTTTTTGGGCCTCAAGACACTGACGGTTTTGAGAAAGGCGGTAGAACTGATCGAGCGAACCAAAGGGGATCAGATAGATCTCACCCGTATTCCCCTTGGTGACCGGGAGACCTTTAAACTCCTCGGTTCCGGTGATACCACGGGGATATTCCAGTTGGAGAGCTCCGGCATGAGAGATCTGCTGATGAAGTTACGCCCGGAGACCTTTGCGGATCTCATCGCCTTGGTGGCCCTTTACCGGCCGGGACCCCTTGGAAGCGGTATGGTTGATGACTTTATCAAGAGGAGACATAAAAAGTCTGCGGTACGATATGATGTGCCCAAGGTGAAGGAGATCCTTGAAGATACCTATGGTGTGATCGTCTACCAAGAACAGGTGATGCGGATCGCCAGCACCTTGGGCAATTTTACGCTCGGAGATGCCGACATCTTGCGACGTGCTATGAGCAAGAAGGATCCGGCGGAGATGGAGCGATTGAAGGAAAAGTTTATCGAGGGAGCGCGCCGTAACGGGATAGAGAAGGGAAAAGCCGAGCGCATTTTTGAGATGATGACCAAGTTCGCCGAGTATGGCTTTAATAAGTCTCATAGCGCTGCCTATGCCCTCATCGCCTATCAGACGGCCTATCTCAAGGTCCATTACCCGCTCGAGTTCATGGCCGCGCTGCTGACCTGTGACATGGACAACACCGATAAGGTGATGCGGTTTGTGGCCGAGTGCCGGGAGAAGGCACTGGAGGTTCTTCCCCCGGACATCAATGAGAGCGATTGGGGTTTTACGGTTTCCGAAGGGAGGATCAGATATGGCCTGGGGGCGGTCAAAAACGTGGGGTTTGGGGCGGTAGAAGAAATAGTGCGTCTCCGAGAGGAGATGGCGCAGATCTCGTCCCTGTTCGTTTTTTGTGAGTCGGTGGACCTGCGCAAGGTGAACCGCAGGGTGATCGAGAGTTTCATCAAGGCCGGGGCCTTCGATTCCATCGGCGCGCGCCGGTCCCAACTCATGCTCGTTTTGGAGGAGGCCTTGGAACAGGGACAGGCGCGACAAAAAGAGCGCCGAGGGGGACAATCGGCCCTCTTCGACGGACTTCAATCCCCTCACGGCCAAACCCAGCTGCCCGCAATAGAGGAATGGCCTGAAAACCAGCTCTTGAGCTTTGAGAAAGAGGTGCTCGGCTTTTACCTGACCAGCCACCCCCTCATCAGATATCAAGAGGATATCCGCAAACTCACCACGGCGGATACGGAGACCCTGGCCGAAATGGTAAACGGGACTCAGGTCAGCATCGGGGGATTAGTGGCGGAGGTAAAGGAGATCAGTACCAAGAAGGGGGACCAAATGGCCTTCCTCTCCCTGGAGGATATGAGGGGAAGGGTGGAGGTGATCATTTTCCCTGATCTCTTTCGCACGGTTCGTCCTTACCTCAAGGTGGATGTGCCCCTCTTGATTCGAGGGGTTTTGGATAAGGGAGAGGAGAGACACAAGGTGAAGGCATCTTCTGTGGTGCCCCTTGATGAGGCCAAAAAAGAGAGGATATCGAAGATCCATTTTCGGCTGCGCACCCCGGGGCTTTCCAAAGAGCAGCTGTTGAGGCTGAGAGAGATCTTGGAGGAGAACAAGGGGGGATGTGAGGCCTTGTTGCACCTCATTGTTCCCCCTCAATCAGAGGTGATCATGGCGCTTTCCCCTGCACTGACGGTGGAGCCTTCCGAGCGGATGCGGCAATCGGTGGAGGGGCTGTTCGGCGAGAAGACGGTGGAGATGGAGTGAGAGCACATCGAGCTGGGAGAGGATCCGCACGTCGTCAAGGGGGATATGCGCAATGGTGAAACACTATCTTGATTTTGAGAAACCGCTCATGGAGTTGGAGAGGGAACATGAGGAACTTCGACGCTTTGCCCCTCGGGATGACCCCAGAGTCAGCGCCAGGATAGAGAGGCTTGAAAAACGGATAACCAAGGTCAGGGAGGAAACCTATGCTCAGCTCACCCCGTGGCAGAGGACGCAGCTGTCCCGGCACATCGATCGCCCCCATACCTTAGACTACATCCGGATGATCTTCGAGGACTTCATAGAGCTCCATGGGGATAGGGGCTTTATGGATGACCCGGCCATGGTAGGAGGGCTTGCCCGTCTCGATGGAGAGGCGGTGGTGGTGCTCGGGCATCAAAAGGGGAGAGATGTGAAGGAAATGGGCTATCGGAACTTCGGGATGTCCCATCCGGAGGGCTACCGTAAGGCCCTCAGGATAATGGAGTTGGGGGTGCGGTTTCACAAGCCCATCGTCACCATGATCGACACGCCGGGGGCTTATCCCGGGGTGGGAGCTGAAGAGCGAGGGCAGGCCGGGGCCATTGCCCACAACCTCAGGGAGATGGCCGCCTTTCCCGTGCCCATCGTCGTGGTGGTAATCGGCGAGGGGGGAAGCGGCGGCGCCTTGGCCATCGGGGTGGGGGATAGGATTTTGATGATGGAAAATGCCATCTATTCGGTTATATCCCCGGAGGGCTGCGCCGCTATCCTGTGGCGGGATGGTACAAAAGGTCCTCTGGCAGCCGAGGCATTAAAAATAACGGCGACCGACCTCTTGAAATTGGAGGTCATCAATGAGATCATCCCTGAACCGTTTGGTGGCGCCCATCGCGACTATGAGGAGGCTGCCGCCAAGGTGAAAGAGGCCGTAGTGCGCCATCTCAGAGAGCTCAAGGAGATCCCGGAGGAACGGCTCTTAGCCGAGCGATATCAACGGTTCCGCCGCATGGGGACCTTTTTAGAGGAGTGAGAGTCGCACCCTGGCAGTACGGGGGAATATTCCCATACCATTGTTCTGACCGTAATCATCACACACCTTCCAGCAGCATCATTGATGGCATACATCTTCTAGGTCAAAAGGCGATGGGAAAGATCAAGGGATTCCCTCTGGATGACTGGTGAGGGCCTTAAAGGTAAGTGAAGAGGCAGGCGATTGATCAAAGAAGGGGCGATACGGAGATCCCCGAGGTGAAAGATGGGAACTAAGATAAGGGTCCTCCCCGCTGAGGTGGCGGGTAAGATAGCAGCGGGAGAGGTGATTGAGAGGCCGGCCTCTGTGGTGAAGGAGTTGGTGGAAAACTCTTTGGATGCCGGAAGCCGCGTCGTTACGGTGGAGATAGAAGAAGGGGGCAAAAGAAGGATCTCGGTGATGGATGATGGGGAGGGGATGACGCAGTCGGATGCCCTCCTCGCCCTCGAGAGACACGCCACGAGTAAAATCTATGACGAGGGGGATCTAACGGCTATCAGGACCCTCGGCTTCAGGGGCGAGGCCCTTCCCTCCATTGCTGCTGTGTCTCGTTTGAGCCTGATCACGAGGACTCATGATGCGCCCTCAGGAACGCAGGTCCTGGCGGAGGGTGGCGAGCTGAGGGGGGCAAAGGAGATGGGAAGCCCGCCGGGCACGAGGGTAGAGGTAGCAGATCTCTTCTACAATCTGCCGGCCAGGCAGAAGTTCCTCAGGGGGGTTCAGAGCGAGCTGGCCCATATCATTGAGGTGATCACCAGGATGGCCCTCGTAAATAGTTCAGTGGGTTTTTCCCTGAAACACAATAAACGGGTCCTCTTCAACCTTTCAGCCACCACGGAGGAGCAATCGCGAATCAGGGCCATCCTCGGGAAGGAGGTTGCCTCCCGATTGGTAAGGGTTCAGTCAAGCACCGCGTTTGGTGAGGTACAAGGTTGGGCCACCGTCCCTACTTATTGCCGCGGCTCTTCCAAAGGGATTTATATCTATGTGAATGGGCGCTACATCAGGGATAAACTGATCACACACGCGGTCTCAGAGGCATACCGCGGGTTTATCCCCGCCCGTATGTACCCGGTGGTCATCCTTTTCATCTCAATTCCCTTGGCGGAGGTGGATGTCAACTGCCATCCGGCGAAGATGGAGGTCCGGTTCAGGCGAGGAGAAGAGATACATCGATTAGTCTCCGATGCGCTCAAAGACGCCTTGATCAATTCCCCTGAGGCCAGGCCTTATGCGCAATCGGAGATCAGGGAGGCGATAGCTCCTTACTCGGCACCTGCTTCTTTTGCCGCAGGCCCCGAGATGATGCCCGCCCCCGCATGGCGGATGGTGGGACAGCTCAAGGGAACTTACCTCGTGGTGGAAGGGGATGAGGGGGTGATGATTGTCGACCAACATGCAGCCCATGAACGGATCCTCTACGAGCGGTTGAAGACGAATGTGCAGGGTAACCGTGTAGCTCAACAGCCGCTTCTTATCCCCCAGCCCATCGAGCTGAAGAGGGAGGAAAAAGAGTTACTCATCGGCAATCGAGCAGCGTTGGCTAGGGTGGGGCTGGAGCTGGAGGAGTTTGGGGATAGGACCGTTGCCGTCCAATCGATCCCCTCTTTTCTGCAGGGGGAGGATCTGCAAGCCCTTCTCGAGGCCCTGAGTGAAGAGCTGGCTGAGCGAGGGGAGGGCGATACCGTAGAACAGTGCTTGGATCGGATCTGCGTGCTGCTTGCCTGCCGGGGGGCCATTAAGGCGAATCGGCGCTTGCAAGAGGAGGAGGTGATATCCCTGCTTGCGGCGTGGGAGGAGGGTACACGACCCGCCACCTGTCCTCATGGGCGACCCCTCTTCGTCCGCTGGGGTTGGAGGGAGTTTGAGCGGTGGTTTAGGAGGGGCTAAAGGTCATATTTTGCCAGCTTATATCTCATTGCCCGGAAGTTCATCCCCAAGATCTCGGCAGCCTTCTTCTTGACCCCCTCGGTATGTTCCAATGCCTTGAGGATGAAGGCCTTTTCCAAGTCCTCCACCACCTTGTTGAGGTCGATTCCCTCCTCCGGGATCTCCAGGGAGGGGGGCATGCTCTTAGAGATCATCCGCTCATTGAGGTAGGATCGGACGTGCCGATCCGCAATCATCGATGAGGTCTCCAAGGTTATGCTCCTCTCGATGATATTTTCCAGTTCCCTGACATTGCCGGGGAAGTTATACCCGAGCAGCAGCTCCAGGGCCTCGGGCGATATCCCCTCTATCTCCTTTCCCGTGTCGGCGCTGTACTTTCGGACAAAATGATTCACGAGCAGGGGTATATCTTCCTTGCGTTCCCTCAGGGGTGGGATCTTGATTTGGATGACATTGAGGCGGTAGAAAAGGTCTTCTCGAAAGCCGCCCTGAGCGACCCTCTGTTGCAGGTCTTGATTGCTGGCAGAGAGGATCCTGACATCCACCTTGATATCTTCTGTCCCTCCCACCCGCTTAAACTCACGCTCTTGTATTACCCGCAACAATTTTACCTGCAGGGGAAGGGGGAGTTCGCCGATCTCATCCATAAAAAGGGTCCCGCTCTCGGCCATCTCCAACAGCCCCCTCTTGTTGGCGATGGCCCCGGTGAAGGAACCTTTCATGTGTCCGAAGAGCTCACTCTCCAAGAGGTTTTCCGGGATGGCGCCGCAATTCAAGGTGACGAAGGAACGGTCTTTCCTGGCGCTGTTAAAGTGGACGGCTTTGGCCACCAGCTCTTTGCCCGTCCCGCTCTCCCCGGTAATCAAGACATTGGCCTTGGTTTGGGAGACCTTCTCCACGAGTTCATATACCCGCTGCATCTTGGGGCTCTTGCCGATAAGGTTCCAGAATTTATACCGGTCCTCCACCGCTTGACGCAGACGGATATTTTCCCTGATGAGCGAGCTCCGTTCCAGGGACTTCTTGATGGTAAGTTTCACCTCTTCCACCCGAAAGGGCTTGGTGATGTAGTCATAGGCCCCTTCTTTTATAGCGGTAACCGCCCCTTCGGGTGAGCCATAGGCGGTAATCATGATCACCACCGTGTCAGGGCTTACCTCTTTGGTCTTGCGCAAGACCTCAAATCCGTCCGTCCCCGGCATCTTGACGTCGGTGAGGACCATGCTGTAGAGGTTATTATCCAGGAGTTCCAGGGCCTTTTCCCCGCTGGTAGTGCTCGTCACGTCATACCCTTCTTTGTGTAACATGATCTCCAAGAAGTCACACATGCTCTTTTCGTCATCGACTACCAGTATCTTTTGTTTTGTCATATCCGTTCCTCCGAAGGGGGGATCTTTAAACCGTTATGAGGCCGGCAAGGTAAGCGTAAACGTGGTGCCATGATGTGGTCTGCTCTCCGCCGCGATATCCCCTCCATGGATTTCTACTATTTTATGTACGATGGAGAGTCCGAGCCCTGAACCTCCCTCTTTAGTGGTGAAGAAGGGGTCGAAGATCTTATTGATATCTTTCGGGGAGATCCCCTTGCCCGTATCCGAGACCGCGAGCGTTACCGTGCGCCCCTTTCCATCCTTGTGGACCTTTACCTCCAGCATGCCCTTTCCTTCCATGGCGTCGACGGCGTTGATAAAGAGGTTCCACAGGACCTGTTCGAGTTGTTGGGGGTCGGCGGAAATGGTTATATTCGGTTCCATGCGCTTGGCCAACGTTATTCCCTTGGTCCATTGGGGAGAACGGGAGAAGACCTCCAGGGTGTTATCCACGAGGACCCCGATATCCACCTTCTTTTTATTGAGCTTCGGGGGCTGGGCGTAGAGGAGAAAATCGGTGATGAGGCGATTCAGGCGCCCTGACTCTGCAAGGATGATCTCCATCAACCGTTGCGTGCTCTCACCCGCCTCCTTTTCCTCCTTGAGCAGCTGGATGGCGCCACTGATAGAGGCCAGGGGGTTGCGGATCTCATGGGCGATGCCAGCGGCCAATTGTCCGATGGTAGCCAATTTTTCCGACCGCCTCATGGATTCCTCCATCTCCTTGATGTGGGTGAGGTCCTGGAAGATGATGATCTGCCCCACCTTATTGCCCCGGTGATCCTTCAGGAACGAAATGGAGAGCCCCAACCTTATCTCCTCTCCGTCCGGCCTCTGAAAGGAGGTCTCCGTACGGGAGCGCAACCCCTCGTGGAAGTTGTCCTTGAGTTCGCGGAATAGGTCCCGTATCGGGCGATCTCTGAATTGAGAGATCGCGATACCGAGGATCTTTTCCCCGGCCTTGTTCAAAAAGGTTATCTGCTCTTTCAGGTTGACGGTCAGCAGCCCGCTCTGCATGCTCTGGATGACATCTCGGTTGAAGGCCTCGAGCCGACTGTAATCCTCTTTTGTTTTTGTAAGTTCCTTTCCCCTCCTGCGCACCTCCTCGGCGAGATAGCCGGTGAGGTATCCGGAAAGATAGAAGGCCAAGAAGGCAAGAAAAAGTTTGTAGAGCATGACGACACTGCTATAGGGGAGGCGAGGGGAGAGGGAGGGTATCACCCAGAGGGATTCCATGTTGAGGAGAAGCCCATAGCAGATGCTGCAGACAGATGCCGCCATGAGCCCGCCCTTTTTTTCCAGCATGACCCCGGCCTGCAGGACTGTCAAGATGTAGAGGGGAAAAAAGACGCTCGAGCCACCGCCGGTGATATAGATGATCCCGGTGATGATCAAGGCATCTGCCGTTGTCTGGGCGTAGATCAGGAAAGCGAAATCCCTTACCTTCCGAATGATAAGGGCGAAGATGATGGTGGTGGCATAGATGAGAAAGATGAGAAAATAGAACAAGGCATAGGGTCCCCACATGGCGGAGATGCCCTGTAGCTGAAAGAGCAACCCCATGAGGAAGGTTACCGTGGTGAGGATGAGTCGATAGAGGATCAGTTTTTTTAGCCGCTGTTGCATCTCTCTCCGCAGGCTAAAAGGCCGAGGCCATCTTGAAGATGGGCAGGTACATGGCGATGACGAGCCCTCCGACAATCACGCCCAAGAAGATCATCAGCACCGGTTCGAGCATGGAACTCAGCGTGGCCACGGCCACATCTACCTCGTCGTCATAGAAATCGGCGATCTTGGTGAGCATGAGTTCGAGGGAACCGGTGGTCTCCCCCACCGCGATCATCTGGGTCACCATCACGGGGAAGACGCCGCTCTCGGTCAACGGCTCAGAGATCGTTTGTCCCTCACTGATGCTCGTGCGCCCTTTCAGGATGGCCTCTTCGACCACCTTGTTTCCCGAAGCCCCGGCCACGATATTGAGTGACTCCAGGATGGGCACCCCGCTGGTCACCAGGGTGGCCAAGGTACGGGCAAACCGGGAGACGGCTATCTTTCTGATGAGCTCCCCGAAGATGGGGGTCTTCAGGAGGAGACCGTCGACCTTCCTCCTCCCCTTTTCCGTTTTATAGTATCTGTTCAGGGCAATGGCCCCGGCCACGACGAGGATAATGAGGATAGGCAGATAGCTCTTGAAGATCTTGCTGATGCCGACGACAATCTGGGTGGGGAGGGGGAGGCTTGACCCCATCCCCGCGAAGAGCTTCTCAAAGACCGGAACGACGAAGACCATCAAGACGATGGTGACGCCGATGGCCACCGTTACAATCATCGAGGGATACACCATGGCTGATTTGACCTTCTTTTTCAACGCCTCCATCTTCTCTATATGGGTGGCCAGGCGGCCGAGTATGACATCGAGGGTGCCGGCCTGCTCTGCTGCCACCACTAAATTGACGAACATATTGTCGAAGACGCGGGGGTGCTTCTGCAGGGCCGCTGCCAAGGTGGCCCCGGCCTCCACCTCGTTTTTTATTGTTCTGATGATCTCCTGAAAGGTCTCGGATTCCGCCTGCTTGGACAGTATATCCAGGGACTGGACCAACGGGAGCCCGGCATCGATCATGGTGGCCAACTGACGGGTGAAGATCGCGAGCGCCTTTTTCTTCACCCGCCCTTTCAAGAAGGGGAGGGTGATCTTGAGCTCCTTCCCCTTGACGGTGATCTTGGTGGGGATGATCTGCTGCTGTCTGAGGTAGGCCCGGACAGCCGTCTCGTTGGGCCCCTCGAGCTCGCCCTTGCGGAATCCCCCTTGGGGGACCCTGCCTTCCCACGCGTACTTTGGCATGATGACTCCTTCTCCTTACCTCATTTCTTCTTTTCTGCGGTCTCCCCCAACATCTGCCGGAACTCCTCTAAGTTGGGGGTTCTCCCCATGGCGTCGTTCAGGGTGATCATTCCCCTCTCATAGAGGGAGAGGAGGGACTGGTTCATGGTCTGCATGCCGAACTTGAGTTGTCCTATCTGCATCTGCCCGTAGATCTGATGGATCTTATCCTCCCTGATGAGGTTGCGGATCGCCGAATTGGGGATCAGGATCTCCATGGCCAGGGCCAACCCTGCCCCGTTGGCCTTGGGCAGGAGCTGTTGGCTGAGGACGCCTTCCAGGACAAAGGAGAGCAAGGTCCTGACCTGGGCCTGCTGGTGCGGAGGGAAGACGTCGATAATCCTGTTGACGGTCTCGGTAGACGAGTTGGTGTGCAGGGTGGCGAGGGTGAGGTGCCCGGTTTCGGCGATGGTCAAGGCTGCCTCGATGGTCTCCAGGTCCCTCATCTCTCCGATGAGGACCACATCGGGGTCCTGGCGCAGGATATGTTTCAAGGCCGCCGTGAAGCTGAAGGTATCGGAGTTCACCTCACGCTGGTTCAAGATGCACCCCTTGTGGGGGTGGAGGTATTCGATGGGGTCCTCGATGGTGATGATGTGGGCGTTTCTCTCCTCATTGATCTGATCTATCATGGCTGCCTGGGTGGTGGATTTGCCGCAGCCGGTCGGGCCCGTGACCAGGACGAGTCCCTTGGGCCTTCTGATCAGCTCCTCGATGATAGCGGGGAGACCGAGATCCTTAAAGCCCCTGATCTTATAGGGTATGGACCTGATGGCTGCTCCTACCACCCCCCTCTGGAAGAAGAGATTTCCCCTGAACCTGGACAAACCCTTTATTCCAAAGGAAAAGTCGAGTTCGTGCTCCTCCTCGAACCGGTGTTTTTGGGCATCGGTGAGCACACTGTACGCGAGCCTCTTGGTGTCGGCGCCGGTTAAGGGGGGAAGTTCTAAGGGGACCAGGCGGCCGTAGACGCGGATCTGGGGGGGGGTACCGGTGGTGATATGGAGGTCCGTGGCGTCATTTTCGATCATCGTCTTGAGCAGGTCTTGGAGATCAAGGGGCATGGCTGTTTTCCTTGTGGCGCTTAATCGACGGTTACCCGCAGCACCTCTTCTATGGTGGTTATCCCCTGTTTGATCTTGGCGATCCCGCTTTGCCTCAAGGTCCTCATCCCGGACTGGATCGCCGCCCGTTTGAGCTCATTGGCGGCGGCCCTGCGGAGGGTCAACTCCTGGATCTCATCCGTCGTGGGCATCACCTCGAACAACGACAACCTGCCGCGATACCCGATATTGCTGCACTTCGTGCATCCCTTTCCCTTATAGCATTTGAAATCGTCTATCTCCTCTTCGGGGACACCGAGGTCCACCAGGGCCTCGGGGGGTACGTCGAGGGGTTCCTTGCAATCAGGGCAGATGCAGCGGATCAATCGCTGGGCTACCGTCACAATGAGTGAAGAGGCGACGAGGAACGGCTCCACCCCCATATCCAGCAGGCGCCCGATGGTGCTGGGGGCGTCGTTGGTATGGAGGGTGCTGAGGACGAGATGGCCTGTCAAGGCGGCCTTTACCGCTATCTCAGCGGTCTCCAGATCCCTGATCTCTCCCACCAGGATGATATCGGGGTCCTGGCGCAAGAATTCTCTCAGGGAGGCGGCGAAGTTCAGTCCGATGGCCTCATGCATCTGGACCTGATTGACGCCGGGGATGTTGAACTCTATCGGATCTTCGGCAGTGCAGATATTTTCCGAGACCTTGTTCAGCTCGGAAAGGACGGAGTAGAGGGTAGTGGTCTTCCCGCTGCCTGTCGGTCCGGTGACCAAGATCATCCCATATGGTTTATAGATGGCCTCGTGGAATATCGCCAGGGCTTCGGGTTCAAAGCCCAATTTGGTCATGTCGAGTTGGAGTTTTGTCTTGTCGAGGAGCCGCATGACCACCTTCTCACCAAAGAGGGTGGGGATGAGCGAGATCCGAAAGTCCATCTCCCGATTCTGCATCCTGATCAGGAAACGTCCGCCTTGGGGCAGGCGGCGTTCAGCGATATCCAATTGTGACATGATCTTGATACGGGAGGTGATGGCGTTTTTCATCTGGATGGGGGGCCTCATCACCTCGTAGAGGATCCCATCGATGCGTTCCCGCACCCGCATGAATTTTTCGTACGGCTCTATGTGGATGTCGCTGGCCCCTTTTGAGATGGCATCGGCGAGGATGAGGTTGACCAGTTTTACGACAGGGGCTTCTTCCGCGGTTTTTTCCAGCTCGCCGAGATCAAAGGTCTCATCTTGCTTTACCACCTCCATCCCCTCGTCCTCGAAGTCGGCGAGGGCCCCGTCGATGGAAGCGGTGGGATTGAGATGTCTCTCTATGGTGGTCCTGATGTCCGTTTCAGAGGCCACCAAGGCCTCTATGTGATATCCGGTGCGGAACTTGATATCATCGATGACCGAGACGTTAAAGGGGTCGACTATGGCCAGATAGAGGGTGGAACCGCTCCTGCGGACCGGGACCACTTGGTTTTTATGCATGAAATCAGGCCCGACCAGCCCCACGAGCTTAGGGTCTAATTCTATCTCGGCGAGATTGATGGAGGGGAGCCCATAGCGTTTGCGGAGGAAGTCGAGGAGGGCATCCTCCGAAAGAAATCCCATATCTATCAAGATAGAGCTCAGGTTTTGCCCCCTGAGCTTCTGTTCACCCTGGGCCTTCTTCAGCTGCTCCTCGGTTATGATCTCCGCTTTGAGGAGGAGTTGCCCCAGCCTTAAGGACATGATGCTATCTTCTTTCTCCTGTAGAGGCGTATGATAGTATGCGTTCTAATGCTATCACCTTTCAGCATAGATGTCAATATTTGTCACCTTGCCGAAACTCCCCTTGCATTTTTGGAGCTTTGGCAGGTACTATATCATGTTTTTTTATGTATTTTACTTGGTTTAAACTGCATTTATCATGCCAGGTAATATATCTTGCCTTATATCTCGAGGCCCCCAGCCGTTGGTATACTATCCATAGAAGAAGGAGGCGGAATGAAAGGCAGTGGAAGAATTGAGATGGCACAGCGGCTCCAAGCCCTGCCCCCTTACCTCTTTGCGGAGCTGGACCGCAGAAAGACCGCGTTGAGAGCCAAGGGGGTGGATCTTATCGATTTGGGGGTAGGGGATCCCGACCTCCCTACCCCTCAGCGGATCGTGGAGCGGATGCGGTCGGCAATCCTTGATCCCAGCAGCCACCGCTACCCCAGCTATGAGGGGCTGCGGGAGTTCAGGGTGGCGGTGAGCCTCTGGTATGAGAGGCGTTTTGGGGTGATGCTGGACCCGGAGGATGAGGTCCTCGCCCTGATCGGCTCCAAAGAAGGGATCGCCCATATACCCCTGGCCTTTATCAACCCCGGCGCCTACTCCCTGGTCCCCAGTCCAGGATATCCGGTCTACCATGCCGGGACAATCTTCGCCGGGGGGCAATCCTTTTTCCTGCCCCTGAAGGAGGAGCAGGGCTTTTTGCCCGATCTCCGGCAGGTGCCTGTGGAGGTGGCGGATGCCGCCGCCTTGCTCTTTATCAACTACCCCAACAACCCGACAGCAGCGGTGGCGGACAAGGATTTTTTTTTGGAGGTAGTGGAGTTTGCCCGACGCCATTGTCTCATCGTCTGTCACGACGCAGCCTACAGTGAGATCAGCTTTGATGGTTATACATCCCCCAGTTTTCTGGAGGTGGATGGCGCCCGGGAGGTAGGGATCGAGTTCCACTCCCTGTCCAAGACCTATAACATGACCGGCTGGCGACTGGGCTTTGTGGTGGGGAACAGGGAGATCCTGGCCGGGCTGGGCAAGGCCAAGACGAATATCGATTCGGGGGTCTTTCAGGCTATCCAATGGGCCGGGATAGAGGCCTTAGAAGGGGATCAATCCGATGTGGAAGAGATGCGCGCCGTCTATCAAAGGCGGCGCGATGTCATGGTTCGAGGGCTCCGCGCTGTCGGGCTGGAGGTGAACCCTCCCAAGGCAACCTTCTACCTCTGGGTAACGGTGCCCCCCAGCTATGGTTCGGTCTCCTTCGCCTCCCGCGTGCTCGATGAGGCAGGGGTGGTGCTTACCCCTGGCAGCGGTTTCGGCGAGGCGGGTGAGGGGTATGTGCGCCTAGCCCTGACCGTGCCGGAGGCGAGGCTTGAGGAGGCGGCGCAGCGGTTGCAGAGCATTAGCTTGTAACCGCATGTGACTGTTATAGTGATCATTCCCCTTTTGGACAAAGGGGAATGCAAAAAGCAGCGCCCGACAAAAGCCAGCGGCACGTAACCAGGGCGCTGCTCTTCGCTCCGTGCCGTTTGTGGATAGACACTATTCCGAAGATCGTTAAAAATTGTATAGCTGGTCCAGCTCCTCATCGCTGACGAGGAAAACGGTGTTGTGGGGCGGCAACGGTTCTTCGGAGAAAAAGCGCGGCAAACGGTCGTCTTTGTTGGTGATGCCGGCCTTTTGGTTGAATTCGCGTTCGGCCTTTATTACCCGCATGCCCATGCCTGCATAGTCAGTGGGGCCAACTTGTGTGCCCAACTTGGCGCTGAGCATTTTGAACATGGCTTGCGCTGCAGCTGGTGCCGTCATGGCAAGGCCCGCTAAAAGACACATCCCGGTGCAATCCATTGCCGCTATGCCAATTTGGGTCTTTCGTGATGCATCCACCTGGCCTTCAGCTGCTAATGGGTTGAGTTTGCCCGCTAGATAGTACCCCAGCAGGTTGCCGGTCGTGTGGTCCGCCCCCATGGTTGAGGTGGCGTATGTCACGCCGTTGCCCTGCATGGCTCTGGGGTCGTAAGCCGCAATGCTTTGGCGCTTGACGGCAGGCACCCGGTGATGGTTGAAATGCTTGCCCACAGCGTCCGGACCGTTCCCGAGGATTTTTCCCATCTCCGTGCCGTGGGCGATTTCTTCGACCATGTCGATGGCGGCCTGGCAATCGCCGAACTGTTTATAACCGGCATCCATGGCAACGGCAACGGCAACACCGGTGTTCATCGTATCCAGGCCGATGTCGTCGCAGAGAAAATCGAGCCGGGCGATGGTATCCAGGTCATCGATGCCTGTCATGCCGCCCATGGCCCAAATGGTCTCATATTCCAGTGACGAGGTGACATACCGGCCTTTTTCATCCACATATTCGTTGGAGCATTGAACGATGCACTGGGAGCAACCCTGGTGCGTGGTTTTGCCGCCCCGTTTTTTAATAGTTTCAGCCAAGGCTTCGCCGCTGATCTTTTCCCATCCTTCGAATACGCCTTTGGTGGCGTTGTAGCTTGGGAAAGCACCCAGTGCGTTGACGGCTCCGACCGTCGAGGCCGTTCCCAGATTGGGCAGCACTTGGCTCGTGAAGATATTCTCCCGGATCGCCTGGGCAAAGGTTTTTGCCGCTTCTTTGAAGGTTTCGGGATCGGCGATGGCGTCGGGGGTTTTCCCCTCGATGCTCACAACGAGCGCCTTCAGCCCCTTGGCGCCCATGACCGCGCCCAATCCGCCCCGGCCGGCCGCCCGACACGGGCGATCATCGACATCGGTGGTTTGAATGCTCGCCGAGGCGAGGCGGTATTCACCTGCCGGCCCGATGCACATAATGGTGTTTTTCGGACCGAACTCCTCAAGGAGCTTGGCACAGAGGGCATAGGTGCGCATCCCCTTGTATTGAGATGCGTCCTGAAGTTTTGGGGCTCCGTTTTTGTCGATGGTCAACAGGCAGAGCTTCCCCGTTGGGGCCTGACCTTCCACGCAAATGGCGGTAATGCCCAGCCTGCCCAGGCAGGCCGCTATTTTTCCCCCGGCATTGCTCTCCTTGATGGTGCCGGTCAAGGGGCTTTTGGCACCGACTGAGATGCGGCTGGTATTGACGAGGGAGGTGCCGCTGAGCAGCCCCGGTGCAAAGATCAGCTTATTTTCAGGTCCCAGGGCGTCACACTGGGGCGGCACTTCGGCGTTGATCATGACGGAGGTCAGGCCGCGGCCGCCCAGGCCGGCATACTGTTTGGGGAACTCTTCTATGGTGATCTTTTGGTCGGTCATGTTGACTCTGATCAATTTCATTCACGGTCTCCTTTCGCTGGGATGGGCTGGGTTAAAACCCCTTGTCTGGATCATGGTCCTGTACCCCTCTCCTGTTGCTCCATCCGGTGAACCGGGAACTCACGGGCTAGGTCCTTCAGGATTTCCCGTATTTCCTCCTCATAGTCGGGGGAGACCATCAATTCAACCAGGCCCTTATGGGGATCAACGGTCCTGGCGATTGCTACCCCTTCATACGACTCGAGGACAAAGGAAAGGTAGGCTATTTCGTGGGGTGGTATCTGTATAAGCAGGGAGATGGTATCCATGGAGAAAGTAGGTTATTGGGTCAAATTATTGATGATGGCCCTTCCGGAATACGTTCCTTTATCCAGTTCCTCGATGATGTGATTTATTTCTGAGAGGTTCGCAACCCTGCTGACGTGCGTTTTTACCTTACCTTCCGCTGCCAACTGAATTAATTCCCTCATATCCTCAACGGTCCCCACTGCCGACGACATGATGAGCGGGTCCTTGCGTAACAGCTCCAAGGGGCTTATCGATAGTGCCCCTTCGCTCACGGCCGGCATCCCTACGGAGACAAATACGCCCCCCCGCTTCAATAACTTCAATCCAAGCTCAAAGCCGGCTAGTTTAGGTGCGAATACGATGCTGCCGTACACCCCGCCAAACGTCTCCTTAACGAATTTGACGGCTTCATCTACATCCACGGCGTAATCAGCGCCCAATTCCTTTATGAATTTTGTTTTTTCTTGGCCCATGTCAACACCGATAACTTTATACCCGAAAGCCTTCGCGATCTGAACCGCGTAGTGACCAAGGCCGCCTGCCGCGCCGACAATGGCCACTGGTTTTCCAGGTAAGACTTCAAACTTAATCAGTTTTTTGACGGCGCCATAGGCTGTTAAACCTCCACACGCCAGGGAGACTTCGTTATCACTGACTTCAGCGGGCAGCTTTACCAATGATTTTGCCCACAGTGAAATGTACTCGGCAAAGGTACCGATGATGCCCTTCGCCTCTCTGCAGAGTCTGGGTCTTCCGCTGAGGCAATATTCGCACGCACCGCACCAATATCCTCCTCCGGTGCCACCGAGACCCAATATCACCCTGTCGCCTTGTTTTACAAATTTTTCCGCTCCGGGACCTAATTCTTCGACTATCCCTATGCCTTCATGACCCATCGGAATGGGAAACGGTGGGACAAGCCTGGGCCAATCCCCCTTAACCAGATGGACATCCGAATGGCAAACACCCGTGGTGGTAATCCTGACTAAAGCTTCTTCATATCCAGGGGCGGGTTTCGGTACATCTTTTACGAGCAATTTACCATTTTCTAAGATAGCCGCCTTCATTCGTCGAAAACCTCCTCTTTATGACAAGAGCCACTGACGGTGTGGTCAGTATCGGTTGGGAGGAGATAATGATCAAGCGTTCATTACCTCTTCAGGATGAGTAATGTGCCCCGTGATGGCGCTGGCAGCTGCCACGGCAGGGTTGGAGAGATAGACCCGGCTCGTGGGGTGGCCCATCCTGCCCACGAAGTTACGGTTGGTAGTAGCAATAGCTACTTCGCCTGCGCCCAAGACCCCCATGTGGCCGCCGAGACAGGGGCCGCAGGTGGGTGTGCTGACTGCCGCGCCTGCCTGGACAAAGATCTCCAGGAGCCCCTCGCGCAGGGCCTGGAGATAGATCTCTTGCGTGGCCGGGATCACGATGAGGCGGCAATACGGGGCCACCTGCTTGCCTTTGATGATCTGGGCCGCGATCCTGAGGTCCTCCAGTCTCCCGTTGGTGCATGAGCCGATGACTGCCTGATCTATCGTTACCTTGGCCAATTGCCGCACCCCCTTGACATTTGCGGGTGATGACGGACAGGCCACCTGGGGCTCGATCCGGGAGCAGTCATATTCCTTTACGTCGGCATAGGAGGCGTCCGCGTCGCTCTGGTAGAGGGTGTAGCCGCTTTCCATCCTGCCACGGAGGTACTCCAGGGTGATCTCATCGGGCGGGAAGATGCCGTTTTTCCCCCCGGCCTCGATAGCCATGTTGGCCATGGTGAATCTTCCGGACATATCCAGGCTACTGATGGTTTCACCGGTGATCTCCATGGCCTTATACAGGGCCCCATCCACCCCGATAGCCTTGATGGTATAGAGGATGAGGTCCTTGCCGCCGACCCACGGCTGAAGTGTTCCCGTGTATATGAACTTAATTGTCTCCGGGACGCGGAGCCAGATCTCGCCCGTGGCCATGGCCGCGGCCAGGTCCGTGCTCCCCACGCCGGTGGCAAAGGCCCCGAGTGCTCCGTAGGTGCAGGTATGGCTGTCAGCCCCGATGACGAGATACCCGGGCCCCACTAAACCCATTTCGGGCAGCAGGGCGTGCTCGATGCCCATGCGCCCCACCTCGAGATAGTGTGCCAGCCCCTGCTCTTGCGCGAACTCCCGCATGAATCGGCACTGCTCGGCCGATTGGATGTCCTTATTGGGGGTGAAGTGGTCAGGCACCAGGATTACCTTTGTCTTATCAAAGACCTTACTCGCGCCCATATCCCTGAAGGCCTGGATGGCCAAGGGGGCGGTGATGTCATTTCCCAGGGCCACGTCCACCCGGCAGTTGATGATCTCACCCGGCGCGACCTGCTTCAGGCTGGCGTGTGCTGCCAGGATCTTTTCCGTAATAGTCATACCCATTTACTTCTTCTCCATAAAAAGGGTTGAGAGAACGCGTTTCGGGATCAACTCTTAGGATTCAAGGGTTCGAGGGGTCTAGGGTTCTGGTAAAAAAGATTTATTGGCTGCTGATCGAGCATTTATGCCCTGAGCCCTCTTACTTTTCCCGTTCAGCTACACTACAGTCCCCGCATCTCTTTCTTTCGATACTCCAGCTTGTTCAGGGCATTGATATAGGCCTTGGCGCTGGCCACAATCACGTCCGTATCAGCCCCCTGGCCGATCACGGCCCGGCCCTTTTCTTCCAGCCGAACAGTCACCTCTCCCTGCGCCTCTGTGCCGCCGGTGATCGCGTTGATGGCGAACTGCAAAAGTTTTGATCGCGTGCGCGTGATCTTCTTGATCGTCTTGAAGGTGGCATCCACCGGCCCGTCGCCAAACCCGGCCTCCTGGATGACCTCTCCATCCACCTCCATCTTGACCGTGGCCGTGGGCACGGTGACGTTTCCCGAAATGACATTGAGATAGAGGAGCTTAAAGCGATCTGGCATGCGGAGGATTTCCTCGGCCACGATCGACTCGATATCCTCATCATAGATCTCGCGCTTTTTGTCTGCCAGCTCTTTAAAGCGGGTGAAGGCCAGCTCAAAATCCTTTTCTGAAAGCCGAAACCCTACTTCCTTCAGCCTCTCTTTAAAGGCGTGTCTGCCGGAGAGTTTTCCCAGGACCAGAGAGGATTTGGCAATGCCCACCGATTCCGGGGTCATGATTTCATACGTCTGTTTCTTCTTGAGCACTCCGTCCTGATGGATGCCGGATTCATGGGCAAAGGCATTGGCGCCCACCACGGCCTTGTTGGGTTGCACTGCCATGCCCGTGATCTTGGAGACAAGACGGCTCGTCGCAAAGATATGTTTGGGAACGATCCGGGTAGAGAAGGGGAACAAATCCTTCCGCGTATGGATGGCCATGACCACTTCTTCGAGAGAGGTGTTGCCTGCCCTCTCCCCGATGCCGTTGATCGTGCACTCCACCTGTCTGACGCCGTTCTGGATCGCAACGAGGGAATTGGCAACTGCCAGGCCAAGGTCATTGTGGCAGTGAACGCTCAGGGTGACCTTTTCGATCCCTGGGACCGTCTGCCGCAGGGTGCGAATCAGCCCCCCAAACTCCGAGGGGATGGCATAGCCCACGGTATCGGGGATATTGATCCTGGTCGCCCCGGCCTGTATGGCTGCCTCAATCACGGCCGCAAGAAACTGGACCTCACTGCGGGTGGCGTCCATGGCTGAGAATTCGACATCAGGGGTATGTTTCTTGGCCCGGGCAACGGATTTTGCGGCGATCCGAATCACTTCCTCTTTGGATTTCTTCAATTGGTGCTTCAGATGGATATCGGAGGTCGAGATAAAGGTATGGATCAAGGGGGATTTAGCCTGCTTGATCGCCTCCCAGGCCCGATCGATATCCTGCGTATTGGTCCTGGCCAGGGCAGCCACCTGCGAACGGGTAATCAACTGGGCGATGGTTTTGACCGCATCGAAGTCCCCCTGGGATGTAATGGGGAAACCCGCTTCGATGACATCCACCCCTAGTTTCTCCAACTGCTGGGCGAGCCGCACCTTTTCCGCCACATTCATCGTGGCTCCGGGTGATTGCTCCCCATCCCGCAAGGTGGTGTCGAAGATGACTATCTTTTCTGCCATCGAAATTCTCCTTTCTTTCCCCTATTGTAGAGAAATGTGCGGCTCTGCGCAAGAGGGGGCTTGCACCCTATCCTCGTGCGCCGCAGATGATCGTTTTCCTCTCCATAGGCGTTCCCTTGTCAGCATTGCTTTTTCCCATTGACTTTGGTCTTATCTTGTGAATAGATATCATAAACAATCCGCCTGATACTCAAAGATATAACGACATACCAACGGATCTTCAGGGAAAGGGGATGAGAGGGAGGGTTTTCCAGAAGGTGATACTAAGGGCCTCCAACGGGATCGCGCAATCGTGGGGGCCTTTTTCATTCTTACCTCTGACGAGGAGGGGAGGTGCTATGAGGAAGGCATAATACGATTTAAGAGTATACGGCAAGGGGAAAGGAGGGAAGGGTCATGAAGAAGCTATTTTTGTTGGCTCTTTGTTGTCTGGCCTGCCTGGCCATTGGGACAGGGGGGGCATGGGCAGCGGAGTACTGCGTGGATCCTGGCGGAGGGGGCACGCACACAGACCTCCAGGCTGCCTTGGACACGGCTGGGGGAAGTAGTGCTGATGATCTCATCAAGGTGGTCCAGGGGACCTATAACGGGAACTTCACCTATAGCTCCAATGGAGGGTACGGCATCACCCTGGAGGGTGGCTACACCGCTTCTCCACTCTGATCGGCTGCTGAAACGGCTGTGCAGCAGGAACTGGTTGATGGCGAGTGGATAGTCGCTCTGAGATGAAGGGAAGGTGGCCGTGTCTTTTGCAATAAGGGTCCAATCTTTGTAAAAAAGAGGGTGATTATCATGAAAAAGCTTTTTTCTGTTCCCTGTCTTGTAAAGAAAGGGAATAAGTAAGGTTCTGAAAAGGAGGAATAACCATGAGTCATATGCGAAAAAACAGCCTATTTTTAATGGGAATAGCCTTTTTATTGGCAGCCTTTCTGCCAATCACGGCCGGGTACGCCGGCACCATCAGTAGCGAGTTCCCCATCGCCACAAGCGCAGGGGAGGAACTGAGCCGTAGCGCCGCCTTTGACGGGACGAACTACCTGGTGGGTATCCAGGGGGACGAGGCGGCAGATTATAATATCACTGCCCAACTTGTGTCCCAGTCAGGGGCTTTAGTTGGTTCCCGTATCTCTACCAGTCGCACTGGCGGTGCGCCCCTTGTCGCCTTTGACGGGACCAATTACCTGATGGTCTGGGCGGATGATGCCACTTACCCGCACGATATCATATACGGCCAGTTGATTAGCAAAGCAGGGGCAACGGTCGAATCTCCCTTTGTTATCGGAACGCCATCAGGAGAATATGGTAGTCCTGTGGGGGTCGTATTCGATGGGAGCAACTACTTCGTGGCATGGAACACTGCCGATGGGGGGGATGCCGTCGATCTTTACGGACAATTCATCTCACCATCGGGCAGTCTTTTGGGGAGTCCGGTGGCTATCACTACTGCAATTTATCAACAGAGGGATGCTGCTCTTGCATTTGATGGGACTAACATCCTTGTGGTCTGGGCAGATGGACGCAGGCGTATACACAATGGCCCCTGTCCCGTCGGGTACGGGTATTACCCGACAGACATATACGGACAGTTCGTAACAAAATCTGGAGAAGGCAGTGCTGGTTCGCTTTTTGGTTCAAATTTTATAATCAATGAGAATAGCTACCCCAGTGACAACCCGCTTAACATTGCCTTTGACGGAACAAATTATCTGGTTGTATGGATGGACGAAGTCATAATGGGAACCACTTGTCCCGATTATGAGGAAATAGGTGGGCAATGGGATCTTTTTGGCCAGCTTATAGACAAATCAGGCAGTAAAGTAGGTAGTGTGATTTCTGTAAGCACAGCTTCGGGCCAACAGTTTGCGCCTTCCATCGCCTTCGACGGGACAAACTACCTTGTCTCCTGGACGGATATGCGAAACGATGCCAACGGGAACTGGACCTGCGACGCCGAAGAAGGGACATGCTCCGACATCTACGGCCAGTTTGTAAGCAAATCAGGCGCACTTCTTGGCTCTGAATTTATCATCAACAACGACGAAGGCAATCAGCTGGGCGGCTTTGGTGGGTATGCGGTGAATGGCAAACTGTTTGGCCTTATCAATACAGGGGTTGATCTAGCACTAGATTTGTGGGGCGATGTCTATGGGGTTTTTATCAGTAGTGCGGAGACCCCCTGTGATTTTGATGGCGATGGTGATTCAGATATAGGGGTGTGGCGTCCTTCCAATGGCAAGTGGTACATCCAGGGTCAGTCAGCAGTCGCCTGGGGAGTTTCCACGGATTGCCCGGTGCCTGGAGACTATGATGGCGATGGTGATTCAGGCATCGCGGTGTGGCGACCTTCCAATGGCAAGTGGCTTATCCAGGGTCAGTCGGCAATCGCCTGGGGTGTCTCCACGGACATCCCGGTGCCTGGCGACTATGATGGGGATGGAGACACGGAGATCGGGGTGTGGCGTCCTTCCAATGGCAAGTGGTACATCCAGGGCCAGTCGGCAGTCGCCTGGGGTGTCTCCACGGACATCCCGGTGCCGGGCGACTATGATGGGGATGGAGACACGGAGATCGGGGTGTGGCGTCCTTCCAATGGCAAGTGGTACATCCAGGGTCAGTCGGCAGTCGCCTGGGGTGTCTCCACGGACATCCCGGTGCCAGGTGACTATGATGGGGATGGAGACACGGAGATCGGGGTGTGGCGTCCTGCCAATGGCAAGTGGTACATCCAGGGTCAGTCGGCAGTCGCCTGGGGTGTCTCCACGGACATCCCGGTGCCTGGCGACTATGATGGGGATGGAGACACGGAGATCGGGGTGTGGCGTCCTTCCAATGGCAAGTGGTACATCCAGGGTATGTCATCGACCCAATGGGGTGTTTCCACTGATTGGCCTGTGGCGCAGAACATCTGGATTTTGAAGCAAACCGGGTTGATCCCGTAGCTAAGGATAGAGCAGCTCCGTAATGGGACATGGGGGGCTTCCTGTCTTTCTGGCAGGAAGCCCTTTTTTTTACATCGGTGTAAGGCATTTCGTCCCCAAACATCAGGAATTTCCTCATTGACTTTGGCCTTATCCTGTGAATAGATATCAATAACAATCCACCTGATTCACAAAGATACAACGATATACCAGTTTACCTTCAGGGAAAGGGGATGAGAGCAAGGGTTTTCCAGAAGGTGATACTAAGGGCCTCCAACGGGATCGCGCAATCCTGAGGGGCCTTTTTCATTCTTACCTCTGACGAGGAGGGGAGGTGCTATGAGGAAGGCATAATACGATTTAAGAGTATACGGCAAGGAGAAAGGAGGGAAGGATTATGAAGAAGGTCGTATGGTTGGTTATCTTGTGTCTGGCCTGCCTGGCCATTGGGGCAGGGGGGGCATGGGCAGCGGAGTACTGCGTGGATCCTGGCGGAGGGGGCACGCACACAGACCTCCAGGCTGCCCTCACCGCAGCCCAGTCTAATGGGCTTGATGACATCATCAAGGTCGTCCAGGGGACCTATACGGGGAATTTCTCCTATCAATCCAGTGAAGGGCAAGAGATCACCCTGCTCGGCGGCTATACCACAGGGTGTGCGAGCAGGGAAGTGAACCCTGCTAACACGACCCTAGATGGCGACGGTTCCGGCAGGGTGCTTATCTATTATGGCAGTAACGGCGGCGATATCCAGGTGGATGGCTTCACCATACAGAACGGTAGCATCGGTAACTATGCGGCCGGAGTCCTTGCCTGGGCTCTTGCAAGCTCAGGCGCGTCAGGAGATATCACCCTGCGCAACAACATCATCCAGGGAAACAGCGCTCCTGAAGCCGCTGGGGTCCATGCCCAGTCTGTTTCCACTGGAGGCGACGCAGGTAACATCACCCTCATCAATAATATCATCTCAGGGAATACTGCAACTGATGGCGATACCGGCGGGGTACATGCCGCATCTGAAGCTTCAGGCGCGGCAGGCACGATCACCTGCACCAACAACACCATCACGGGAAACACTGCTACCGATTTCGCCGGTGGGGCATATCTTAATATCTCTGGTGAAGCTGGCAGCGGCGTTGTCAATTGCTACAACAACATCATCTGGGGCAACACGGCCCCGATTGGGGAGGATGTCTATCTCGATAAAGGCACGGGCTTTGCCTATGGCTACAACAATGACTTTTCAACGCCGGCAGGTAGTAGCTGGGATCAGCTTGTCGATACCTTCACGCTGGATCCCCTCTTTGTCGGAGGTGGCAACTACCACCTGCGCCCCACCTCCCCCTGCATCGATGCAGGCTTAAACAGTGCCCCCGGCATCCCTGCCACTGACTTCGAGGGAGATGCCCGTATCATGAATGGTACGGTGGACATGGGGGCGGATGAGTTCAGTGGTTATGCGGCGCCCTGTGATTTTGATGGCGATGGCGATTCAGACATAGGGGTGTGGCGTCCCTCAAATGGCAAGTGGTACATCCAGGGTCTGTCAGCAATCGCCTGGGGTGTCTCAACGGATATCCCGGTGCCTGGTGACTATGATGGCGATGGTGATGCAGGCATCGCGGTGTGGCGTCCTTCCAATGGCAAGTGGTACATCCAGGGTCAGTCGGCAATCGCCTGGGGTGTTGCAACGGATATCCCGGTGCCTGGTGACTATGACGGCGATGGGACCACGGAGATAGGGGTGTGGCGTCCTTCCAATGGCAGGTGGTACATCCAGGGTCAGTCGGCAATCGCCTGGGGTGTTGCAACGGATATCCCGGTGCCAGGTGACTATGATGGGGATGGGACGACGGACATCGCGGTGTGGCGTCCTTCCGATGGCAAGTGGTACATCCAGGGTCAGTCGGCAATCGCATGGGGTGTCTCAACGGATATCCCGGTGCCAGGTGACTATGATGGTGATGGGACCACGGACATCGCGGTGTGGCGACCTTCGAATGGCAAGTGGTATATCCAGGGTCAGTCAGCAGTAGCATGGGGTGTTTCCACGGATATCCCGGTGCCAGGAGACTATGATGGGGATGGTGCTCTGGAGATCGCGGTGTGGCGTCCTGCCAATGGCAGGTGGTATATCCAGGGTCTGTCATCGACCCTATGGGGTGCTTGCGGAGATATCCCCTTGGCCCAGAACATCTGGATTTGGTACATCTATGATTGACCTGTGCCTCGATTCCACCAAAGCTCCCCGTGGCACAGAACATCTGGATCCTGATGGAGACGGGGTTGATAATACCGTAAAGGGGGGCACAACAGCTCATTAATTCGATCGTATGGGGCTTCCTGTCTTTCTGGCAGGAAGCCCTTTTTTTTACATCGGTGTAAGGCATTTCGTCCCCAAACATCAGGAATTTCCTCATTGACACGGGTTTTATATTGTGAATAGATATCATATGGGATCGCGCAATCCCGGGGGCCTTTTTCATTCTTACCTCTGACGAGGAGGGGAGGTGCTATGAGCAAGGCATAATACGATTTAAGAGTATACGGCAAGGAGAAAGGAGGGAAGGATTATGAAGAAGGTCGTATGGTTGGTTATCTTGTGTCTGGCCTGCCTGGCCATTGGGGCAGGAGGGGCATGGGGGGCGGAGTTCTGTGTGAGCGATGCCGCAGGGCTCCTGACTGCCTTAAGCACAGCCCAGTCCAATGGGGCGGATGATCTCATCAAGGTCGTCCGGGGGACCTATACGGGGAACTTCACCTATATGTCCGCTCAAGGGTACAACATCGCCCTGCGCGGCGGCTATGCCGCTGGGTGTGCCAGCCGGGTGGTTAATCCCGCCAACACAATCCTGGATGGCGGCAGTGTATCGAATGTGCTGTTTCTCTATAATTCCTTGGGTGGCGATATCTCTGTCGAGGGGTTTACCATACAAAATGGCGATACTATGTGCGAGGGCGCCGGAGTATATGCCTATTCATATTCCGCTTCAGGCACGGCAGGCAATGTCACCATCACCAATAACATCATCACAGGTAACAGCACGGGTACTAATGGTGGCGGGGTATATGCCTCTTCGGTCTCAGTTGCATCCGGTGCGTCGGGCGATGTCACGCTGCTCAACAACACCGTCACGGGAAACACTGCTGTTTATAGCGGCGGCGGGGTATATGCCTCTTCGTACTCAGTAGATACTACGTCAGGGCTCGTCACCCTCACCAACAACACCATCACCGGAAACAGCTCAACAGACGAGTCCGGCTATGGCGGGGGAGCATTTCTTACTGCTTGGGGGACTTCTGGCGGCATTGTCAATTGCTACAACAACATCATCTGGGGGAACACGGCCACGACGAGCGGAGGGGATATCGAACTCGGGGTTGCCAACACTGCCAACGGCTACAACAACGACTATACGAATATGGAAGGGAGCTGGGATAACGAAGGTGGCAATGATGATTTCGATCCCCTCTTTGTCGGGGGCGGCGACTACCACCTGCGCCTTACCTCCCCCTGTATCGACACAGGCTTAAACAGCGCCCCTGGGCTTCCTGCCACGGACTTTGAGGGTGATAACCGGATCATCGATGGCGACGGCGACCTCACCGCCACCGTGGACATGGGGGCGGATGAGTTTAGTGGGTATGCGGCGCCCTGTGATTTTGACGGAGATGGCGATTCAGATATCGGGGTGTGGCGACCTTCCAATGGCAAGTGGCTTATCCAGGGTCAGTCGGCAGTCGCCTGGGGTGTTTCCACGGATTGCCCGGTGCCGGGTGACTATGATGGCGATGGTGATGCAGGCATCGCGGTGTGGCGTCCTTCCAATGGCAAGTGGTTTATCCAGGGTCAGTCGGCAGTAGCCTGGGGTGTCTCAACGGATATCCCGGTGCCAGGTGACTATGATGGGGATGGGACGACGGAAATAGCGGTGTGGAGGCCCTCCAATGGGAAATGGTATATCCAGGGTCAGTCGGCAGTAGCATGGGGTGTCTCAACGGATATCCCGGTGCCAGGTGACTATGATGGCGATGGGACCACGGACATCGCGGTGTGGCGTCCTTCCAATGGCAAGTGGTACATCCAGGGTCAGCCGGCAATCGCATGGGGTGTCTCAACGGATATCCCGGTGCCAGGTGACTATGATGGCGATGGGACCACGGACATCGCGGTGTGGCGTCCTTCCAATGGCAAGTGGTACATCCAGGGTCTGTCAGCAATCGCATGGGGAGTTTCCACGGATATCCCGGTGCCAGGTGACTATGATGGGGATGGTGATACAGGCATCGCGGTGTGGAGGCCCTCCAATGGCAAGTGGTATATCCAGGGTCAGTCGGCAATCGCATGGGGTGTCTCCACTGATTGGCCCTTGGCGCAGAACATCTGGATTTTGAAGCAAACCGGGTTGATCCCGTAGCTAAGGATAGAGCAGCTCCGTAATGGGACATGGGGGGCTTCCTGTCTTTGTGGCAGGAAGCCCCTTTTTCGCAGTGATGGAACTAGTAAGGTAGGGTATCTACGGGATGAGGCGTATTCGGGTTGGGCAGGGGTGTGCACCTCATGAGCGAGGGGGGTCTTTACACTACATCGGGGCTTACCGGTACGGGGATCTGCTCCTTTTCCTGACATGGTTGTAAGGTTTTTCGCAGGCAAAAACAAGGCATTTCCTCATTGACTTTGGCCTTATCTTGTGAATAGATATCATAAACAATCCGCCTGATACTCAAAGATATAACGACATACCAACGGATCTTCAGGGAAAGGGGATGAGAGCAAGGGTTTTCCAGAAGGTGATACTAAGGGCCTCCAACGGGATCGCGCAATCCTGAGGGGCCTTTTTCATTCTTACCTCTGACGAGGAGGGGAGGTGCTATGAGGAAGGCATAATACGATTTAAGAGTATACGGCAAGGAGAAAGGAGGGAAGGATTATGAAGAAGGTCGTATGGTTGGTTATCTTGTGTCTGGCCTGCCTGGCCATTGGGGCAGGGGGGGCATGGGCAGCGGAATACTGCGTGGATCCTGGCGGAGGGGGCACGCACACAGACCTCCAGGCTGCCTTGAACACGGCTGGGGGAAGTAGTGCTGATGATCTCATCAAGGTGGTCCAGGGGACCTATAACGGGAACTTCACCTATAGCTCCTCTTTAGGCTACAGCATCGGCCTGGAGGGGGGGTATCTCGCAGGGTGCGCGAGCAGGGTGCTCAACCCCGCCAACACCGTGCTGAACGGCGGTGGCGCCGACAGCGGGAGCGTGCTATCTCTCTCTGATTCCTTGGGTGGCGATATCTCGGTCGAGGGGTTTACCATGCAAAATGGCGATAGTGACTGGGAAGGCGGCGGGGTCCATGCCGCTTCTTATTCATATGGTTCAGTCGCGGCAGGCGCCATCACCATCCAGACAAACAGCTTTACCGGGAACACCGGTTATAATGGCGGCGGGGTCTATGCCTATTCTTATGCAAATACAGACGCGGGAGGCGCCGTCACCATCCAGGGGAACACCTGCACGGGAAACACCGCTATTTACGGCGGCGGGGTCTATGCCTATTCTTATGGTCAAACCGGATCAGGCCAGATCACCATCCAGGGGAACGCCTGCGCAGGGAACTACGGCTATGATGGCGGCGGCGGGGTCTATGCCTATTCTTCTTCAAGTTCAGGCACGGCAGGCCAGATCATCCTGACGGGAAATACCTGCACGGGAAACTACTCCTATGGTAACGCCGGCGGGGTCTTTGCCCGGTCTTCTTCAAGTTCAGGCACGGCAGGCCAGATCAGCCTGACGGGGAACACCTGCACGGAAAACACCGCCTACGGGAATAGCGGCGGGGTCTATGCCCAGTCTGGTACAGATACAGGCACGGCAGGCGCCGTCACCCTCACGCAAAACACCGTCTCGGCGAACACCGCCTATAACGGGCACGGCGGCGGGGTCTATGCCGACTCTTATTCATATAGTTCAAGCACGGCAGGCACCATCACCCTGATGGAAAACACCATCACCGATAACAGTGGATATGACAATGCCGGAGGCGCCTATTGCCGCTCGTACGCATCTTCAGGCACGGCAGGGGCCATCACCCTGAAGGCCAACACCATCCAGGGGAATGACGCGTATGAAAATTATGGCGGGGTCTATGCCGAGTCTTCTTCAAACTCTGGCACGGCAGGGGCAGTCACCCTGGTCAACAACATCATCGCCGCAAATACCGCTGTGACCGGGGATGGCGGCGGGGTCTTTGCCGAGTCTTATTCATCTTCAGGCACGGCAGGCTCAGTCACCCTGCTCAACAACACCGTCACGGCAAACAGCGCTGATGACTACGCCGGTGGGGTGTACCTCTCTTATGGAGGAGCGAGCTGCGGCACGCTCAATTGCTACAACAACATCGTTTGGGGGAACACGGCGGCCAGCTGGGGAGGTGGTGATGTCTATCTCAATAAAGGCACGGGCTGCCTTGCCTACGCCAACAATAATGACGCTTCGGATGTGGCAGGTTCTGACTGGGATGATGATGGCGGGGGGGATCATAACATCGATGAAAATCCCCTGTTTGTCGGCGGCGGGGACTTTCACCTGCTGCCTGGCTCTCCCTGCATCGATGCGGGGAACAATACCCCTCCCGGTGGTCTCCCGGCGACTGACTTTGAGGGTGATGACCGGGTGATTGATGGTAACTATGACACTACCGCCACGGTGGACATGGGTGCGGATGAATATAGTGGATATTTATATTTATATCCAGGACCCTGTGACTTTGATGGCGATGGTGATTCAGACATCGCGGTGTGGCGTCCTTCCAATGGCAGGTGGTTTATAAAGAATCAGACCTCCC
>Ga0299912_10000399_pt1 | contig 37576 bp, 38 predicted proteins | sample RVTome_2_FD_207667 | JGI IMG/M metagenome (GOLD analysis project Ga0299912, IMG submission 207667) | Soil microbial communities from uranium-contaminated site in the Upper Colorado River Basin, Wyoming, United States - RVT95D214 (version 2) ... | reverse complement strand
AAAGGCTGATTAGTTTTGACGTGGAAGATGTGCCGGTAGTGAACCTATATAAATATGAGGAGGAAAGATACGGGCAAAACGTCGTTCGGTTCTTGAGTTTCAAGAATGATAAAGAGCACGAGTTAGGCGAGACGCCCATACCCGGGGGGACGTTGAAGGTTTATAGAAGCGCAGACGAGAAGGGGCACTTATCTTACACAGGGCAATCTGATTTCAAGTATGTTCCCGTAGATGAGGATGTTGAGCTTAATCTTGGTCCGGTAGGTAACATTGTGGTTGAGCCGACGCTTATGGAGTATAAGACGGCCAACTACCGGCTCGACAGGAACCGCAACATATCCGGCTGGGACGAGATTACCACGGTCAAGGTGGAGGTTAAGAACACTCGCGATATCGCGGTCAAGGTTGAGATTCAGCGGAATTTTGATAGTCCCTATTGGACACTGAAGGAAAACGGCGATTTCGATAAGTTTGAAAAGGTGGACCTTGATACGGTCAAGTTCACATTGGAGCTGAAGCCTCGTTCAGTAAGGCAGTTCAGCTACATTTTGACGACCCATCGTGGCGTAAGGGCCGAGGAAGTTACCCGGCAGCTTCGCCTTTTTAAGACCGAAAACGGTAACCGTGGTAGATAAGCAGCAGGGTATCTTTGAACAATTTAGGCACCGGATCTATCGTCTGACGGCTCTTGCGCATCCGGCGATGATCCGCGCGCAGGCGGGGACTGGCGTGGCGGGCAAATCGCATGTATCAGGGCAACCGCCACCCAGACGCCGCTGGCAATGACTGTAAGGGCTGCAATTACTACTAGAACCAGAATAAGTACTTTCATCTTTTACGTTCCAGAGTTGGTTTTACCCAGGCAGTGTCCAAAAAGATACGCCAATAGCGCCGAGCCGAGAGCCGGAATAATGGCAGGGACATTAACCAAGGTGGGTAAGACAAACTGAAATGTCACGGCGACAAGCGTGCCGGTACACATAGATAAGATTCCCGCGAGAGGACGAGGAGCCTTCAGCCATAAACCGAAGATAAGAGCCGGCAGAATCGCGGGAGCCCAGATACTGTAACAGGCCAACAAGCCCTCTATCACGCTTGGCACAAATACCGCCGCCGCCGCCGCGACACCGGCAATAATAATTGTCGAGTAGCGTCCGGCCTTGAGCGCAAGGGCGTCCGGCAACTTCGAAAACCTGCGAATGATGTCTTGCGTGAACACCACCGCCCCAGCATTGAGCAGCGAATCAAGACTCGACAGCACTATCGAAACCAGCGCCACCAATAAGAGCGAGTAGCCGGCGTGAGGCATTACTGAGCCGACAAAACTCAGAAGCACGTAGTCTTGCTTGGTATCGCCGGCAACAACAGTCCTGGCAACGATTCCGATCGCTATCATCACGGCGAACCACAGAGTGCTGAATATGCCCGCCAGGATAAAACCGTTGCGTGAGACCTTGGTTGTCTTGGAGGCAAGGGCGAGATTTGCATAAGGAGGTATGAGCGTCTCGCCGAGCAGAAATGCCGCAACAAAACCGATTATCTGTATAGTGGGCGTCGAACTGAATCCATCTGCTGTCGCAGCAAACGCCTGCTGGGAAAAAGATGCCGCTCCGCCCTGGAAATGGAATAGCAGCGCATATAACAAGGTCACAGGCAGAAGTAAGGCAAACAGCACGAAATGAAAGGCATCGGTAATAACGCTTGCCCGCAATCCTCCAAATGTCGTGTACGAGGCCGTGACGACCGCAATTACACTTACAGACAGCCATCGCGGCAGCCCAAATATGTCGTCCAGGACCACGCTGCCGGCGCTAATCATTACTGCCGAGAACGACGTACATAGGGCCACGGATATAACGCCGGCGAGAATCTGGCACTTGCGGTCGTACTTTTGGCCGATCGCATCTCCCAAGGTGTAGCAGTCTTTCAACTGCCTTAGCTTCGGGGCGACAAGCAATCCGACAAAGATGTTCTGGACGGCGTAAGCCAATCCAACCGCCAAAAAAAGAAAACCACTTTTGAATCCCCTTCCGACAAAGCCGATCGAAAAACCTGGCCCTATGTAGTCGGCAGCGATACTGCCAAATATCAGTGCCAACGGCAGCTCTCGCTTGGCTACGGAGAAGTCTTCAAACTCGCGGGCTGCCCGTGCGCGGAGAGCGACAAACACCAGCAGAGTCACATAGACAGCAATAGCAGCCCCAGATAAAACCGTATCCACGCCTCGATTCTCGATGTAAAGACAGCGTAGAGCGTTCAGCGTTTAGCGGATAGTCTATACGCTCCACGCTGTACGTTGAACGCTATGCCTCGGGCCTATCCTGGAACACTTCCTCTTGTAATTCGTTGATCGTCGCGTCTAATTCAGACTCAGTACGGATCCATCCAAATCTGGCATCTACAAGGAAGGTCTGGTACCATTGGATCAGATTCCTGGCAAAGTCTTCGTCTTTGCAGTAGATACCGAACGATATTTCTCCTGCGTGCGATCCAGCTTTTCGAGGTATGTGGGCGAAGGCAAGAAGAACTGCGGTCTTGGTTAACAGGAACTCCAGGTCAGACACTTTACTGTTGTATATACGAAGTCTACCCGATTCGATTGCCTCGGGGTATTTGCGAAAAAGGTGGTGGGCAGCATTAGAGAAGCCCGGCACGCTCAGATTCATCGCGCGGTGAATTTTCACATCCGAATAATCCTCGATAATTTCATAGAGCGTGCCAAGATAGTCCTCCATAGGCTGCCTCTCTCCTTCAAACAGCATGCACGTCCACAGTTCGCCGTAGCCTGTAGCATCAAGCTGTTCCTGGAGCATTTTCTTGGCAACATTGTAGGTTTCTCTTCGGCTGCCCAGGACTTTCAACTGACGTTCGGTCAATATCTTCGCCCAGGGGGGCAGGTCTTTGGGAAGCGAATCGGGCGGACAAACGCCAAGCCGAGTTAGGAGCCTCTGAAACTGTTTTTCCGCAGAACCATAGAACCTTCTGCCAACGACGCTGCCTACGTTGCCGTTGCACTCCAACCCGAACTGCTTGTGGTAGCCGAACGAAAGGCGGTGAACGTCGTAGTGCTCACCTTTTAATGCTTTTTCCAATTCGGCAATGAGGCCGACGGCTTGCTTTTCGGGTGCGCTATCAATTGATAGATGTACATTCGGACACAAGACGATGGGTCTTTTGCCTATCAACTGTGAAAGATATCCAAGCTCCTGGACAGCCTCCTGTAGCTCTTCTCGCCCGTCATAAAGCTCGACACATAGGAAGGCAACCAGCACGTTGGAGAAAGTGACTCTGTTTTGGCGGGGTTGTATGGTCGCAGGGTCTATCCGTGACGAAGGCTCCTTGTCTTCAAAGTAGCACGAGGAACACTGGTAGCAATCCAAGATCATAGCAGGTCCTCGGCCCTAATTCGCGCCTGCGTTGTCGGCTTTGAACCCCGGCTCCGGTCGGGGCTGCGTTTTACCGGCGACGATGCCCTGGCTTTTTTCAACCGGCACGCAATCGCAGCATTGACGCGAGAGATAAATAGGCCCACATCGGGGGTAACAGCCTTGTCGGCGAACCCGACACTATTAAGAATCCGGGTGACCTCCGTGGCCTGCCAAAACTCTGCTGAAGAAGCGATCTTGTCTGCTTCCTCGCGGGTCAGCGACTTCAGGAAATCCGGCATACAGCCATCTCGTAGCGCTCCTGCGTAATCGATGAGCAATTCTTGAATTTCTCGGTTTGTTTGAGGCATTGTTCGTTACTCCTACAGTCCCCGCTGTTTTGCTTCGCAAAAGTGAAGCAGCGGGGGTCAATCTTCGTGGCAATAGTCGAGTAGCATATTCTTGAGCTTAAGTATGGTCCGAAACTCCAGCATCTTGACGGCTCCAACTGTAGTCTTAAGCTCATTAGCGATCGCCCTATTGGACATTCCTTCCATCCAGAGTTCTATAGCCCTTCGCTCTCGGGCCTTTAGCCGGCCCAGCATCCGGCGAAGAACCTGCCCAAGCTCCACCTGAGACATCATCTCCGGAATGCCCAAATCCGGGGCAACAAGATTCATCAAGTCCCGTTGTGACAGATACGAATTTCGATTTATCCTCCTATACACCTCCCGCAGGTGCTTGCGCATATAGTACAGATACACGTTTCTCAAGAGGTCTTTTTCATCGGTAACGTTGCGCAAGTGGCCTGGGTCTTGCCATATATCCGCGTAAACATCTTCCAATACATCCTCGCACTCGACCTCGTTACCGAGGTAACGATACAAGCACCTGATGAAGATTCCAAAGGTGGCTCGCACAAAAGGCTCCATCGCGCGACGGCGATGTTCCAAATCCGGGTCTGCCAGGCCTTTCAGGGCGTTGCGAAGCCGTTTATCCATACTTAAAATTATAGCGTAAAACTACGAGGCCTTCAACCGCCAAATTCAGCAACCCCCGCCGTTTTGCCTGGCAAAAGCGAACCAGCGGGGGTTGACCCGGCTTGTATTTTTTCTGCCAGATCGAGCAGCACTTTGGCAGCAGTCGCGTTCTGCAAGTCCTGCATGGCTCGACTCAATGGTTCGAGAGCCTCGTTAACTTCGCCGATACCGAGCAGTTGATAGCCCCAAAGAAGCTGCAGATCCGCGTCATAACTGTAAAGCTCGGCTTTTTCGGCCAGGCGGTCAATTTGCTGGGAGAGGACATCGTCATCCGGATACAGACCTCGGGCAAAGAAGACGCCTTCCTTTTCGGGAGAAATCTTTGCCAGAGCGGACCGCAGGACGTTCGCTGCCTCGGTATATTGCTCGTTGGCAAGAAGCGATTGAGCATAAGCAAATGGCAGCACCATATCCTCAGGTGCATACTCCATAGCACAGGCGAAATTTTCAACAGCCGCATTGTAGTTGCCGGCCTCGAATGCTTTTACTGCTTCCTCGAAATAGTTGTCGGCCACAGTTGGCTGACTCGGTTCGGCCACGCCAATAGCGGGCTGAGCGAGTCTCACCGGGACATCTTCAAATATGCTATTGTTGGCAAGTCTGACGCCTTGCGCTGCCTGGGCGGGCGCGGAGACGACCGTGCCATCATCCTCATAATAGTAGTTGTATGTATAGTAGTTGTAGGTGTCGCCTTGTACTTCCTGGGCGACAGGATAATACCCGCACCAGTAGTACGGATGGCAGCCGTACCAATAGTAACGAATGTATTCGTAGTCCACAGGCCAGTAGCCGCCCAGGCTGACGAAAACGTACCTGCGAAGGTAGTAAGGATAAACATACCCCAGTGTCCAGTTCGGGCCCCAGTGATAGCCCACAGTGAAATGGAATCTCGGCCAGATTATCCTATGGCATATACGGTCGTGCCAGTCTCGATACACATGCACATAATGGTGCCTGGGTTCTGCTAAGTACGGACGGTCGTGATATAGCACACCCCGGGAGCCATATCTGGCGGACCGATATACGCCCACGTCGTCCCTGCCATGGATATTGCCTGTTATGGTCGGGTGGTTGCTTGGCCCTCTATTTGGGTGTTCGCCGGCACGCTCAGGGCCGTTATCGCGTGGGGCTTGCCCGCCAGGTGTATGGCGGGCTGGCCCGACAGAGGATCTGGGCTCCGCAGGAACCGGCCTGGTATGGCTGGCCTGCGTTGGCTCAGCTTTCCTGGAGATTCTGCCGCTTTGGAGCGGGGTGGGGCTTTCGTCCTTCGCAGTGCCTACTCCGCCGAAGCCGCTGCGAAGGCTGGAAGCTCTGCTACGGAGAATGGATGCCCCACCATTTCCTGTCGGTGTGCTAAAGCTCACCCTACCCGGTGCTCTTTCTATATTGTCCGAAGCCGGATTTTTGCCCGAACCTGCCTGAGATTCTTGCGTGGCGGCAGGGGGCGTTGTTTTCTCCGGGTTCTCTGGTTTTGCGCGGATGGGGCTGGCGATTTCGCTGGTTATATCTTTATTCACACGCCCCCTCAAGGTCCCGCCAAATGGCCTTTGCGTGGTCGCCTCGGCAGATCCGCGCGTGCCCAAGAAGCTGCTCGAACGCCCTACTATATTCGCGCTTGGTTGTTTATCCGCCGGACGTAAGGCGGATTTAGTGGTTTCTGCTGTTTTAGGCGGAATGGGCGTACTTGTCGCCCCTGTCGGGTTAGTTATGCCGCTGGTTGTACCTGTCTGCCGTGCGTCTGGCAGGCTTGCGGTTGGCGTTTTCTGCGCACTTGGCGGCGAGGGCGTTTTCCTGCTGAAAAAGCTGCTCAGCGGAGAGGTTTTCCCGGTGCTTATCTGCCCGCTTGAGGTTGGAGCGAGGGATGTCGCTCCGAACCCGACTCCTGTCGGGGTGGTGTTCTGAGGGGCGGAAATGGCAGCAGCCTGGGGTCCACCAACACTTATGGGGCTTCTGATCTGAGCAGGTGCAGGCTTTGCTATGGCCGAACTGGGCTGGCCCGGTCTTGCGCCGGCAAAGAAACTGCTGGAAGGGCTGCGGATGCCGGAGGTAACAATCGGTCTTGAGCCAAAAATGCCGTTGGGCAGGGTGGCACTTCCCCCACCATTTCCTGTTGGTGGGCTAAAGCCCACCCTACCAGGTACGGTTGTCCTTATAGGGCTGCTTGGTGTCGGTGGACTCAAACGGCTGGTTGTGGTTGATGGCTGGGTAGGTCTTGCGGGAGCAGCGACACTACTGGGCGTTCTACTAACGCTGGGCGACTGGCTGGGACTGGGTGAACTGGGCCGACTGGCAGCTGGCTGGCTTGTCCGATTGCCGCTGTCAGCCTTGTTGCTCCTTCTTTGTGCCAAGACTGGTTTGACTGACAACGTTAAGACCAAAGCCAGCGCAATACCTACGTGCGAGAATTTTGCATTTGCCGTTTTGTATTTGCATGTCAACATGGCCGGTCTCCTTAACTATATGCAACCTCTTATTCCATAAAGTAAAGGCACTAACCAAAGGCACGGTAACAACAATTCAGCGTGTGTAACTAATTTCTCTGGCAGTGTATAACACTATTGCTGAGAGGATTTTATCTACCACTGTCATTGCGAGGGAGCCCTTCGACTACGCTCAGGGTAAACTCCGCGACCGAAGCAATCTCTACCATTGGTAGTTTTGAGATTGCCACGCCCCGACAAGTCGAGGCTCGCAATGACACGGGCCCGCCATAAAACCTAGTCACACACAATTCTGCCCTCCTCGTGATTTGCAGTTGACAATTGTAAATTGAAAATTGACAATTGGTCTGACCCCCGCTTTCGCGGGGGGCGAGGTGATTATGGCGAAGGTAGTAGATTTCCAGTCGATCAAATCGGCAGATAAGTGCAGGTACGATGCGGTATCTTTGGGTGAAGTCATGCTCAGATTGGACCCCAGAGACGTTCCTACTGCCAGGGTCAGAGATAATATCAGAGTCTCGCAAGGCGGCGGAGAAACCAACGTCGCCTGCGGGCTGGCGTACACGTTCGGGCTAAAAACAGCGGTTTTGACGGCTCTGGTAAGCGACCCTATTGGTGAAAATATTAGAAATCAGATGAGAGAGGCTGGCGTTGATACGGGCAGAATAATCTGGTGGAATACAAATTCCGATGGCACCAAATATTCTACAGACGGAAAGGGAACTATCTGCAACGGGTTCAACTTCACATACAATGGTAGCGGCGTTCTGCCTTCCGATACGACCTACTACCGCGGCAACACCGCCGCACGGCTGTTAAAACCGGGCGATTTTGACTTTGACCAGATATTAGGCAAGGAGGGCGTCCGGGTCTTCAATACCGGCGGAATCTTTACTCTTATAGGACCTAAAACCGCCGACGTTGCTGTGGAAGCTGCGCAGAAGGCGGCGGAATACGGCACTTTTGTTTGTGCGGACTTGAATTACCGGGCAAAGGTTGAGCCTGACAAGAAAAAAGCCAGAGCCATAAACAAGAAGCTCGCCCTGTATTTGGGTATGCTGGTGGGGAACGACTCTGATTTGTCCGATGCTCTGGGCTATGAAACCAAGGTTAAGAAAAACGCCCCTTACAGAGAATGGGCCGAGGCGTACAAGGAAACAGTCCGTCAGGTGGCGAAGGATTTACCCAACTTGAGCTTGATCGGGACTCAATGGAGAGGTGCCCACAACGCAGACCTAATTAGCTGGGGGGCTGTGTTGCACGACGCGCGGAAGGGCATTTTCTATGAAGCACCTGTCAGAGAGAACATTCCCATCAGAGATAGGACCGGAGGGGGCGACTCCTTCGCATCCGGCGTATTGGCGGCACTGCTTTTGGGCAAAGACTTGGAAACCGCGGTCAATTGGGGGGCCGCTCACGGAATTCTGGTTCAAGAAACGCCCGGCGACGTCACTATGATCAACCAAAAGGCCGTGGAATCTGAGGCAAAAAGAGCGTTGGCCGGTGGAGGCGTGAAAGCTGTTCGTTAGTGAGGTTTGCGACTGTCTTAGGCCCCCATCGCTGGGAGGATCAGAGCAATGGTTCGCGAATTTATGTTCGGTATTCTACCCGTTGTATTTTCGGCACTGACGATGTTTAGTGGGTGCGAAAATTCAATCGAGACCACGGAGAAAGGAGTTGTCACCGGCGTGCCTGGCCAGACCAAAAAGAAAGCGGCGATCCGTCTTGAGCATGTCGCCATAAACGTCAAAGACCCTGTAAAAATGGCAGAGTGGTATTGCAGGAACCTGCAAATGAAGGTGGTAAAAAAAGGGCCCGCTCCCGTCAACGCGCACTTTATTTGCGATGCCGGGGCGAACATGATGCTGGAGATATACCATAATCCACCTGACGCTGTGCCCGATTATGCGTCGATGGACCCGCTTTTATTCCACGTTGCTTTTATGGTAGACGATGTGAAGGGCGTACGAGAAAAGCTGATAGCCGCCGGTGCTACGCCCGTTGGCGAAGTCTCTACAACGCCCGCCGGCGATGAAATAGTCATCCTCCGCGACCCGTGGGGTGTTGCCATACAGTTTGTCAAACGTGCTGAGCCGATGCTGCCCAAGGCGGGAACGAATATCGAATATTGAATGACGAATTTCTAAATTCGATGCTTCTTGCTCGATATCCGACATTCTCAATGGGCCGAGGCCTGCAAGTAAAGAACTTCCTGGCGCTGGTCAAAGCAGATAGCTGGCCCAAGTGCCACATCTTCAGGGGCCAGGCCGATTATTCGCAGCGGATTGTAGAAGCCCATAGCAGCCAGCGAGGAAGTGATTTTCGATTTGCGATTTTCGATTTGCGATTTGGGATTCTCAACCGGAAATCGGCAGTCCTCAATCGGCAATATGTTAAGCGACGCCAGCCAATTCATACACTGCAGCATGGTGGCTGAAGAGCCGATAAGGTATCCTGATGCCGGCTCGTACAACTGCCCGCTGTCGGTCAGTATCGCCTTGCGCCCAGGCAAACCTGGGGCGGGGTACCTGCCCGGCGCCAGGCCCGCCAATGGTGAAGCATCGCTTACCACCACGCAACTTTCCGGCCCCTTGGTTCTAATAATCGTTTTGACCACGCAAGCCGGTAGGTGATGACTATCGGTTATGATCATCGCGGCCAGCCTGTCTTCGGCCAGGCCCGCCCAGATCGGATTGTGATGTCTCGACAGCATTGCCGGCACGCCGTTACCCAAATGCGTAATTGCAACGGCGCCCGCCTGGACTAATCTATCCAGGTCTTCTTCATCTGCCATCTGGTGGCCCAACGAAACTGAGATACCTGCGCCCACAGCATATCGGGTCAGGTCCTGCGCACCTTCGAGGTCAGCCGCTAAGGTTATCAGCTTTGCGCAGCCGTCAGCCCAGTCGATCAGCTTTTCAAGAAAGTGCAAGTCCGGTTTTCTGATCCAGTCTGGATTGTGCGCTCCGCGAGCACCTTCTTGGGGCGAGATGAAAGGTCCTTCCAGGTGTATGCCCAAAAGACGTCCGCGAAACTCTTGCCTTTGCAGGACTTTTGCCATAATCGGCAGATTGTGTCGGTAAACATCCTCCGGACTGGTTATCATCGTGGGCAAAAGGGCTGTTGTGCCTTCGGCTAACATGGCCCGGCAAACCCGCACAAAATCCGCCTCGGTCAAATCATTGCTGGAGAAATCCACGCCCTTGTAGCCATTGACCTGAAGGTCAACTAACCCCGGCAAGCAGTTTTGAGTTTTGAGTTCTGAGTTTTCAGTTGGAAAGTAGTGATGCTGCTTGCTCATCCATGAATACCTTACAGTTGCTATGCTGCTGCAGAATGGAGGCCGGACACTCTGGCCTGACAGGTCCTTCCAGAACGTTTTTGACCGCCTCAGCCTTGCGTTTTTCGGGCACTGAGACAATTAGACATCCGCTTTTGGTAATCTGGCGAATGCTCATAGATATTGCTTGTCGCGGCACCTGCTCCAACGTCTTGAACCATCCTTCGCCCAACTGCTGCTTTCGACATTTTTCGTCAAGCTCTACGATAATATAAGGCTGCTCGGTCTGGAAATCAGCCGGCGGGTCGTTAAACGCCAGATGTCCGTTTTCCCCGATGCCCAATAGTGCTACATCGATAGGATGCTTGGCGATGATCTCACTCAATCTGTGGCATTCCTGCTGCGGGGCTTCCGCGTCACCGTTGACAAAGTGGACCGCTTTCAGGCCCTGTACTTTATCCACGAACCGCTCCTTCAAGAATCTGCGGAAGCTGGCAGGGTGGTCAGCCGGCAGCCCTATGTATTCATCCAGGTGAAACATTGTCACTTTTTGCCAGTCGATTCCGTCTGCCGCCACGAGGTTCTTGAGCGTCTCGAATTGGCTGGTCCCTGTTGCCAAAATGATACTGGCCCGCTTCTTGCTTGTTATTGCCTTTTTGATCACCTCCGTTGCTTGCGCCGCTGCTGCGACGCCCATTTGCGATTTGGTTTTGAAAATAAACTTTTCCATAATTTTGCTCCTTGCTGATTTTCAATTGTCAATTTTCAATTTATAATTGTCAATCGTCAATTGGCTGGAGTTTTACAAACGGGAGATTAGCCATGAAGAACGCATGCCTCTTCGTACAGTTAGTGCTTGTCCTTTGTCTTTTACGCACGGGACTTTTGTTTGCTGAGCCGGCAGACGTTCTTTCGACTCTCGATAAAAATCACCCGCGGTTGATGTTGAAAGACAAAGACCTGCAACAGCTAAAAGAACAGTACCAAAGCGATAAGACGCTACAGAAGTGTCTGCAGGACGTACTGGCTGAGGCAGACGGCTACGTTAACGCCAGGATGCTTACTTACGACAAGATCGGCCCGCGTCTTTTGCACGTTAGTCGAAACTGCCTGCACCGGATTTACGCCCTTGCGCTGGCGGCCAGATGGACGGGCGACGAAAAATACGCCCGAAAGGCCGTAGAAAACCTGCTGACGGTCTGTGCCTTCAAGGATTGGAACCCGTCGCACTTTCTTGACACCGCCGAGATGTCACACGCTGTCGGCCTGGGTTACGACTGGCTATATCCTTACCTCGATGGCGAGACCCGCGAAAAAATAAAGGCTGCGCTAATTAAAAACGGCCTGGAGCCGGGGCTAAGCGCCTACAAAAAGACATGGTGGGCTCAAAGCGAATTCAACTGGAATCAGGTCTGCAACGGCGGCATGATAATCGGCGCCCTTGCCATCGCTGAGACCGACCCTACTTACGCCGAGCAAATTATTCCGGCGGCTGTTCGATCCCTGCCGCTGGCTTTGAAAAGCTACGGTCCGGATGGCGCATGGGGCGAAGGGCCGGGTTATTGGAGCTATGCCACACATTATACCGCGTACGGCCTGGCTGCGCTTCAGAGTGCTTTGAATAAAGACTTCGGGCTTCTGCAAACTAAAGGTCTGGCCGAATCGGGCAGCTTCCCGATATACACGACCGGCCCGACCGGCCTTTTCCTGAACTTTGCTGACTGCGGAGAGAGAAGCTCCAGAAGGCCGATGCCGTGCACGTTCTGGCTTGCCCGTGTCTATAATAACGCCCTGTACGCAGAATCCGAGCACGAAATGATTGCCAAGAGTCGTGCCAGTCCGGAGCATATCATCTGGTATGTCCCTGCCCCTGATAGGAAAACTCCGGCAAGAGACCTCGACCGCTATTTCCGGGGACCCGTGGAAGTGGCTGTTTTCCGTAGCGCCTGGAACGATCCTGACGCCCTTTTTGTCGGCGTAAAAGCCGGCTACAACCAGGTCAATCACGGGCATCTGGACTTAGGTAATTTTGAGCTGGACGCCTTAGGCGTGAGATGGGCACGCGACCTCGGTTCAGACGACTATAATTTGCTCGGCTATTGGGACGGAAAAAGAGGCGGCCAGCGCTGGTCTTATTACCGCTTGAACTCAGCCAGTCATAATGTGCCAATGCTCGCCGGCGAGGACCAGGACCCGCAAGCTGTATCCAGCTTTACCAGGCCTGCCCTGAGCGAGGGTTCCCGCCCGGCGGGGTCCCAAGTCGAAGGGGTCGAAACAAATAAAGATGCCCCGTTTGTGCTTGTGGACTTGACAAGTGCCTACCAAAAGCGCGCAAAGAAAGTGACACGCGGCGTGGCGATGGTTGAGAATCGCCGGGCAGTTCTGGTGCAGGATGAATTCGAGCTAAAAGAACCTTGCGAGGTCACCTGGGCCATGACTACCGATGCGAAGATAAATATAGAACAAAAAAGCACAGCGGTGCTCACCCTCAAAGGCAAAGAACTGGTTGCACGAGTTTTGTCGCCTGCCGATGCGGAGTTTGTAGTTGAGTCAGCCGAGCAGAAGCCGCCGCAGGAGTCGAACAAGGGCGTCAGCCGACTTTTGGTGCGGTTATCCAACGCCAAACGCGACGTGCGAATAACGGTTCTGCTCTGCCCGGTATGGAAGAACGGCAATATCGTTAAGCAGGTCGAAATAAGGCCACTGAGAGAATGGGAGGCTAAAACCAATGGAAAATCGTAAAACAAAATCAGCGAAAATTCTTATCTTGTCCGCAGCGGCCTTGCTAATCGGCGGATGCGCCGCTCCTTCTAAAACAGTAAGAATCACCAGTGACCCCAACATTGCCACCATTTACATAAATGGCTTGGAGAGCGGGATCACTACCCTTACAAAGGAATTGGCATTTGACCAGTACGACTCGTTCGAGGTGGTAGCTAAAAAGGAAGGATATAAGGATGGAACAATAACAATTCGCTTGGAACCAAAGGATAAGACCGATTACCACATTGACCTGGAAAAAACAGAGACAGTTTCGATCGAGCTTGTGTCTATCGAGCCGCAGCCTACGGAGCGAGGCGTAAAGCTCGCGGTTATCCGCAAACCCACCCTGGCATATCTTGAAATTATTGAACGCTCTCCCAATGTCAAAAGTGTAACGCGCATTACGAACAACGAGGACAAGGCTTCGCAGATTGGTGCGCCGGTCTTATCGCCTGCTGAGGATATTATAGTGTACCGGATGTTTACGGAGGAATCAAAAGCGGCTTCATACAGCAACATCTGGAAAGCGACTGTCGGCTCATTTGGCAAAACGCGTCTGACATACGGCAAATGGCGAGACCTATTTCCATCATTCACCCCTGACGGCCGGTATCTGGTATTCAGCTCAAACCGGACCAGCAAAAATCCAACTTTGTGGCGGATAAGGCTCGATGGTGGAGGCGGCATCACCAATATCACAAGCACCTTATCAGAGGATTATTCTCCTTTTGTCTCGCCCAACAATGACATTATTGCTTACACCTCCAATCCCCCTGATGCACAAGAGCCGCAGATCTGGACGGTCGGTGTAAACGGCAGCTTAGCCACCCAGCTCCGTGAGGGCGAAGGTCCTGACATCTCACCGGATGCAAAGAAAATCTTGTTTGTCCGCCCCGACAAGACAGCCGGGAAAAAACAGATATGGGTTATGAACATCGACGGCAGCGAAGAGACCCAGCTAACCCAAAATGTCGATCACGACACGGTCGATCCTAAATGGTCGCCTGACGGCCAATGGATAGTCTTCTCTTCGGATGAGGGCCTTGATTCGCAGAAAAATCGAAATTACGACCTCTGGCTTATGGCTGCAGACGGCTCCAAGAAAACACAACTGACTACAAATGGTTCCAGAGACGACAGCCCGTGTTGGGAACGCACCGGCAAGTTCATTTACTTCAGGTCTAATAGGGGCGGCATTTGGAATATCTGGAGATTTGAACCGATTATGCCCTGAAATAGCAGCTTAGTAAATAGTCCGTTGTTCATAGTTCATCGAGTAACGATGAACAATGAACCATGCCCATCCCTTTAAGAAGGGGGCTTTTTGAGCTCCTCGATTTTCGGCAGGTCTTTGAGCGAGTTCAGGCCGAAGACCTCCAGGAATTTTTTCGTTGTGCCGTAGAGCATGGGCCTGCCCAAAACTTCGGCTCGTCCTACAATCTTAACCAGGCCTTTATACATAAGGCTGCGAATCAGTTCGCCTGCTGCAACGCCTCTGATGGCTTCGATATCAGCGCGTATAACCGGCTGCTTGTACGCGATTATCGCCAGTGTCTCCAGAGCCGCAGGGCTTAGTTTGCTGTCGCTGCGGGCGCGAAGCAATTTTTGCAGCCAATGATTATAAGTACTCAAAGTCAACATCTGATAACCGCCGGCGATTTGTTCTATTACAAAGGCATGATTGTTGGCCTTGTATTTGGCATTGAGATTCTCAATGTGCTGGCGGATTTGCCTTACGCCCACCTGGACGATGCTTGAAAGCCTCGCCTCCGACAGAGGCTCATCGCTGGCAAATAGAACCGCTTCTATGACCGACTCGACCGTCGGCTCGTCATTCGTTGATCTTCGTTCGTCGCTCGGGATTATTTCATTCTCTTCTGTCATACATTCTTCCACGTGAATGGGTCCACATCCTTCTTACTAATTTTGATTGTGACCTGCTTTATCTGCCCTTGCAGTTGCTTAGCGAACTTTTTTAGTATAAACCGCTCCGACACCGTATGGCTCAGGCAAATACAGACCAGATCCGCCTGTTGTGCAGCCAGTGCCTGGTGGTGCTTTAATTCGCCGGTCAGGTACAGGTCAACCTTTGCCGCGATAACCAAATTGATAATCTTGCCACAGTAACCTGCACAGACCGCTGCGGTTTTCACAAGTCGTTTTCCATCACCGACTATACCCACTGCCTTTGCTCCGGTGCGCCTTTTGATTCTCCGGATAATCTGCTCCACCGATAGAGGCTGGGCTAATTTGCCGATTCGACCCAGTCCGAATCTGCTCTGACTATTATAGAGCTTAAAGACATCATAAGCCGGCGTCTCGTATGGATGCGTCTTTTTCATCGCAGCTATTACCCGCTCAAGTTTTTCTGCCGGCACAATTGTCTCAAATCTCATCTCAGGCACTTTTGCCAATTTCCCTTTTTTGCCAATGGCTGGTCTGGCCCCTTCCAGCGGCAGAAATGTTCCCGTGCCCTGGGTGTGGAAGCTACACCTTTGGTAGCTGCCTATCATACCTGCGCCGGCAGCAAAAACCGCCTCTGAAACCTTGCCTACGGACTCAAGCGGGACAAAAACGATAAGCTTGTAATTGTCTGGGCCAGCATAGTCGACGTAATCGCCGATCGGCTTGGCATCGGCAATGCCGACAATCTCGGCAAGGCCGTCATTCACTCCGCCTACGGCTGCATCCAGAGCGGTATGGATTGAGAACACTGCGATGCCATGGCGAATAAGTTCGTAGACAAGACCCCGCGTGGAACGCGGGGCTAAATATTTAGCCCCCAGTTTCACTGGGGGTTCCGCGGTGATTTTTTTCAATGCATCCCAGATCACAGGATGGTAACTTATGATAAGGTCGGTTTTTTCTTTTATCGCCTCGGATAAAACCTCTTTGGTGACATCAATAGTGAGCAAGATGTTTTTCACGTCGCTTTGCGGGTCGCCAATCAATAGTCCCACATTGTCCCAGTTCTGCGCTAATTCAAGCGGGACAATTTTTTCAATTGCTGTAGCAATCGCGATTACTCTCATTTTTTAACCACACTGACGCCTAACAATTTCGTTAAAACTACTCTGTAGTTTTTTGGTCATAGGGCCAACTCTGCCGTTGCCCACCGTATGTTTCTCAATCGCGTTTACGGGCAAAACCTGCATAATCACATTGGTCAGGAAGACCTCATCGGCCTCCAGGCAATCGGCAATGTAAAGGTCTTTTTCTCTTAGTTCGATGGAACTGTCAACAGCAATTTGGCAGATGGTTTTTCGCACAACACCTGCAAGCACCGGCGTTCTAATCGGCGGTGTGTATAGTACCGAATTCTTGACCAAGAACACATTACTTATACATCCTTCAGCCAGGCGATTATCTACGGTGAACCATAGAGCTTCGGCGGCCCCTTTCTGGTGTGCCCACGCTAGCGCCAGCATCCGCGCATAATAGCTGGTCGTTTTATGTCCGTAAGTTGGTTCGCCCGGATTTTGCCTGAAAGGACACAGCACTACCATAACGCCCTTTTTGTAATACTTCGGCGGATAGGGCTGCAATTCGATAGCGGTAATAAGTAGTGTCGGCTTTCGCTGATCGTCAGATTCGGTCATTGGGCCGCCGGTTAGCGTCAACCGCAGGCGGGCGCTATCGAGCTTATTTGCGCGAAGGACTTTGTAGATGGCGTCGGTGAGATATTTTCTGTCGTATGGATTATTTATCGACAGGCTGCTTGCGCTGAAAAAAAGCCTATCTAAGTGGTCCGCCAATGCAAAAACGACTCCATTGTAGCTTCGCATCGTCTCAAAAACGCCCGCTCCATACAGAAAGCCGCTGTCGGTGACCGGGATGCAGGCCTTATCGATGTCGATCAAGCTGTCGTTTAGGAAAACTTTTTCCACAATCTTATCTAATGCAAATCCGAAATCCTAAATTCTAAGTTCTAAATCCTAAACAAATTCAAATGACCAAAATTCAAAACTTGTTCCCGCGAAAGCAGCGGCCCAGAACATTTTGAACATTTGGATTTCGATATTGTTTAGAATCCATTCGACTTCGCTCAGGACAGGTTTAGGATTTAGTGCTTCGAATTTATCTTTTTATGTTCACGGCTCGTATTCCTGCGATTAGTGCTCTTGCTTTGGTGATTGTCTCATCCCATTCCGCCTGTGGGTCGGAATCTGCTACGATACCGCCGCCGGTTTGAGCATACGCCCTGTGGTCGGTGATAATGATCGTTCGTATAGCGATATTCAAGGACACGGTGCCGTCGATGCCGATAAAGCCAATGCTGCCGGTATAAACGCCTCTGGCTGTAGGCTCAGTTTCATCAATAATTTCCATCGAGCGAATCTTCGGAGCGCCGGTAATAGAACCGCCCGGAAACATCGCCTTTAGAACATCGCAGAAGGTAACATCCCTGCGGAGCTGCCCGGCTACGGTCGCGACCGCGTGAAAGACTGTCGGATAGCTTTCAATGGTTCGCATCTGCACGACTTTTCTTGTTCCAGGCTGGCAGATTCTTGCCACGTCATTTCGTTCCAGGTCGATTATCATATTTAGCTCTGCCTGCTCTTTTTCGCTATGCAACAGTTCATTGAAATTCCTGGCATTGATTTGCTTCAGTTGAGCGGAAGAGTCGATTTGGTTTAGTCTTGGGCGAGTGCCTTTGATGGGCTTGGTACTGATGGCCCCATTGAGGATGGTTATAAACATCTCCGGCGAGGCGCTTACAATGTGGTGCTGGCCGGCGTCGATGTATGCCGCGTAAGGACTTGGGTTGTAGTAGTTCTGCCAGTGAAACAGGTCTATTGGCCTTGCATCGAAGTCACATTCAAATCGCTGCGAAAAATTGACCTGGTAAATGTCACCTTCATAGATATAGTGCTTTATCTTTGCAACAGCCCGCAAGTAATAATCTCTACTCATATTGGAGCGAATTGCCGAGAAATCTATCTTGTCAAGGTCAGCAGGACCAGGCGGCTCAAGATGGATTTTTTGCGATTCAGCCACCAGCTTCTCAATGCCTGCCAATTTGTCCTCCGGCTGCTCGGTATCACCGGGCAAGTCTAAAGCGATTAGCCAGCAAGTTGCGTCAAGGTGGTCATAGGCAATAACACGGTCGTAAAAGCATAATCGAATCAGCGGCAATCGCACGTCATCTATCGTTGTTGCCGGCAACTGTTCAACGTATCTTGCCAGTTCATAGCTGAAATACCCGATCCATCCGCCCCGAAAAATCCCCTTTGGCAGGACATTTTCGTGGTCTTCTTCAAGGCCGTATCGCCACAAGGCTCTATGCAGTTTTCCGAATGGGTTTCTTTGCCCGGCTCGAAACTCGAATATATCTTTTGGCTCGCAAACCCAGTAACTGAATCTGTCGGCATCCGCTTTGGACATATTTCCGCCGAGAATCGAAGCTGATTTACGCCCGGCAAAAACCTGACTTAGTGCCGCCAGGTTTATAGGCGCACGGATTTTTTTGTGGTGCAGTCTGCAGGCGATACTTTTATCTTTGCTGGTGACTATCCCTACCGTCATTGTAGCTGTCCCGCTCTGAACTGCTCTATGATTTGTGGGCCTGAAGAAGTGCCTATTCTTTCAGCCCCCGCCTGCAACATTTCAAGGGCCTGCCTTGCGGTTCGTATGCCGCCGGCTGCCTTTATTTTACAGTTCGGCGCGGTATCCTTGATTAGTTTAATATCTTCGGGCGTTAGCCCCCGCCTCTCGGCGGGGGTACCCCGGCCATTGGCCGGGGCTAATAGGCCGGTACTTGTCTCTATGAAATCGACTCTGCAGGCGTCCAGGACTTGGCAGGCGAATACTTTTTGCTGCTGGGTCAGGGCCGCCGATTCGATTATCACCTTCAGCACGACCGGCGGCCTCATCGACCGGCAGATTTTCAGCACCGCCTGCACCTGGTTAGACAGATACCGCCAGTCACCTTCGATTATCGCCGCCAAATCAGCCACCATATCAATCTCATCGGCGCCGGCAAAAATAACGTCTTTTGCCTGAGCGACCTTTACCTTGGTCGAATCGGCTCCGAGCGGCAAGCTCACCACGCTGCCGACTTTTACCTTTGTGTTATGCAGTTGCTCGGCTGCCAGGGGCACCCATCGTGGATTCACACAGACGGCATGAAAACCAAAGTCAACAGCCTCCCGGCACAATTGCTCTATTCGCTCTTTTGTAGCCGTCGCCTCCAACAGAGTGTGGTCAATAGCTGCTGCCAGTTGTGTATCGAGTATTTGGCTCTCGCAATTGGACATTTACCACCCAGAATCCACATTTAGCATTATCAGAGGTTGTAATCAGAGGTTCTTCAGTCTCTGCTGCATGTCGTGGTCTTTTAGTGCTGCGATCAATTCGTGTATGTCGCCGGCCATTATTTTATCCAGGTTGTGCAGAGACAGGTTTATCCTATGGTCGGTTACACGGTTTTGCGGGAAGTTATATGTTCTGATCTTTTCAGATCTGTCGCCTGAGCCGATCATAGTTTTGCGTTGTGATTCGCGCTGGGCCCTTCTTTGGCTGTCATAATATTCGTAGACTCGAGTTCTCAGGATTCGCCAGGCCTTGGCGCGGTTTTTGTGCTGACTTTGCTCATCCTGCATACTAACGGTGATTCCGGTTGCGATATGTTCGAGCCTGATGGCGCTGCTGACCTTGTTGACGTTTTGCCCGCCTGGGCCGCTTGCCCTGCTGACGTGCTCGATAACGTCGTTTGGATTTATCTGGATGTCAAGCTCCTCCGGCTCAGGCAGCACTACAACCGTGGCTGCCGATGTGTGGATTCTGCCCTGGGCTTCGGTTTCGGGCACCCGCTGGACGCGGTGTGCGCCGCCTTCATAGCCCAGCTCGGACCAGACGCCCGGCCCTTTTATGCTCAGGATGACTTCACGGAAGCCGCCTTTTTCTGTGCTGCTGAAATGGAGCTGCTCGACCTTCCATTTTCGGTCGGCGGCGTATCTGACGTACATATTGTATAGGTCTCGCGCAAAAAGAGCCGCTTCTTCTCCGCCTGTGCCCGGTCGTATTTCCATTATGACCGAATCAATGCCTATCTCTTCTGCCATCACCAGGGTGTTCTGGATTTGCTCAAGCAGGCCGCTGTTTTTCTCTTGGAGCTGGTCAAGCTCTTCTTTGGCTAAAGCTCTAAGCTCTTTATCTGCCGTGCTATCCTGCAATATCTGCTCGGCGTCAGCAATCTGGTGCGTTGTCGTCTTGTACTCGGAGTATTTTGTGACTATTGATTTCAGTTTGCCTTGCTCTTTAGACAGTGCTACCAGCCTGGCTGAATCGGCAGCAATGGCTGGTTCAGCAAGCTGTTTTTGGATATCGCGGTAGCGTTGCTGAATCTGGTCGAGCTTGGTCAGTAAGACATCTTTTCTTTCGGTCATAACCATGAGCGCGGTCCTGTGAAAGCAAAAATAGCGCATCCCGCTTCGCAGGAAACGCTATTATCGTCAAAAGGGCAGCTATTGTTGCTCGTCTTTTTTGCTCTTTTTCATGTAGCTTGTGCCGTACTTCTTTTGGAATCGCTCTATTCGGCCGGCAGTATCGACATATTTCTGCTTGCCCGTATAGAAGGGATGGCACATCGAGCAAATCTCAGCATGGATTTCTTTGGCGGTACTACGGGTCTCGAAGGTGTTGCCGCAGCCGCAGTGAACTACTACTTTGTTGTATTTTGGATGTATTCCTTCTTTCATAATTTCAACTCCACGAAATAACCACTTGCCCATATTTTACCGTCCCAAGCGCACATTTCAATTGAATTCTTCGAAGCACGTGGGGTTTGGTTGCAAATCGTTTTGCGGCCCTAATTTTCTTGAAATGTCGCCTTAGCAGTTGTAAAGTAAGTTGCAGTGGGACGGCTACGGCAGTAGGATTTGCCGGCAATTTGTTTTTTGTGTGTCAGTTAGGGCGATTAGCTCAGCCGGTAGAGCATCTGACTCTTAATCAGATGGTCGCAGGTTCGATTCCTGCATCGCCCATTAGGTTTTCTACCAGCCCTTTTTGCTGACAATCACGGGGATAGTCTGTAGCAGTATGTACAGGTTTAACAGTAGAGACCTTTTCTGGATGTACAAATAGTCGTACTTGAGCTTGTGTTCGGGTTTCAAGTCGTAAAAACTTCTTACCTGAGCCAGTCCCGTCAGCCCAGGTCTTACGGTCAGTCTTATTCCCTGCAAAGCCTTGTGCTGGCTTACAAAATATGGTCGTTCGGGCCGAGGTCCCACTAAGCTCATATCGCCGCGCAATACGTTGAACAACTGGGGAAGCTCGTCTAATCGCGTTTTTCGCAGGACGCTGCCGATCGGCGTCACTCGCAAGTCGTCCTCGGTAGCCCAGACGGGCCCGGTGTGCTCTTCGGCGCCGTTTACCATTGTTCTGAACTTATACAGGGTAAAAATCTTTCCGTTTTTCCCCACTCTTTTTTGCTTGTACAAGCTCGGCCCCCCACAGACGATTCTGATCAGAAAGGCTATTACAAGCATCACTGGCGCAGCAAGAAGGAGAATTGTAACAGAACCTACAATATCCAGGGCTCGTATGAAAATCTCACTGGCATTCGATCTCTGTGATACTAAGGCAGGCAACGAATAAACAAATGTGCTGTCTTGAGCGATCCCGGCAGCGAACGTGCTGTCGATAGCGATCACTGACTGCCTATTATCCCTACTTAGTTCGTGGACAACCGATAGCGTTTGTCCCCCACTTTTCGGGGTGGCTTTCTGAACGTCCAGTCCCTGCGACATAGCTTCCCCCATCCCTGGTCAAGTCCCCAATAGTGTTTGTGTCAATCCATCTTTGCCGTTTCTGACTCTATGCCACACCTCCCAGCGTTCAAAAAAATGCTCCTTAATCACATTAGACAACCTATGCACTATGATTGTAGGGCTCAAAAGTGCAGTTTCAAGGAAAAAGTCGGTCACAAAAGAATTTTAGTTTACAGCCTGTGACCAGAGCTTTTTCTGCGAACGCTGGCTACCAACGGCGTCGAATATTGTTCAACTTCGCTCAGAGCCTTGTTCTCCGACCCATTTGTAAGTGTACCCCCAATTGGCAGCTTCAGCTCAAAGTCATTATTTATTATCGGTCAAGCCCCAGCGGTAACTTGACAATTTTTGGGCTGAAAATTTGAAACATGTATTTGTCGCTGATTCACAGGCGTGATTGATGGATGCAGCCCTCCTGGCGGCAACGGTTGAGCCACTTTCGCACGGTCTTAGCTGTGGTTGTAAAGGCCCTTGCTGTGGGCTTTACGCCATGCGTGAAGGGGCGTTTTACTATTCTTAGCCTTAGATCGAACCCTCCGACTTGGCTCAGAGCCTGCCCTGAGCTTTCCGAAGGGGCACGCTTGTCAGCTTTGTTTGGCATCCTTATAATCTGCTCAAAGTAGTTTAGAAGTTTCATCCTTGTGGTTCTGCAAAGACTGTTAATCCTCTTTGGAGGAACTGTGTTTTTCAAGTGGATCTTTTGTGTCTTGGCAGGGGAAGATTACATACTGATTAACACAGACGCCGTCCCAAGCAACGCCGAGGGATTAACACGGCACTCGTCTTGCCGAAGGCCAAGCCGTAGCCAGAAGAAAATCAGCAGGTACAAAACAGTGTGAATCCATGTAAATCCGTGTCTGAAATACGCGACTCTATCCAGAAGACATTGCACCTATCGGTCATGCATCTTATCCTCGCCAGGCCGATACGATGTTCCCTTCCCATTCCATTCTCTGGTGTCCTGTTCGTTGACATCGCTGGTGCGGATGGTATATATAAATTATGAGCACTGCGTACACAGAGAGTCTGAGCCGGCTGATAGAAGAATTTGGCAAACTGCCGGGCATCGGCCCCAAGAGCGCAGAGAGGCTGGCTTTCTATATACTAAGGGCGGAGACTGACGAGGCAATGGCCCTTGCCGACGCCATAAAAGATGTGAAAACCAAAATTAATCGCTGTGAAATCTGCTACAACTGGTCGGAACAGCAGGTCTGCCAGATTTGCTCGGACGCCCGGCGCGATAAAAGCGTGATTTGTGTTGTCGAGCAGCCCAAAGACCTCATAGCTCTGGAAAAAACCGGCGCCTGCAAGTGGGTCTATCACGTTCTCGGCGGACACATTGCACCGTTGGATGGCATTGAGCCGGAAGACTTAACCATCGACAAGCTCGTCCAGCGGGTACGCAGCGGCGGTGTTACGGAAATCGTAATGGCCACCAATCCCAATCTGGCCGGCGACGGCACCACACTTTATATAAGCTCGCTGCTTAAAGACCCAGGCGTGAAGATCACCCGTCTGGCAAGAGGACTTGCCACCGGCAGCACTATTGAATATGCAAGCGGCAAAATGCTCACTGACGCTATAATCGGCAGACAAGAGTTAGAGTAATTCTTCGACCATATCAAGTAGCGGGAAGCCACGGGGACTATGTCTAAAAGAGCAAAGGTCAAGGTTGGAATAATAGGGTCGCAGTTTGAGGCGGATATTCACGCCTATTCATTTGCGGCAATGCCTGATGAGGCGGAGGTCGTTGCAGTCGCCTCGCCGACCCCGGGTAACGCTGCAAAGCTGGCCAAAAAATATAATATCCCCCGTGTCTTCACCGACTATAAACAAATGCTGGCTGAACGCGACATCGAAATGGTGACAATCGCGGCTCCAAACTATCTGCACGCACAAATGACTATCGATATCGCTAGCGCCGGCAAGCACGTAGTCTGCGAGAAGCCTTTGTGCCTGACGCTCCAGGAGGCGGATATGATGATCGATACGTGCAAGGCCAAAGGCGTCTTATTGATGTATGCGGAAGAGCTTTTCTTTACGCCCAAGTATGTCAAGGCAAAAGAAATGGCTGACCAGGGCGCGTTCGGCAAAATCTACTTGGTCAAGCAAAGTGAGAAGCACTTCGGCCCGCACGCGCCGTGGTTCTGGGACGTGGCCAAATCCGGGGGCGGCGTGTTTATGGATATGGGCTGTCACGGCATCGCCTTCTGTTACTGGTTCCTGGGCCGGCCAAAGATAAAAAACGTTTATTGCCAGATGGGCACATACGTGCACGCCGACAAGACTAAAGGCGAAGATAATTCAATCTGTATTATCGAGTTTGAAAACGGCGCGGTGGGACTGATTGAGGATAGCTGGGCACGTCGCGGCGGGATGGAGGACCGGACTGAGGTCTACGGAGAAGGCGGCGTCACATACGCCGATCTGCACCTGGGCAACGCCCTACCCACCTATAGCGAATATGGCTACGGTTACGCGGTGGAGAAGGCGCCGACGACAAAAGGCTGGACTTGGCCCGTCTTCGAGGAGCTGTGGAATTACGGCTTCCCGCAGGAAATGCACCACTTTGCGCGCTGCGTGCGCGGTAAAGAGCAGCCGCAGGCAACCGGCGAGGACGGACGCGTTGTCCAGGAGGTGCTTTACGCCGGTTATCAGTCGGCAGGCCTCGGGTGCAAGGTTGCATTGCCATTTCAGCCCAAAGGGGTCAAAACGCCCATTGAACTATGGTGCAGGCCACGCGGGCAAGGCTAAAACCGATTAGCCCCCGGACCTGTGCCGGGGGCTAAAGAAATCCGGTCGTGAAATCACTCGCTGTTGCTCCTACTCGGCAGGAAGCTGGAGCTACGAATGGCAAAAATCAATATACAGTTCTTATCTGAGCGACAGATACAGGCTATTCATGATGCCAGCCTCGTAATCCTGCGTGATACGGGCGTGATGGTGCACCACGACGATGTGCTCAAGCTCCTGGGTCAGGCAGGCGCTAAAGTAGACAGGCATACCAAGACTGCACGTCTGCCTGAGCAACTGGTCACAGATAACATCGCCCGTGCCGGCAAAAAGTATATTCTGTACGGTCGCAGCCCGAAGTTTGCCGCCCGTTTTGGCTATGGAGATTTCGTTCTGATGTCAAGCCCGGGTCAGTTCGGGTGGATAGATTCGCAGAGCGGCCAGCTTCGTCCGGCAACAATACAGGATACGCGCGACGCAATTCGCCTGGGCGACGCTCTGGCCAACATCAACATAGTCGGAGCGATGGGCCAGCCGCAAGAGATACCCCAGACATATCGCGATGTCTTTCTGACCGGCGAACTTGTCAAAGGCACGGGCAAGCCCACACGCTGCTGGGTGCGCAACGGGCAAACGGCTCGTTACATCCTGGAGATATATCGCACCGTGGCCGGCGGCGACGCTGCCCTGCGGGCCAAGCCAATGGTCGAGGCTTTCTTGGAGCCAATCAGCCCGCTGCGGCTGCCTAAAGATGGGCTTGACATACTGGCAGAGTTTGTCCGCGCTGGTCAGCCTGCCAGCATCGGTCCAATGGCCATGACGTGTGGAACGGCGCCGGCGACACTGGCCGGCACGCTTGCTCAGGAAAATGCAGAAATCCTTGCCGGCATCATTGTCACACAACTGTTAGCGCCGGGCACGCCGGTAACGTATGGCGGGATTCCTCACATTATGGACCCCGGCACGGGCATTTGTTCATTTGGCTCCGCCGAGCAGGGACTAATGGCTGTAGCGATGGTGCAAATTGCCCGGCACTATGGTTTGCCGGTATACGTCAACGTGGGCCTGACGGATGCCAAGGTCCCAGACGCCCAGGCGGGCATAGAAAAAGGCACGAGTATGCTCTTAGGTGCATTAGCCGGCGCAGATACCTTTGGCCATTGTGGCATCTGTGGAACCGACCACGGCGCCGGCCTGGAGTGGCTTTTCATCGACAATGAGCTGGCTGAGTACGTCAAGAGAATTACGCGCGGCTTTGAGGTCAACGTCGATACTCTTGCCGCCGAGGTGATAAAGAAGGTTGGCCCGGGCGGTAATTACCTTGCTGAGGAGCATACCGTCGAACACTTTCGCCGGGAGCTCTGGCTACCGGGCGTCGCCTGGACACGACAAAGCTGGGCTATATGGGAAAATCAAGGACGCAATTCGATGGCCAAACGAGCGCGGGCCGAGATCAATCGTATTCTGAGCACGCACAAGCCAGAACCAGTAGAGGAGGGTTTGGCTGCGGAAATTGATCGCATAGTAGAATGCGCAAAGCACGAGATAAAATAGGTCACCCGAGTTAGGATGGCGAGCAAATTATGGACAAGATTGAGACTGTTCCGACAATTGTTTGTATGCTTTTTCTAATTACGTTCTTTATGACCGGCTGTCAGACCAAAGATGTAAGTGTAGATACGAGCAAGGCTGATAAGCAAGTGACGGGTGGAAGATGGAAGATTCTGGCTGATGTTCCTGCTCCCCGCTTTGGCGGTGCTGGGGCTGTCGTAGACGGCAAGCTCCACCTGTTCGGCGGAGTAAATATGAACCCGCATACACCGAGCGGGGCGCTTCTTGCGCGAGCCGTGAATCTTCACCACATTTATGACCCGGCTATCAACACCTGGAGCGCAGGCGCCCCGATGCCCGATAGCAAAGGTTGGCCGGCTATTGCCGTCTATAAGGGCATGATATATCTTTTTGGCGGTGATAATAAGGCAATAGACGTAACTATGACAGATACGGCCTGGATGTACGACCCCCAGACAGATAAGTATGTGGACATCGCACCGCTGCCGCATCCACGCTCATACTGTTATGCGGTGACCGTGGGCGACTATATTTATATCTTTGGAGCAAGAACATTGCGTTCTGACGGCAAAGCCGATCGAAGCACCTTCCGATACGACCCGGCAACAAACACCTACAAAGCAATGGCGGATATGCCCGAAGGCGCAAGGTTTATCGTCCATGGCAGCTACAACGGGTATATCTATGCCGTTCACGGTGAAACAGACTTCGAGACGTATGCCGACGGAGTTCTAAAATACGATGTGGCGGCAAATAAATGGACCAAGCTCAATATCCCGCGGATCGAGCAACGCAAGTGGTATCTGAGTCAGCATTCCACGCACGCGGCGATAGGACCAAAACTGTTTATCTTAGGCGGCATAAGTAAGGTCACCAACAGAAGAAGTGCCCGAGCCGCCTATTTTGACATGGAAATGGAAACTTTTGGCCAGGTTGAGCCGATGCCGGCGGGTCGGTGCTGCGCCGTCGCTGGCGTAATCGACAATAAGATATACGTCGCCGGCGGATTCTGGGATGTGACTGAAGATGTTTGCGATTGTAAGGAAACGTGGGGTTATCCATTTCCGTGAAATTAGATGAAAGGGCCACATATCTGCCGAGGGAAAAATCAGATGAAAAATCAATGTAGAAGTCCCGAAAAGCAAGCTCGCCGTATATCTGGCGCGCAGGTCTGGAACCTTTCACGTCGGAATTTCATTACCGGTGCTGCTGCGGCTGCTGCATTTACAATCGTTCCCAGGCACGTTCTGGCAGGAGCAGGCCGGACACCGCCGAGTGAGAAGCTCAATATCGCCGGCATCGGTGTTGGAGGCCGAGGGGCCGATAATATGGCAGCAATCAGTACTGAGAATATCGTTGCGCTGTGCGATGTGGACGCCAAACAGGCGGAGGCTACCTTCAAGCGATTTCCGAAAGCCAAGATATACCGTGATTTCCGCCGGATGCTGGAGGGGCAAAAAGACATCGATGCGGTGGTAGTCTCCACGCCCGACCATATACACGCCGTAGCCAGTATGATGGCGATCAAAATGGGTGAGCACGTGTACTGTGAAAAGCCGCTGACGCACTCGATATACGAGGCCCGCAAGCTCACCGAGGCCGCTCGCGAGCATAAGGTAGCCACCCAGATGGGCATTCAGGGCCATGCCGGCGAAGGAATTCGCCTATTATGTGAATGGATTTGGGATGGGGCCATCGGCCCCGTGCGCGAGGTTCACACCTGGACCGACCGGCCCAAAGGCTGGTGGCCTCAAGGCGTCGACCGGCCAAAGGAAACGCCGCCCGTGCCGGACACTCTGGACTGGGATTTGTGGCTGGGCCCAGCACCGTATCGCCCGTATCACCCCGCGTACGTGCCGTTCAAATGGCGCGGCTGGTGGGACTTCGGCACCGGAGCGTTAGGCGATATGGGCATACATAACTGCTCTCCAATCTTCTGGGCGTTAAAGCTTGGATACCCAACAACCGTGGAAGTTGTCTCCCATGAAGGAGCTAACGAAGAAACCGGGCCGACAAAGTCAGTTTTACGTTACGAATTCCCCGCTCGCGGGGATATGCCGCCTGTGACGCTGATGTGGTATGACGGGGGCAATATGCCGCCCCGGCCTGAAGAGCTCGAAGAGGGCCGACGCCTGGGCGATAACGACGGCGGCTCGCTGCTGGTGGGCGATAAAGGCAAGATATTGGCGCCGGGCTGGTGCGCGGCAAGTCCACGCCTGATACCGGAGTCGAAGATGAAGGCATATAAGCTGCCGCCCAAGACTATCCCCAGGTCAATCGGACACCACCAAGAGTGGCTTGCAGCCTGTAAGGGCGGCAAACCGGCCCAGGCCAATTTCGACTTCGCAGGCCTGCTAACCGAGGTGGTTCTGCTGGGTAACATTGCGATTCGTACGGGCGAAAAGATATACTGGGATGGGCCTAACATGCGGTGCACCAACGTGCCCAAGGCCAACGAGTATATACACTGCTTCTACCGGCAAGGATGGAGCTTGTAGAGCCTCGCGTCGGGCACGTCGAAGTTTTCAGATTGCCCGCCGGATTTGGCGAGGTCTTCAGGCGCATTTGTGATATAATAGAACGTAACAAGGCGCGAGTTAAGAAACGTAGTAAACCAAAGCACCGGGTGCTTGTATGAAGCTGGAGATGACCGGAGAAATGCGGATGGAGCAGCGGATGAAGCTGGCTCCACACATGATTCAATCTATGGAGATTCTCCAGCTTCCGATCCTGGCGCTTCAGGAAAGGATCGAGCAGGAGCTCAACAACAATCCGGTTCTGGAAATGGCCGAGCCTTCAACTGCCGACCAAGCCGAGCCTGTCGAGAAAGAGTCGAAAGATGATATCGCCCAAAAAGATTTGATTATCAACACGGACAACGACAAGGTCGAAGACTTTGAACGCCTTGAAGATGTTGAGGATGACTTCAAAGAGTACATAGAGCAGGCTGGGCCCTTCTACGTACGCAGGCAGACTGACGAGCCGGACAGAAAACTGGAGGCGCTCAAAAATGCCGCCGCCCCGCCTTTATTTTTGCACGATCACCTGATGGAGCAGTGGCGGCTGGTTGAGGCTGACGAGCCGGTAAAAAGAGCCGGCAGTACGATCATAGGCTATATCGACGATAGAGGATATCTAACCGTAAGATTGGAGCAATTGCACAACAAAGACCGGGCTGAGTTTACCCTTGATGATTTGAACCAGGCGCTGCAGCTTGTGCAAAGATTAGAGCCGGCCGGCGTTGGCGCACGCAACCTGAAGGAATGTCTGCTTATCCAGATGGCGCAAAGTCCCGACGATATGAGCTTCGAGGCTCAGCTTGTATCCGAGCACATGGACGCGCTGCTGGAGAATCGCCTGCCCGATATTGCCAAGAAGATGAATTGCAGCATCGAGAGAATCAACCACGCGATTGAACGTATGAGTAAGCTGGACACTTCTCCGGGGCTGCAAATCGGCCCGGACCAAAACCATCCTATTACTCCCGATGTGATAGTAGAATCCTCGGATGATTCGGGCGAGTATTCTGTGCGATTGAGGGACACGAACTTGCCGGGCCTGCGGCTAAATCCCTACTATATAAGAATGGCAAAAGACTCACAGGTCGGTGAGAAGGCACGAAAGTTTTTGCAGAATAACATCCGCTCGGCTCAGTGGATTATGGATGCGATAGAGCAGCGCAAGAATACGCTGTTGAAAGTCACCGAGACCATAGTGAAATACCAGAAGGATTTTTTTGACAAAGGGCCACTTTACCTACGGCCCCTGCCGATGTCAAAAGTCGCAGACGATGTCGGGGTGCATCTGGCTACTGTTTCCAGGGCAGTTGCCGGCAAGTATATGCAGTGTCCCTGGGGGGTCTTGCCGCTGCGAAAATTCTTTAGCGGTGGGATGGAAGACGATAACGGCCAGGCTCATAGCTGGGAAGCAATAAGAGTCAAGCTTCAGGAAATCATCGATGCCGAAGATAAAAGCAAGCCCCTGAGCGACGACCAAATCCGCGAAAAATTAGCCCAGGCCGGAATAAAAAATCTGGCTCGACGCACCGTGGCAAAATATCGCAAGCTATTAAACATCCCCACGGCAAGGTTTAGAAAAAGGTACTAATTCCGGCCGGAGCATTTTTCCGGAACTACTCAGCGACAATAATTTCGCCTTTTATGGGAGAATACTCCACCCTCGCTTGGCTCTTGCCATTTTGCAGCAAAATCACCTTCTGAAAGTGACACTTGATGCCTGTTGCATCCTGTATGATGGGCGTATTTTGAAGGTGATAATGAAGGTGCGGCTCGGAGGAATTTCCCGAGTTTCCACAAAGACCTATCAGTTGCCCTGCTTTGACTTTATCGCCGACCTTGACTTTTATGCTGCCGAGTTTCAAATGGGCCAGAACCGATACCTCATTTTCTCGATGCTGAATAAATACCGTGTTGCCCAGTGCTGAGTATGGATTCATCGAGCCCGGCACATTGTCTCTAACCCCAGCGATGACGTCCGTCACGGCCCCATCAGCGGGAGCAAGTATCTCTCTGCCATAAGCAAAGTAGTCTTCATTTGCGCGAGCCTCGCCCTTGCGTGTTTTCCCCTGTCCGTCAACGCCAAGAAAATCAAAAGCAAACCTCTGGTTGGGAACATCGTGGTGCTGATTCAGCTCTTTTGTGTCGCCGCCCCAGGCCACAAGCCAGCGTCCCTTAAAAGGCAGCGACAGCCTCGCTTCGTGCTTCTCCGGTACAGGTATATCGGCTTTGTGTGGCAGAAACAATAAGCCTATGACTTTGTTGTCATCATCCAGCCAAACCGTTATATCGAGCTTCCCCCGTTCGCAGTGTGCTACAAAGACCGCCTGATCGGACGGAACCAGTCTCGGCTCATCGAGGTTGGTGATCTTTCCGTACTGAGCAGATAGGTTCTTAAAGAACGCCTCGCGTTTTTCCAATGGAAAGAACTCGGTCATAGACTGGGCAAAATCTTTTCCAATGCCGGCGCAATCTTGCTCATTGATAGCCTTGACCATCCTGGCAGCAACTTTTTGGAACCTGTCTGCCGGCTGGTGCTCACCCAATGCAGCAGCAGCCCCATAAGCTAAAATAATTGTAAGAGCCAATTTTCTCATCTTGGAGTCTCCCGTGACCATAATTGATTCCTGCATCAGGAATTATGTTAAACGGAGCAAACCAAAAAAGCAAAATTTTTGTAGCTTCTAATTGAACTTTTAGATACTATGTGAGTATATAATCACACAGTGAATTAGCCAGAGAACTTACAATGTTAAGCAAAAGCAAACAGTTGCTATTTGAAAAGCAGGCGGAGATTGCAAAGGCGATAGCCCATCCGTTGCGGATTGCGATTATAGACTTTCTAAGAGATGGTGAGCAATGTGTCTGCGATATTGCCGAACACGTCGGCTCAGAACGCTCGAACGTATCACGGCATCTGTCGGTAATGGTTAATGCCGGTGTGCTCGAATATCGAAAAGAAGGACTTAAAGTCATATACAGCCTTAAGTGCCTTTGTATCGTTGATTTCTTTTCGTGCGTTACGGGCGTCTTAAAGCAGCAGGCCAAAGAAAATGAAAAACTGCTAAAAGCTATTTAGGGAGCGTGGTCGATATGAGGGATTGTCGATCACGCTTTTGTTATAGTACACTATGTAACTAAATGGTCACATAGGCACGAAGTTTTGAAGGGGATATATGAACCGGGAGCTAAAGATTTTTGCTGCTTTGGCTGGCATTTTTCTTGTGGCTTATGCTCTGCCGTTAGGCAATCCTAAAATTCAGGAAGCGCTCCAGGAGGCGTTTCGCCTGCTTCAGTGGTACGCCCGCAATCACACGCTGGCCTGCGTGGTGCCGGCACTTTTCATCGCAGGGGCCATCATTACGTTTCTATCCCAGGACTCGGTGATGCGATATCTCGGCCCTAAAGCCAATCCTGTTCTGGCGTACGCGGTGGCTTCGGTATCCGGCTGCGTGCTGGCGGTCTGCTCGTGCAGCGTCCTGCCGATGTTTGCAGGCATATACAAGCTCGGCGCAGGATTAGGGCCAGCCTCGGCGTTTTTGTATTCCGGGCCTGCCATAAATGTCCTTGCCATTTTTTTAAGCGCTCGTGTCCTGGGCTTTTCCATCGGTGTAGGACGGGCTGTCGGTGCCGTAGCATTCTCGGTAATAATCGGCCTACTAATGGCAATAATTTTCCGAAAGGGCGAACAGGCAAAGGCACAAGCCGCTCTACAGATGCCTGAGCCTGAAAAACCCCGACGCCATATCGGTAAGACCACTCTGTTCCTGGCCTCTATGATTCTGTTTCTGATATTTAGCGACTGGTATAACCCTGGCAACGTCACTGTCAAGACAACCGACGGTCGCCAGTTCAAAGCAGTAGTGATTCACGAGACAAAGGATATGATCCGGTTTCAACTCGAAGAAGACCTCGGCGAGAACAAAGCGGGGGACAAGATTGAGCTGCAGAAAACCGAGATGGCAGATATGCGGGAGCAAAAAACGTGGATTATCGCGCTTCATCACATACGGTGGTATCTGGCAGGTTTGTGCGGGCTGGCGGTTCTTGTAATGGCCTGGCAATGGTACGAGCGGGACGAGCTTGCCCAATGGATGCACAATACCTGGGAGTTCACAAAGCTACTCGTGCCGCTACTGTTCGGCGGTGTCTTTGTGGTCGGATTCGTGAGTATACTGCTGCCTGAAAAGCAAGTCGCCCAGCTTGTCGGTGACAACAGCTTACGGAGCAACCTTGTAGCCAGCGTCATCGGAGCTTTCTGGTATTTTGCTACGCTCACCGAGATTCCTATCACACAGGCGCTAATGAAGTTAGGCATGCATAAAGGGCCTGTTTTGGCACTGCTTTTGGCCGGCCCGGCCCTCTCGCTGCCGAGCATCCTGGTCATCCGCAAGATTATGGGAAATGTCAAAATGATCGTGTTTGTTTCACTGGTAGTGGTGATGTCCACAATTGTTGGGATGTTCTTCGGAGCATTATTCTAAAAAGGGCTGTAACAAAATCGAAGTAAAGTTGGAGGCATTCTATGCCGTCTGAGTCGAAGGAGAAAATTAGAGAAACCGTCCGCAGGGGATATAAAAAGATCGCACAAGAAGGCTCCTCCTGCTGCTGCGGCTCATCATCGCCCGACAAGCTCGCCGAGGGGATAGGTTACTTGAGCAAAGACCTTGAGTTTTTGCCCGAAGGGGCAAATATGGGGCTTTCCTGCGGCAATCCAACCGCCATCGCAAATCTCAAACCCGGCCAGGTAGTCTTGGACCTTGGAAGCGGAGGCGGGTTTGACGTCTTTATCGCTGCGAAAAAAGTAGGTCCAAAGGGTAGAGCTATCGGGACCGATATGACGGCTGAAATGATCAGTAAGGCAAGGGCAAGCATTCCGAAGTTTACTGAAAAGACGGGCCTTTCCAATGTTGAGTTTCGCCTGGGTGAAATTGAGCATCTTCCCGTAGCGGACGCAAGTGTTGATGTGGTAATCTCGAACTGTGTAATTAATCTTTCGCCGGATAAGCAGCAGGTCTGGCGGGAAATCGCCCGCGTATTAAGACGAGGAGGCAAGGCGTGTGTCTCCGATCTTGCGCTGAAAAAGCCCTTGCCGGAACAGGTTGTAAAATCCGCTGCGGCATTAGTCAGTTGCGTCGCTGGTGCGGTTGCGATTGACGAGACGATAGAGATGGCAGGACAAGCGGGCCTAAAAAATATCCAAGTCGCCGAGAAAGCATACAACATCGATGTGATGGCCGATTGCAGCGACCCGCTTTACAGGCAGGTGAAAGAATTTTTGCCGGAAGGAACGAAACTTGGCGACTATGTTGTCAGCGTTGATATAATGGCACTTAAGAAATAAAGAACAAAATCTGCTTCAAAGAAATCATTTATGGCAAATGGCATTTCATCTCAAAGGCAGGGCAAAGGCCTGAACATTTTTGAAAGATATCTGACGGCCTGGGTGGCACTTTGTATTGTAGGTGGAATCGTTTTAGGCAAGCTGGCGCCGGCAGTCGCCACATATCTCGATAGTCTGGCAATCTATGTCAACAAGGCCCCTGTCGTCTCTATACCGATCGCGGTATGTTTGTTCTTTATGATGTATCCGATTATGGTCAAAATCGACTTTGCCGAGGTGCTCAAAGCCGGCAAAAGTATCAAGCCTGTGGGACTGACTCTTTTTGTGAACTGGGCGATAAAGCCATTCACGATGTATGTGATAGCGTTGTTCTTCCTCGGCGTCCTCTTCCGTACCTTCATAGGTTCCGACGCGCTTGACTACGTCAAAATGCCCTTCGGCCTCGACCTTCCAGTCGGCGCAACCTACGGCGTCGGAAAGGTCATCCTGCTAAACGGCATCAAAATGCTCGAGGTCCCTCTGTGGCGAAGCTATCTGGCCGGCTGTATCCTTCTCGGAGTAGCGCCCTGCACGGCGATGGTGCTCGTATGGGGGTATCTGGCAAAAGGCAACGACGGGCACACGCTTGTTATGGTGGCCATCAATTCTCTTACTATGCTTGTTCTTTATGGGCCGTTGGGCGGATTTCTGCTGGGCGTCGGCCGGCTGCCGGTGCCCTGGCAGGCACTACTATTATCAATAGCTATTTATGTCGCCTTGCCCCTATTAGCAGGATATTTGTCGCGGAAATGGATTATCGCCGCTAAAGGACAAGACTGGTTCAAAGAGAAATTTCTGCATTTTTTGACGCCGGTGACGATAATTGCCCTGTTGCTCACATTGGTTTTGCTATTTTCCTTCAAAGGAGAGGTTATCCTTTCTAATCCGCTGACGATTTTGTGGATTGCTATTCCATTATTCATTCAGACTAACCTGATATTCTGGATCGGCTATTTATTATCCAAGCCTTTGCGACTGAGCTACGAGGATGCGGCCCCATCTGCCATGATAGGAGCATCAAACCATTTTGAGGTCGCGATAGCCACGGCAACGATGCTTTTCGGTCTTTCTTCCGGCGCCGCGCTTGCGACAGTCGTGGGCGTGCTGATTGAAGTCCCCGTGATGCTTATGCTGGTCAAAATCTGTCTGAGAACTCAAAACTGGTTTGCCGCCGATATTGACAGGGAGTAATTATGAAAAAGATTCAAATTCTCGGCACAGGTTGTCCGAAATGTAAGAAGCTGGCCGAAAATGCCGAGGCTGCTATCAAAGACCTGGGCATCGAATACTCGCTGGAAAAGGTAACGGAGATAAACGAAATTATGAAGTTCGGCGTGATGATGACGCCAGCTCTGGCAATAGACGGGCTGGTAAAAAGCGTTGGTAAAGTTATTTCGCCGGACGAAATCAAAAAGATGCTTAACGATGTCATTTCGAGCGGAGGCTGCGAAGCAGCAGAAGTCGAGAAATCTTAAAAAGCAGATTTCTCCGCTTCGCGTCCCTTAGGGACGCTTCGGTCGAAATGACAGTGAGTACTTTCTATTGATGGAGAAAATTATGTGTGGACAAGAGCAATGTTGCACTGTTTCGCCTAAATTGATATTTGCCTGTTCCGGAGCGGCTGATGTCGGTGAAATCGCTGATCGAGCGGCAAGAAAACTGACCAAAGACGGCATCGGCAAAATGTTCTGTCTGGCCGGCATCGGCGGACGTGTCGACGGTATTATGAAAACTACAGAATCCGCCGAGAAGATTCTGGCGATGGATGGTTGTCCCTTAAACTGCGTCAAAAATTGTTTAGAGCAAGCCGGGTTTAATAAGTTCATGTACCTACAGCTTAGCGACCTTGGTTTTGAAAAAGGAAGGAGTCCAGCTACCGAAGATAACATCAACAAAGTTTCCCAAAAAGCAGTTGAGATATTGAAACCAAATGCAGGATGAAAAGCACGATGACATCCATATCTTTGGTTGTGTGGCTGACACTTGTCGCAGGCTGTCAGCCAGTTGAGCGCGGCAGATCTTCCTTGCCTGCGGATGATGCGATGCGGGCAACCCCGTCCGCTGGGAGAAGATCAGCCAGGTCTGGGAACAGGTGCAGGAGCCGGATACTTTCAGAGCTCGCATTCATGGACAGATCATGAAACTCTTGTCAGACGAATAGAGGCTCAAAGTGGCCTATGTGCTATGCTGGCGTGATATTTTCGAAGTTGGCGCTGGTCGCCCAGTGCCCGTGCATTGGCGGCCGTGCTATACATCCTGTGCTTCTGCTGGCAATCGTCGCAGGCATCTGGCTTCTGGCAAGCTGGATAAGGTCGGTGCTTAGAAAGGAAGGGGTCTCGAAGATGAACAAAATTGGAAAGATAGCAATTGTTATCGCTCTAATTGCCGCGGTGGCGGCTGTAATTGCCGTAAAGTATAGTAAGTCCGGCCAAGAGACAGAGGCGGCCGTGGATGTGGCGTCTGCCGGCAAGGTTGCCCGGCAGGAAGTGTCTGCAAAAAACCAGCCGGCCCAGTCCATAGGCAAGAACCTGCCGCGCCTGGTCGATATTGGAGCCGGCACGTGCATCCCCTGCAAGATGATGGCCCCAATCCTCGAAGAGCTTAAAAAAGAGTTAGAGGGAAAGATTGTAGTGCAGTTCATCGATCTGAATAAATATCCCGGCGCAGCTAAGGAATATCGAATCAGCGTAATGCCTACACAGATTTTCTACGATGTTTCCGGCAAGGAGCTTTTCCGCCACGAAGGATTTTTCTCCAAAGAGGATATCCTTGCAAAGTGGAAAGAGCTTGGCGTGGACCTGTCAGGCTCAAAAACGCAATTGCCTACCTTCGAGCGACTCACGCCCGCACAGCCTGACAATCGTCCCAAAGAAAATATCTGCTATATGTGTGACGGTGACATCAGCCGCAAAACAATGGTAACGGTTCAGACAGACAAAGGGCCAGTGCGGCTTTGCAGCCCGCATTGTTATTTCATAATGTACTCGTGCCTGACCGAGGATAAGACCGATTTTGAGAAAAAGGTTACGGTTACTGACTGGACTACAGGCGAGCTAATTGCCGCTACACAGGCGGTATATCTGTACGCCCTTGACAGTAAAACGGGGCGACCAACAGTCAAAGCTTTTGCCGACAAGGAAAAAACCTCGGCTGAGCAGAAAATCGCGGGCGGATCCATCGTCGGCTGGCAGATTCTACAGGACAAAGAATTGGCCATGCGATGCGGCTTCTGCGACAGGGCAGTTTATCCGGAAGATGCAGCTCTGGTCAAGGCCGGCGGACTCCACACCTGGGGCTGCTGCTCTCATTGTGCTATGGGTGTTGGCGCGCGAACCGGCAGAGACATCGAGGTCCACGAGAAGGACCGCCTCACAGGCGAAAAGATTATTGTCAAGACTTTTGGAGGGCAAGTGGCTTCACTGGAGCCGGCAACAGCCGTTGCCTGGTTCGGCCAGCGACAGAAGCCCGACGGCACATGGGCTTCTGCCGGCTGCTTCCACCAGGGCTTTTTTATCAATGCCGAGAACCTAAAGAAATGGGTCGAGCAGAACCCTTACGAGACGGGCAAGCTGATAAGTATCAGTCAGGCCCTTGCCGACAAGATGAAAATGTCGCCCGAGCAAATTCAAAAGGCCTGCAAGATTGGCGAATGTGTACCTAAATAACAGCATAGTATGAGGAAAATAACGATGAGACGCTTTGGCATTTTCAC
>Ga0299912_10000398_pt1 | contig 37578 bp, 58 predicted proteins | sample RVTome_2_FD_207667 | JGI IMG/M metagenome (GOLD analysis project Ga0299912, IMG submission 207667) | Soil microbial communities from uranium-contaminated site in the Upper Colorado River Basin, Wyoming, United States - RVT95D214 (version 2) ... | reverse complement strand
AATGGCCGATATGGTCGACTTTTCAGTACATCATACCAGAGCTCTGTAGCTACCTCGCGTTGCCTATGTGTAAGCCGCGGTGTAGATGGTTGCGCACAACACTTCAAACACGACACGTTCGGTTTAGAGCAGAGATTCTCGTTCATGCGTACACCGTGAGTTCATACCGATTGCTACGTCTTACTGCGTGGATTAGGCCGGCCTTGATTGCGCGGTTGACCGGTTCGTACCCGAGGGCCCAGTTGCGGGCAGGTACAGGGTGTGGAGAGATCCGTTCTGCGACGAATTTCTTTGAGCAACCGGGATTGCTCTCTACGATGGCTATGGCTCGCGCCATTTGTGGGCCGATTCTGGTCACAGCGCATGCCTCCGACGCAGTTCAACAGCGTAGTCCAGCGCTGCCCGCTGCATCCTTGCCTGGTCTAATGTTGGAAGTGGGGCGCCCACTTCGTCTACGGTCAGTGCCGTCGGCATGGCCGATATAGCATCGGTTTCGAGCTTGTGAATCAGGATTAGTGCAATACGCTTTTTACATTCGTTCTTTGTCATGACTTCATTGCCTTTTCGTACGAGAGTCTGGACTCAATGCGAGCAACCACGCTCGCAGCGATAGGACAGGGTCGGCCGCATGCGGCGCTGCGGCGCACTTCGGCGATTGGAGTGGTGAGGTACTGGACGTCGGTCATTCTGAATCCTATGCGGCCATATCCCGGCATTGCTCGATGAGGTACTCAGCTGCCGCTACGAATTCCTCTTGTGTGGCATCAGTACGGATCGTCGTAGCGCCCCACACACCGGAGTGGTCCGTATCGTAGCCGGGGTCGCCGAAGTGTACACCCCACCCGTCTCTGGTTACTTGTAGTCGCACTTCGATGCCTTCCGAATCGTCCCACTGTTCTTCGATGCACCCCATAACAATGTCGGTGAGCTGTGTGTAAACATCTTGCATGCTTGGATAATTCATGGTTTCATTGCCTTCTCGTATGACATTCGTGACTCGATGCGAGCAACCACGCTCGCACTGATAGGGCATGGGCGGCCACAAGCGGCGCTCAGTGCGTTCTTTTGTACCAGGAGCATGATGACCTGAGTCATCGGGCGGTGCCAGCTGCGTCGGTTCGTTTCTATCTGCTTCTCTCCCTCTCAAGTTGAATGTGGATCGACTCTAGAGCGCTGTCGAGAGCTTTTGATGTTGTTCTACTAACCCACACAACAAACTGTAGGCTTCGAACAATTTAGGACAGCGTTCGCTCTGTGCGAGCGATTCTGCCTGTAACTTCCACTCCTCTAGTGTGAAACACTTACAACCAATCTGAATGTGGTTGTCTGTAATCGTAACGGGATACTCGAATCCGTGGAGCACGATAGGTGAGATTGTGACCACAGACCCGCCCGTGACTGACGACTCGCCCGAGACCAACGACCTGCCCGTGACCCGTGACCCGCCCGTGACCAACGACCTGCCCGTGACCTCTGACCCGTCCGAGACCCGCGACCTGTCCGTGACCCACGACCCGCCCGTGACCACAGACCCGCCCGTGACCACAGACCCGCCCATGATCCGCGACCCGCCCGTGACCTCAGACTCGCCCAAGACCCGCGACCTGTCCGTGACCACAGACTCGCCCACGACCACAGACCCGCCCATGATCCGCGACCTGTCCAAGACCCGCGACCCGTCCGTGACCCGCGACTTGTCCGTGACTCGCGACTTGTCCGTGACTGTAGAGTTCTCAGACACAAAAGAGTCATCAGACACAAAAGAGTCATCAGAGACCCACCCACTCCCATTCTTGTGTCTGTGTGCGGGCACAAATCCGCGCCCGAAATCAAATTCAGTTTTTTCCATATGCTTCTCTCCCTCTCAAGTTGAATGTGGATCGACTCTAGAGCGCTGTCGAGAGCTTTTTACGAATTCACCACGACGTAGAGTACGAGCGTGGCGAAGCACAAGACGCTCACACCCACTGCGGCTAGCAGCAGCCCGAGAATGAACTCCCAGCACGAGATGACCACGAAAGCGAGAATGATGCCTAGTGCGATTGTGATCATGGCAGTTCCTCTCCCTCGTAGGCATCCAAACACCCATACGCTCCCGGGGCACAGCACTCGGTTTTGCCACCCGGGCAACCAGCGGCCTCGCAGTCGGAGCAAAAGGCCTCGCCTGGCTCACCGATGGCAATCTCGAAACAGTCGCGACAAGCACAGTCTGTGTATTCAGTCATGTTCGTGCCTCACCCCGTTGCGGACAATAGATCACGTCCAGCATCACACCTCGCCCGAAGCTATATGTACACCCAATACCGCGCATGTGTGCGTAGGTCTCGTGCGGTTCCCGCAGCTGAGCCACAGCGGCCGAACGCGACAGAGACTTCATTTTACCGTTCCAATCAATTAGTTGGTAGTAGATCATGTTCGTGCCTCACTTTCTGAATCAGCTCTATTGCAAGCACGGTGCCAGTGCGCTTTCGGACGCTTTCCTCGATTCGTGAATCGCGAACTATGACAAACGTGTCGCGATATTGTTGGGCAGTGAATGATTACAACACGTTGGCTTGTCATACTGAACGCACGGATTGTCACAGTGATCGTGACACCATTCACTGTCATCCTCGAATCATTAATAATTACACATACTTGCGCGCCGAACCTCCAAAGCACATGCGATCGTACGCGATCGATAGTAGTTTCCCTAAGGTAACTACTATTACATTGTCCTACATCTAGAACAAAAGCGAACGCTCGTACTATTTCCTCGCGCCCCGTGTCACCACATAATCTCTATGAAATATGGGTTAGTGCGTCTGCCCTTAGTGATTACGAGTACTTGGCGCCGCGCTGGGTGTGGGAGAGCTCGCCCGAGACCCTGTTCAGTGGCTTTCACAGCGCTGCAACACATGAAGTGTATGGTCACGTACTGCCACTAGTGGGGTATCATGGTGTGATACGTATGGTCTTGGCCCGGGACTTGCATGTGTACCCACCCCGGTACCTTTTTCTGAGCTGGTACCATATTTTCTCCACGCGCCTCCGGGGGCACAGATACAGCCCAAGTACAAATCCCAGAAATAGCCCTTGACCTAGGTCCAGTACGGTCCCAGACTAACTCAGACCTCTAACTGTAAAAATGAAAGATAGAAATGAACGAAAATCCAAACCCACCCTCTGATAGCCCCGAGCTCTCGCCCCTCGACCGAGCAAGGAAAAAGAAAGCTGAGCAGCGAGCAATGGGCATTTCCGAAGTCAGGCTGGAATCACCCGGAAGGCCCACAGGAACCTGCACGGGGTCGGCCCGAGAGCTCAAACCCGATGAAATTACTAGGCTTGTGCAAGTTACCACCTCACCCAGAGACAGGGCCCTGGTTTGGCTATGCCTAGGCGCGGGCCTCCGCATCGGGGAGGCCTGCACGCTCACGTTTCGCTCCGTAGGCTCGGATGGTAGCCTGGTCGTGGATGCCTCCCTTGCTAAATCTGGAAAATCGAGAAGGGTACATCTCTGTCCCCAAGGAAGGGAAGCTCTCAGAGCCTATCTAGCTACGATGCCTATTGCAGCTCCCTCCAGCCCCTTGTTCCCCCGAAAGGGGTCGGGTCGGTCCATCACCCCTAACTGGGGAGTGCGTGTCATAGAGAGCCTCCTACGAGCTGCAAACATCACATCGGCTTCGTCCCACAGCCTCCGTCGCACACATGCCAACACACTGAGACGGTCGGGGGCCGACCTAACAATCATCCAAGGACAGCTTGGACATTCCTCACTTGCCACCACAGCTGTATACATGAGCGCTTCTCAAGTTGAGAAGACGGCCGCCGTGGACAAGATTGTATTTTGACCCGGTACCTTTGCCTTGACAAAAAGACCCCAGCCCATAAAGTGAGTGTATGCGCTACATATTTCAAATCAGTCTAAACATTCTCGGATATGTTGCCCACAGCTGCGGCTATCAGCTGTGCGCTCAGGCACCGTGGTTCGCCCCCAACGTCAAAGAGATCTAGCTAATGTCTCGTACGATCCGAGCCAAGTCAAAGCGCACCCACGATCGTAAGTCGTGTCCGTGGTGCCAAGAGAATCTCCACCACAAGCACAGACGTATGATGAAGGATCAAGCCCCATTCAGTGTGTTTCCTTGTTGCCACCAACCCTCGAACGTAGACGGGCATGCAGACGATTGTGAGAACAAATGACCCCGCTTGAATCAGTTCAAAAAGAATACCAAGACAACGTAGAGTACTGGTACTACCAAAGACACTATCCAAGTTTTGACCTACGCCGCGAAGACATTCGTACTCGACTGCGAACGTTGATTGTTCAACTCCGTGCCCTTGACTCGGCCATTCATTCGCAAAAGCACAGTATGAACATTCTACTGGCGCACGGGGATCGCTGTTTTAAAAACGGGGTAGAACACGAACGCGCCGCCGTTATCAAGTACTTGAACAACACGTGCTGGGCACCCCACTACGGTAACGAGATAGAAGCCGGAGATCATCTCAAATGAGACAAGACGTTGACCTAGTCCTCAACTTTTCCAACTCTCTGTTGCAGAGACTAAAGATCTGTTTTCACATCATCGTGTACAAGAAAGTGTTCACGCCCGTTGTGATTGATTACTTCATTCCTGTCCCAATCCCTCCCACACCATCCAAACCCAGAACCAAACCCTTCAACGTGAATTGATCTATGATTCCAGCATATCCGAAAATCTACAATCTAGGCCACGCCTATCTCACCGACCTCTTCGCCGACGAAGTTCTCGTCCAGGAGAAGGTGGATGGCTCCTACTTCTCGTTCGGTGTGATTGACGGGAAGCTCTGCTGCCGGAGCAAGGGTAAGCAGCTGGACATGGACGCCCCCGACAAGATGTTTGAGAAGGGTGTGGCAGCAGTCAAAGAGATGGACGCAAATCTAGGACTAGTGCCTGGGTGGGTTTACTGTGGGGAGTACTTGAACCGCCCCACCCACAACGCACTAGCCTATGACCGAGTACCGGCCCACAACGTCATCCTCTTTGACATCATGGACGCTAACGCAGGCGATCAACAGTTCATGGGTCCATATGACGTTGCAATGGAAGCAAAAAGACTAGGCCTAGAGTCCGTACCCGTCTTCATTCGGGATGGTAACCCCTCCCTCGAGACGTTCACGAAGATGCTTGACCGCACCAGTGTGTTGGGAGGGCAGAAGATTGAAGGGGTCGTTGTCAAGAACTATCTCCGCTTCGGACGAGACGGCAAAGTCGTGATGGGGAAGCACGTGAGCGAGTCCTTCCGTGAAGTGCACAAGAGCTTGTGGAAGAAAGACAATCCCACGAATGGCGACATCAAGGCTGTGCTCGCAAACATGTATCGGACACAGACTAGATGGAACAAGGCTATACAGCACTTGGCTGAGGAGGGGATACTGACCGACACGCCCGCCGACATTGGACCGTTGATGCGAGAGGTCAATGCCGATGTATTGGCCGAGTGTAGTGACGAGATCAAGGACTTGCTCCTAAAGCATTTTTGGAAGGACTTGAGTCGTGAATTGACTAAAGGGCTACCTGAGTGGTACAAAGAACAGTTGCTTAAGAAGCAATTTTCTGCTACGGAAGAGAAGACATGAAAGCCGAATTTATGGTCCCCGGTGACTATCTAGACCTAGATGCTATTCCCGACGCACGGGAGCGAAACAGGCTCCTTGACGAAATCGAGGGGATGGGCTACCAACTAAGCAGTAGGGGAATCCTCGGCCTAGTTGAGACGTGCGAAGAGTGTGACGGGGACGGCCGCGATCCAAAAAACGACGCACGTAATTGCCGTATGTGTGATGGGAGTGGTACAACAATCGACGAGGGTCGGGGCAAGAAACCGTTCTGGGATTGATTCATGAACAACGTAGACGTAGTAGCCATAATTCACTGCTATAAAGCAGACTCCTCCTACACGACCGAGACAGCCGCTCTGTTGTCGGTTTACCACCACCACGAGTTGGTGCGAATAGATATCGGCCCAGACACATTTTACTTTCGCCGAGACGAGTTGGAAGCAGCGCTGGCAGCGACAGCAGCAGCCAAGGGGCCAGGATGGTAAACTACTTCGCCGCCTTCTACTCCGATCCACATTTTGGGCATGCGCGGATCATCGAGTACTCGTCTCGACCATTCTCGAGCATCGAGAACATGAACGCAGCACTCGTAATCAACTACAACACCCACATACACCCCAACGACACCGTACTGTGGCTGGGCGACTGTTTCTTGTGTAAAGTCGAAGACGCGAAAGCAATCATGTCTAGTCTCAACGGCACCAAGATACTCGTGAAGGGTAACCACGACAAGTCGAAGACGGCGATGTGTGAAATAGGCTTCACCGCTGTGGCTGATGAGTTGACTTTGTCTATCGCTGGCCGTAAAGTGATTGCACGACACGTTCCACAATACATCAAAGGCGCGGTGACGTTACATGGACACACGCACTCAAAAGAGCGTCGAAACAACAATCGAATACACGTGGGCGTCGATGCGTGGGACTACCGCCCGGCCATGTACGAGGAAGTAGAAGAACTCGTGAAAGAAATCTATGTCTGAAAAAGAAGATTTGACGACACTCAGCGACGAGGAGCTCACCTGGCTCAGTGGTGACTCTCGTTTAGACGTACGAAAGCGTCTAGAGTTTCAGCGCCGCGAGAGATGGCATGCTGTATTCGCCGCTGCCATCTCTCGTGCGGGTCGTAGCTGGCTACCTAGCCTAGTCGTTTCCGAAGCCAAAGCTATCGCAGACCACAAATACGGAGAGATTCCCGACAATGTCTGAAAAAGAATACACAAGCATTGGAACTGTAGTTCGTCGCTCTGGCAATAAATACGCACTTGTGCGTGTCTTTCTCGATGAGGGTAAAGTTGTGGACGAAGAGGTTCTAGAAGACCACTGTACGCTTCCTGGGGCTATTCAGGGGGCGCATCTAGAGCTGGATCGACAACTACTAAAGCTAAATCGGCACGTGTATGAGTTTCCGGTCTATGTCACAAACTCATTGAAGGTAGGATAAAAATATGAACGCTCGAGAGACATTCGAGGCGCTTTTGGCTGGTAAGAAGATTGTTGGACTTAGTTCTGTCAACGGTAAGCCCGATGGTTACTACGTAAGGCTTGCGCCGGGGGGTTACCTCGTCAGGGGCCGCCCAGGACAGAGACACGAGGAGCCAACAAAAGGCTATCTTATTTTTACCAACGGCCGGGAAATCTATACCGAAACCAATCCATATGTAGCAGGTACGTTTGCCTGGGCGCGGTTTGAGTATCATTCCAACCACAGAGCTGTTACGTGCGGAGGCCGTATATGGGACTACAACGGCACTAATTTAAATGACCTGTCAGAGTATGAAGTAGTTTCCACCGCGTGGAGCATTCATAAATGATCTACTTCACAATTCCTCTCACCCTCCTCGTTCTAGTCGCGGCCTATGCCCTCCATCGTTATTTCAACTTCAAGAACAATCAACTCGAGAGCCAACAAGACAAATATGACGACTTGACCGCAAGGTTGGTGGAGCTCACGGCCACGCTTGTGACTCTCTCCGCCCGACAAGAGAAGTTCGAAGCACGCTTCGACGCAATCACAAAGAACTTCCTCAGTGAAATACACACAGTTGTGAAATTCACGGAAGCAAAAGTGAAGGCTACAAAGTCTGAAGCTTACAAGGCGATAACAGGGTCGAAATGACAAATATTCCAGATATCGAAACCAAATTACACACGTGGCTAACAGAACAAGATCTCACTCGAGACGAAGCCATGAATGTGTTGTCTCGAGTTTACCTGAATCTGGCAACGACTTTTCACGAGGTTGTTTTACTGGAGTGCGATGATCTGTGCCTAGATGGTGAGCACCCTCCACTTACACATACGAGAGCATAATGAACGTGTTCAACAACCTATTCGATTTCTGTATGGGACTCCTATGGGGAGCAGCCTTCGTGTTTGTTCTGTGTACTTTTGTATGATCATTGCCTATTTCGTTGGTTTTCTCATCACATTCACTACAGTGTTCTTTCTTGAACCGCACTGGGACAAGATGGGCATCTTGGACAAGTTTCTCAATACCCTACTTCTGATCTTTTTTTCAGCTCTTTGGCCATTGTGTATGTACAAGTGTGCCTATAACCACTTGTATGATATTCGAAAGTGGATGTTATGATTCGTTGGCTAATAAACTGGTTGGAGAGGCATAGTCCACCGCGTGTGACATCCTTTTCTGAGAATTTAGAAGCTCTATCTACTGGCTCACCCTGTTCGTCTACCGAATTGAAAGATCGAATTAAAAAGGCTGGTGAAAAACACCAACGCGACAACTACGTCGCAGATGCTCAGATTTTCTTCAAAATTTCAAAGATCGATGCTTGTCTTTTGTATGAAGACTCAAAAAGTGGGGTCTTTCCTCTCGCTAAGTAACATTTTTGACTTTCTCCCTTTTTCACCTAAACTGACTAGAGGTACACAATGTCTGACGTCTCAACGCAAACAATTTCCGCTCGCGCCCCCAAAGCACCGATTCCTGTCGTTGCTCCAGAAACTGTCCAATTTGACCACCCCGGGAAGAAAGTGTTCATCCTCATTCCCGTTGATGCCAATGCGGCCCGATTGATTCTGGATGAACTTGAGCCGCTCATTCTCGAGATGGCCCACCCGCCTAAGATTGACGACAAGCTCCGCCTTGGCCTCATGCGTGACAACATGATCATCTACGTGGCGGTTACGAACGAGAAACGAACTGTGGAGAACCGAAAAATTCGGATGACGACCGTTGTCAAGATTTCCGACCCAATCGACTGCAGCCAGTACGGCACCAGTTCAATTGACGATGGGTTGGGGGGAGTGGACGAGAGCCGTCTGTGTGATGCCATCCAAAAAGTGGCCATGCCCTTCTCTGCTCGTCGTAGCGCCGACAAAGAAATTGACAAGCGAACTGTGAGGTTGTTTACAACGTGAGTGATGCAGCCACACTCCAGGCCGAGATTGCTGCACGAGTCGATGACAAGATTTGTGATAACTGTGAGACTGTGTCGTATGGACTTGGGTTGAAGGAACGTCCCGAGCTGTTTACGCATCCACGTCCTTCTGGATGGAAGGAATGCTCGAATATGATGGCTATCTACAAGCCCTGCGACGACTGCAAAAAAGGCAACTCACGTGCGTGGGTAGCCGATATTGAGCCAGCCAGATTCGCAGCGTTCTACGCACGGATAGAGTCTAACGCGTTTACGATTGATGTACTTCGATCGCTGTTACCCAACAATCATCCCATGTTTGAGAAGCCACCACTCGGTCTCTGCCCTGATGGTCCGTTTTTCTTTGATCACACAAACGACAAAGGTACGCAGATTGTGCTCGGTACGTTCGATGTGTCATTGTTCCTATCTCAGCCGTTTCGTACTTGTATTATTACCGGCATAAAGGCTGGACCCGGCGGTACTGTGGTTCCTGTTGAAGATGAAAAGCAGGGGGGAGGATTCGAGTTCCTATGAGTGAAGAACGCCCCCGCATCACCATCCCCGTACCCACCGAAGCAGAAACCAAAAAGTTCTGTGAGATGGCCGCACGTCATTGGACGCAAGAGACAATTGGTGCGCGGCTAGGATGGACTCGATCTCGTATTGATGCCACGTTTCGTTATGGTCGAGCGGGTGTGCCGGGATTCAAGGAGTTCTACGAAGCTTTTGACAGTATCAAATTCGAAATGGGTTCGGTTTATCTGCAATTGATTGCCGAGAAGGCCACCAAAGAGAAAAACCTCGCCGCAATCATGTTCATGTGGGAGAGACAGTATGGGTGGTACGAGAAAGCCCGACAGAAGGTCATCGAGAAAGAGATGATGGCTGAATCGGAGATGAACATGCCCTCGAACGCGCTCCCCTCTGATGATGAGGTCGCTGCCGCCGAAGCACGAGCGCTTGAGGCTCTGAACGAGACAGGTTCCGTGGGGGAGAGACACTGATGAGCTGTCCATGTTGTCAACTTATAGGTCCCAAGCCATACGACTTCAAGGTACCACCACCTTCAATAACGGAAAATGGCTTACTGCCTATAGACCCACGACTGCTGCAGCTTCTCTCTAGACTGCCACACAAGGTGAGCGGCGAGGATGATCGCCCCGATCTTGTTACGGGTGAAGACTAGTGTCAGACCGCCTCTCATCGTTCGGTAGGGGAGCCTCCCAGGGTGCAACTCTAGGTTGGGGTGACGAGGGCGTGGCTGCTCTTTTGGCAGCACTTGAGGGGCCCACTGATAGTACGGGCATCCCCCGTGAATATGCTGCAGGATCAGCTCAGGCAGATTACTTGAACTCGGAGCGCGCCTCAAATGAAGAAGCACAAAGAGCTTTCCCAAAAAACTACGGCGGTGGACAACTTCTTGGTGGGCTTCCTCTTGCGATGTCTCTGCCTGGCGGTGGTGGGATTGCCTCTAGGGCTGCTATTGGTGGCGGGTTGGGTGCTGTTTCGGGTGCTGGCGGGGGTGTCGAGGGCACACGAGGTACTTCGGCGTTGATGGGGGGTGCGCTAGGAGGCGCGGGCGGGGCTGCTCTTGCTTCTGCACCAAAAGCGTACCAAGCACTGAAAAATATCAAGATGGGACCGCCCCCTGGAGGAGGAGGAGGAGGTATGGTACCAGCCGCGAGTTCTGCTCTCCCTAGTGTAAATAATGTAGCGCCACGGGCTGGAAACAGTCAGATTAATGTCAACATGTCATCTGGCCGCTTCAATCGTCCCCCCGCCCCTAGTGCTAGTCAGACGATGCCCCCACCTGTATCTATACCGCGCCCGGGAAAGCTCCCCAGTCAGGAAGAGCTCGCATCGTTTGAGCGCGTGGCCGATGATGCCGACAATCTAACCAGTGCTGCCACGCAACGCCTCGTGGAGCGTTCGTTGAAACAAGAGGCGCAGAGGTCTCGCCCAATCGATATCGAGCTTGAGCGCGCCCGCCAAGCAGCGGATAGTGCACGGGGACGTGCCCCCACGGTTAAACCCCCGCCACGTATTAAACCACCGGAACTGCCTGTAGGCAAGGATATCATATATAACTCGGCCCTTCGCGAAGGAGACGCTGCCAGATATTATGCAGACGATCCCAGCCACTCGGCCGCCTATGTGCCTAGAGCTAAGTATCGTTTTGACGAAGCATACAACAACACGGACCCAGTTGAGGGTGTTATGCGAGCTGCAAGAATAAAGCCAGATGCTCGTGTGGCCTCCCCGGAAGTACTTCTTGAAGAGTATGCAAAACAGGTTTCTCCGGCTGCTGCGGAACGCATTCGAGCAACACCATGGATGGCCACAGAGGATCCTGCTGTTGTGGCCTCTTTAAAACAGCAAGGATACCATGCGATTAGAGCTGGCGGAGACCCCGTCCCTAATACCGATTCTAGAGTATTTTCTAATACCACTATGCCGCTAGATGAAAATTTTCTAGAACAACTTGGGCAGTATAAAGTACGTGTACATCCCACAGTTAAAGGATCTACCGATCTGGGGAGGTTTAGTATTCTTCCACCAGGCAAACGTCGGTGAGACCCTCCGTTTTTGGCCGCGAGAAGCGCCCATCTCTTGATCCCATTGGAATCAACGACGTGTGGGAGATACGCATGTGGTTTTGGCGAGAGAACACAGAGCCGCTCTATAGACAGGGCTGTCTTCGACACGGTTCTAAGCGACAAACGTCCTCGTTTGAGCGACCGTTTGCGAGCTGGAGCGAGTTCCCGTTGCCTGGGTGATTTTGACTCAGATGTATCAGTACGTATACTGATACTGGATGGGTTCGATTTCAGATGCAGACAAGGCCATTTTATGGCGTGCGGGGCGTATTGCCTCGTGGAAGCTCGACGCAAATCAACTCGAAGTCTACCACCAGTACCGTAAGTGGGAGAAGGAAACCACAGCCGCACGCGACGCCGGCATAGAACTGCCCGGTCTATATCCGCGTGTATTTGTTCTAGATTTCGGCCGACGGGTGGGTAAAGACCATCTATCAGTTGTAATACGACTAGAGGATGCAATTCGACGCCCCAAGTCGTTACAGACCTACGGCACTAGCCTATACAAAGATATTTCAGATATCATTATTCCCTTAGTCAACACGATCTGTTCTGATTGTCCGCCACATTTGAAGCCCATCCACCGCGACAGTTATCGAGGACAGGCGCAGGGTCTGTATCTACCCAACGGTTCAGTAATCAAGCTGGTGGGCTGTGAACGAAGCGTGGACTCCCTCCGAGGTAGACACTCGGATTCTGTCACTATTTCGGAAAGCGCTTTCGTTTCAGATCTCGACGAGGCCATCGGCACTGTACTTATGCCCCATATGCTGGGTCGAAACTACGCAACAATTTTACTGAATTCGACCCCTAACCCCAAACCAGGTATGGCTTGGGATACACTCTTCTGTCCAGACGCTATTTCGCGTGGCGCCTACGTCAAAAAGACACTGCTGGAATGCCCTCGCTACTCCGACTCGGAAAAGATGGAGTTCATCAAAGCTGCTGGTGGCATTACGTCCGAGCGTTGTTTACGCGAGTATTTCTGTGAACGAATTCGCTCCGAGAGTACTACAGTTCTGCCGGAATTCAGCGAGGCACGCCACGTGGTTGCGTCTCCCATGCCCGAGTACTGTAGTGCCTTCACGATCATAGATCCAGGTATCCGTGATCAGACCGCGATTATGATTGCCTACCACGATTTTGACCGCGACAAGCTCGTCATCCGCCGCAGCTGGAGCAAGGCCGGCCAGAACACAAACGTACTTGTAGAGGCGCTGAGAAAGCTCGAGAACGAGACGTGGCATGGTTCTACCCCTATACAGTACTGGGATAAGGACAAGTTCAAGGACAATCCGCGGTTTCGTTACAGCGACACAGATGCAAGACTGATCCAGGACTTGAACAGCATCCACAAAATCACAATCAGTGCCGTAGACAAGGTCGACGCAGATGCGTCGTTACACAGTTTACGCAACGCCCTCCACCAGGACAAGATCGAGATTCATCCTGACGCGGTTGAGGCTATCGCCCATTTTCGCGACGCGGTGTGGAACGCCGGTCGAACTTCTTATGAAAGGTCGGCCCTCATAGGGCACGCCGATCTAGTAGACTGTGGAAAATATCTAGTCCGAGCCTGGCAGGCCACTAAACACCTGAATCCACACCCACCCAAGGGTATACGCATGATCAAGGGAGGGCTTAATAGGGCGGATTTAATGCTGTACCCGCACGACCTCGTGACGAAGCGGAAAAATCTAGACGTGCTCAAGAACTTGTTCCGTTCGCGACGGTGAAATACACTCGCCCGAGTACTTGTCAACAGGGACGACCCTGTTTTGCCACGACGTATCGAAAATGGTATCTTTTCCGTAGCCAATGTCCCCATTCGATAGCACCGAAGAAGAGTTGTTTGAGCCCACGGACTCGCCCGACGAGGAGGAGGAGGAGGCCCAAGAAGAGGTCATCAACGAGGAGGACTATACCTCGTTAGAGGATTACGCTGCCATCATTTCCGAATACTGGCCCCTGGCCGAGCCCGAGAAACTCTTCGCCACTCTGAAAGAGAAGGAAGAAGAGTGTCATAGGGCATTCGAGCGAAGGGGCCTCATCAGCATGGGGCGTCTAGTATATTCGCAGTATTTTGGAATGTCAAACTCTACTGGCTCGGGGCCTGGTGGTGCGTGGGAGACGCAGTCGATCCAATTCGAAGGCGAGAACGGGGAGCTCCTTGTTCTGTCCGTGAACGAGTTCCGGTCCTACTGCGATCAAATCTTCGACATGACGACCAAACATCGTCCCACGTTCGAGGCACAGGCAATCAACACCGATGTCGACTCCCTCTCTCAAGTAGAGTCCTCAAGCAACTATCTCCAGTACTACTATGAACAAGAGTTTGGAGAACGCAACGAAAAAGAGGTAGTCAAGTACGAGGGCATGTATGGGAAGGGCTGGACTCACATTGAGTGGGACGACGACGACGGCCCCGACGTCGAGATTGACACAGAGATCGACTCCCCCGTGGGCCCCCTCCCCGCAAAAGAGAAGGTGAAGTCGGGCGCGCTCCTCATCTCATCCCACTATCCGTGGGAGGTCATTCACGAGCCCTATCGCTCTGAAACAAAGAAGCACTTGTGGAGGATGGTACTTTCCCAGCGCTCAAAGTGGGAAATGATCGCCCGTTACCCGCTATTCGCGCAGAAGATCAAACAGAGTGGATATGAGGGCCCCTCTCGAGAATATTCGTTCCCTGGTGCGGATGGCGCGCGCAACGATTCCGACGACCTCCTCACGATTCGTACGTTCTACCACGCCAAGTGCGGGGCCATCCCCCTTGGAAAAAAGATCGTCTATGTGGGATGTGTACAAGTTGTCAACATTGACTTACCAGTTGATGACCTCCCCCTCATCGATTTGATGAGTTCAGAGCTCCACGGTACCAGTTTTGGGATCTCGAACTTATGGAATCTGATCCCCCTCAACCAGCTCAAGAGCCAAGTTATGAGCGACATGGCCACGAACATAGAAGCGTTTGGCCGCCCCCCTCTCGTACTCGAAGAGGGGCAAGACATCGACCTCGATGCGCTCGCAAATGGGCAGCATGTTATCACGATTCCCCCCAACTCGACGCGTCCCGAGCCGCTGAAGTTCCCTTCGATTCCCGATGCGTCGTTCAAGGTGGTCGAGCTCCTTCGCCTGCTTGAACAAAGCGTCAGTGGACTCAACGCCACTTTCCGAGGAGAGCCAGGCAACAATGTAAGCTCTGGTGCGATGGCTGCGCTTTTCGATAACCGCGCGGTGGACAATCAATCACCCCGACAGGGTGCGCTCGACCTGATGCGCGAGCGGATTGGAAACATCATCCTCCAGTATGTGAAGAGATATGCAAAACACCCACAACTTGTTGCGGTGACTGGAAAAGACGAGAAATCCTACATCGAATCCTTCACCAAAGAGGACGTGGCGGGGGTGCACCGTGTTGTAGTGAAGACGGGGGGAAATACGCTCCGCACGCCCGCACAGCGCACGGGCATGGCCGAGATGCTTAAATCTTGGCCGGGCAATCCTCTGTCTGACCCGGCGCAGATCATCACACTGATGACGACCGGACAGTTCAAGCCCATGTACAACTCCAACCGAGTGAGCGAGTTGCGCATCCGAGCGGAGAACGAGTTGTTGATGGAGGGTCCCCCCACACAGACGTCGCAGGATATCGACCCAGCCACGGGGCTTCCCGCACTTGACCCGATGACGGGAACTCCCATCATGAAGACTACTGTGCCAACCGTTCCTGTGTATGCCACCGACCCGCCGCGTGAACACATCGTTGGGGCTCTTGAAGTACTCAACAGCCCAGCAGCCCAAAAGAACCCAGCCATCGTCGATGCTTGTTTGGCCCACATCCTAGAACACGTCCAAGTGGCGCGTACAAATGACCCCTATCTTTGCGCTATTTTGGGTCTGCCCCCGCCGCAGTCGGCCATGGGCGATCCTGCATCGGCCGAGACACCTCCAACGAATGGTGAAACGCCCCCTTCTTCCTCCAAGAAGAAAGAGGTGCAGGACACCTCCGAAGCCGATGACTCGATGGGGGGTATGCTGCCCTCTGCGGCTAAGCCGCCCGCGTCATCTAATTTGGCCTGACTTATAGTTCACTTATAGTTTCTCCGTTCTTATAAACCAAACCCCCTTCCTTAGACCCTTCCAACACTAGGACAATCTAAATATGCCCGATATTGCTGTTCCTGCCATTCCTTCAACGCCAGCCTCGCCCGCGGCAAAAGTCTCTACCCCCGCCCCAGTTGCAAAAGCACCACCTGTCGTTGAGGCTAAACGCCCACCCACTGCGGCCGACTTCCGCAACCGCGCTTTTGAGCTTCCTGACGGGGACGACGATATTGAGACCCCCACCGATGTATCACCCCCCGCCGATTCTCCCGATCTGCCCGACGGTGACGACGAGTACACAGAACCGGAAGATGTACTTGAAACCGACGAGCCGGAAGAAGACCTGGCCTGGCTCCAAGAACTGAAAGATTTCAAAGAGATTCACGGCCTCCCTGTCAAAGAGATCCTCGCAGCGTTGATGGAGGGTAAGCTACCTGATGCTCTCTTGGCCAAAATCAAGGTCAAGCTCAAGGATGGGGATAACGAGTGGGAGGACTCAATCGAGAGCGCTCGTAATGGGGCTATGCTCCGTTCCAACTACACGAAGAAGACGATGGCCTTCTCGCAAGAACGTGACACGTTCCACGCAGAAAAAGACCAATTCGTGGACATGGTCCGTAACTGGACGACTCCAGAGGGTCTAAAGCATGGGTTAACAACGCTGGGGTTACCCTTCCTCGAAGCAGCCAAGCTCCTAGCGCAAGAGGAACAAGAACTCGACGAGATGGAGGCAGCCTCTCCTGGTACTAAAGAGATTATGAAGGCTCGTCAGAAGGCTAAGCTTGAACTCGAGCAAGCGCAGAAGGAATTGGCGCGTCTCGAGCAGGGCCGCCAGAAGCAATCAACCGAAGCTACTGAAAAACAGATCGTAGAGGGCGTGCGTAACATCGCCCCCGCCGTATTCGAGTCTATTGGGTTGAAGCTCAACAACGGCACGTGGGACATCTTCAATTACCACCTTCGAGCTTTGTGGGCCGAGCACGGGTTTGATAAGACGAACAAGGCCATGGTCGAGTTTGCCGCTAAGGCAGCCAAAGAAGAAGTTGATGCCTATGTCAAAAATGCTCAGGGTGGTGCCGAGCCGACCCCTCCTCCACCGGTGAAGAAGGGCCCAACGTTGGGGGGCAAGACCTACGACGGCCCACCACCGAAGGTGAAAACGGCTGCTAGACCTGGCCAAGTGAGGGGCTCCTCCGACTTCAGAAAACGTGTGCTGAGCTCGTTTTAGGCCTTGACTCGGACGAGTACTTGACCTAGATTGAGAAGTGCGACTAGCCTAGGCCGCTACACCTACCACCCTGGATAATCCGGGGTGGGGGTAAACTAACTAGATCTTTGAATCAGTAACAGAGTAGGCCCTACATCCAGCCATCCAAGTTGGATCGCAGTTCAAGTCTGAAAAGTGGGAATGATCGCCCCGCTCCGTGGTACCTCTGTTGCTGATTCATAGAGCTAGTTTTACCTCCATTTCCTAGCTCTTTTTCGCCCCGTGAGGATTGGTTCCCCTCACGGGGCATTTTTATTGACAGTGTCGCCGACCGGTATCAACTGTTGTGCGCCAACCACAACTTGAAAAAACTGAGAAACGCACAAAAGGCCAAAAGAGCGGTACATGCGGCCGAACGTGCACGCCGACTTGCCAACCGCAAACGGTCCCGTTTTGACACGGTATCAAATACGAATATAATGGATGGTAAGCACTGAATACGTAAGCGACCCGCGGAGGGGCACGTATCAACTGACAAGCCTTTGCGCCCCAGAAGATACGTAAACTAGCCGTGGATACTCCTCAACGTGTGACAGGCGAACTCGTCTCTCAACAACGTTTCTTTTTCCAGGAGTTTCCACAACATGACAATGTCTCCTACTTCGGCCGGTGCCAATCTCAAAAGAATTTTCGGCGATGCGATCAACCCAATCCCACCGGAATCTACCCTAGCCTCGCGAATTCCCTTCGTTGAGGATTCCAAGAAAACTGGTGATACCTATACCTTCCCGGTCCAGTTGGGCCTCGAGGGTGGGTTTACCTTCTCCAACACCCACACGGGTGTGACGCTCAACGCGGCCGTTGATGGTATTTGGAAACAGGCTGCGCTGGAAGGCTCTGAGTGGGCTAACCGTGCACGTATTTCCTACGGCATGGCCTTCAAGATGAGCCACAACAAGGGCGCATCGAGTCGAGCCTATGGACAGGCGGTGGGTATGACCATCGCGAATCTGATGGAATCGGGCGAACTGGCTCGTGACACGAGTCTTCTGTACGGTTCCGGCACGACCGGGCTGGCCAACCTCGGCGTTGTGAATGCAATCGCGGTCGCTGCCTCGAGCGGTGTCGTGACGGTGAACTTCACTCGCGCTAGCTGGATGGCTGGTTTTTGGCAGAAGGTGACGAACCTCAAGTTCGAGTTCTATACGAGTGGCGGTTCGAGCCATAACCCCTCGGGTGGCTACTACACGGTGACGGCTATCGACCCAACGAAGTGCCGCGTGACGTTCACGGCCTCGAACGCTCCCACGAACACGGAGGCGGCGACTGTTGCTGCCGCCGACCAAGTATTCTTCTACGGTTCGCGTGCCGTCTCGATGGTGGGTATCCAAGCCATCGCAGAAAACACTGGTTCGTTGTTTGGAATCGATGCTGCTGTCTATCCCCAGTGGCGTGCGGTTTCGTACCCCGTGGGAGGCGCCCTCAACTTCGACAAGGTTGTGGAGGGGCAGTCGATCGCGGCGGACAACGGCCTGACTGAGGGCTCCGACCTCTATGTCTGTAACAAGACGTGGGCGGATCTCATGACGGATGAGGCTGCGCTTCGTCGATACGAGATTGATGGGCAGGGCAGCGCTGGCAAGAGTGCTAACGTAGGCTTCAAGAAAATCTCGTTTGATACGTCGTCTGGACCGGTGACGATCATCACCCACCAGTACATCAAGCAGGGTCTAGCATTCAGTTTGCCTAAGGGTAAAGTGAAGCGCGTGGGTTCGACTGACCTCACGTTCAGTGCGCCCGGCTCCAAGAACGAGTTCTTCTACAGTGAAGTGCCTGATGCGATGGCCTTCGAGCTTCGCTGCTACTATGACCAGGCTGTAGTCATTGAGGTGCCCTACCACGCGGTTATGTACACAGGTATTTCGAACACAGCTGATCAGTCGCCGTCATAGGTAATACTTAGTAGGGTGAACAGGGCAATGTACTTGTTCACCCTACTCTTTCTTCTCCTACTCTAACAGAAAGAGGTACTAAGTGTTTCAATTTCTCCCCATGATTATGGGAATGGTCCAGGCCAAAAAACAAGAAGAGGCCCAAGCCAAAGCTCGCGAAGCCTCAATCCGCGGACAGGGTGCACAGGCCCAAGCGCAGTCCTCTTCAGCAGGAGGCCCACAGTCTATTCCCATGCCGCAGTTGGGTAATCCCACCCAGCCGAGGGCGGAGTCAACGATGGGCAACTTTGTCAAGAGTGGTGCTGTTTCAGAGGTCGACGAAAATGACCCTATGTACAAGCAATTTTTGTACAATCAACAGGGTGGATTCGGGGGCTACTAAGCTCCCATGAACACAACCACGTTCGCTTCCCAAGTCCGCGAAATCGCTTCCGTCAAAGAGGAAGGTAGCGACGAGGACTGGACGACTGCAAAAATCCTCAACGAGGCATCACAAGCACTGGTTGAGCGCTTTTGGCCCACGCTACTGAATCTTCGCAGTGGGTATGGCCTTCATCGTTCCACACAGGCCACAGAGCGCGACCGATCCTCCTACCAAATTCCCCCACGCGCAATTGCAGGTGGGCTCGAGAAGCTTGAGATCTCGACCGACAGTGGAGCCTCTTTTCGACAGCTACCCATCCTCACCGACAGCCAAGCCACAGATTATTTTTCGACGTCACCGGGAGAGCCCCGAGCGTTCTCTCTCGAGGCCGACCGCGTTGTACTCTACCCCACGCCCTCGTCGGGTACGTGGACGTTGAAGATGTCCTACTACCTCCGCCCTTCTGCCCTTGTGACGACGGTGGCGAATGGGATTGTCACTGCCACAGCCACGGTGGGGGGAACTCCCACGTTGAGTGTTGCAACGATGCCGTCTGGTTTGGGTGCGTCGGGCACGCTCGATTGCATCCACACAGTGGGCTCCTACGAACTCAGTTTGGTGGGAATAACCTACACGTCTGCGTTTGGCGAAGTTGTGCTCCCCGTTGGTACCGACATCTCTCGAGTGAGTGTGGGTGACGTCATCCGTGTGGTTGAGACATCTGACTACATCCCCCTCCCGGTTGAACTCCACCGACCTCTCGCCGATTACACGGCAGCTGTCATCCTCGCAGCGAGGGGCGACTTCGAGAAGGCAAAAATTTGGTCGGGTAAGGCCGACACGGCCATCGCTCGGTTCGTGGACGTCGCCTCGCCACGAATCAAGACAAAACCGTACGTTTTCAAAACTCGTAACACATTTCTTCGAAGACGCATTGGCTCGAGGGGAATTTAGGGCTATGTTGAGTTCATGGCTCACACAAAGCTCTGTTTTTTGTTACTTATTGTGCTCGTCGGGTGCATCTACACAGAAGACTACGAGGCGCCCCCCGTGCCAGTAAAAGAAACGATCCTCTCAATCAGTGGGTTGGCCTCGCAGCCGAATCCATATGGAGAGCTCCCACCCGGGTCGCTTAAAGTGGCTGACAACGTGGTGATGCGTCGTCCGGGCGTGCTTGAGACATTGCCCAAGACCGAAGTGTTCCACGCTATTTCAGGCACTAGGCCCCTCAAGTTGTTTGCAACTCCCACGAAGATGGTTGCTCTACAGGGGTCTACCGCCACTGCCACTGCCATGATGTGGTACGATCTCGTTAGCGCGACAGCGAAAACCACTGTCGTACATGGTACCACAACGCGTGCGTTGAACTTCTTCCCGGGCAAGTCCTACATGGAGACTGTCCGGGCACGCTACATCTTCACGGAGGCAACCAGCCCCATTGTGTATGATGCAGAGGTTGGCACACCCCGACTGGTGGGACTGCCCCCACCCGCCTCGATGGCCACAGCCGTTGACTACCCCGGCACTGTCGTGGCCAACGGAAACTCGTGGTCATACAAGTCCCACTTCCAGCGGGATTTCTCGGATGGTTACAAAGTCGTAGGTGGAGTCAGTCCGCCCTGTGCCGGAGAGAACACGTCGGGGGCAACCTACGACCTTGCTGGACAAGTGACGTGGAACAAAGCCACGTGGCCAGTAGTGGCCGGAGACAAGATCTACATCTATCGGACGAAACAACAGAGCACGATCGATGCACTTGGTGACGACTACCGCCTAGCCAAAATCATCACAATTTCGGCAGGTGACATCACTAATGGGTATGCACTGTTTACCGACCGCACTCTTGACGATGCATTGGGTGACGCCCTCTACACGAACGAGTATCAGGATGGTGCCAATCAAACGAATTGGATGCCTCCCCCAGCCACCGACGTGAAAGTCTTCAAGAACGCCACTTTCTACCGCTCGCGAGTGGGGTGGCAAGAACTCGAGATCACCATCCCCAACCAGATTGGTGCGCTCACCACAGCTTCGGAACGCACAGATGGGATTGGATCACGTACGTTCGTGGGGGATCGTGTGTTGGGTTCTCCCAACATCACGAATGTGAGCGCTGCTGACCGAGTGGGACTGGTAGTGGGGCAGTTGATTGAAAGCGGTGGTGGATTTGCTGTAGGTGCAACAATCTCGTCTATTACAGGCGCGGGTCCCTACACCATTGTCGCCAACAGTAATGCACTCGACACTGTTGTGGGTGCCACATACACATCTTACGATTATTTGTACGTGAATGGCACAGCCGTCAAGATGTATGCGGCAGGGAGGGTCTCGGAAGACGTCAGCGAGATATCACCTGTTATGGCTTTCCCCAGTCGTGTTGTGGACAACACCAGCACGGCCGTGACAGGTATCGTGTTTCTCTTTGCTGCCCCCGTCTCAGGGTCGGCCACATTCGCATTGAAAGCGACCAACGGCCAGAATTACTCACCAGCACTGTCCTACACTGTAGGGATGGATTCAACCAGCGACAACCGAGACAACCGTCTTTATTTTTCGAAAATCCAACAGCCGGAAGCAGTACCACCCCTCAACTATCGTGATGTAGGTAATGGAACTATCTTGAGAATGGTTACCACACAGGATGCTCTGTACGTGTTTTGTACAGACGGCATCTACCGTATCACAGGTGATGGTAGTGATTGGAGAATTGACCCCTTCAATCCCACCACGCTGCTTCTCCACCCAGACGGCATAGACACTCTCGACAACACTATTTTTGCGTGGACGGACGACGGACTCGTGGCAATGACCGACCAGTCGATCGACTCAATGTCGGCCGCAATCGAGAACAAATTCCTCAATAGGTGGACTCAGTTCAAGGATGCTGGTACGTTTCCCTACACGTGGGGGCCCTCCGTTACGGCTGACCCCTATCGTAAGGAAGTGTGGGTCAATTTCATGGACTCTAGCGACCCCGCCAACCCCACGTTCTACGAATCCTACATCTTCAACAACGTAACGAAGGCGTGGACCACCCAGTCACAGACGCAGCCTTTTTCGGTTGCCTATTCTCCCTTTTTGCTGGCCACAGTGTTGGCAACCATCACTGATTTGGAGATCCCCGACGCTGGGACGATTACAGGTGGTGACTTGGCGGTAAATGGCGCTCAACCAGCCACCGTCGAGTTCAACCCCCTCTTGGCGGGTGAGGCGGGAGATCTCAAGCAGTGGATGGATGTGGTGTATTTCCTCGAAGATGCCGACATTACGTTTGCCCCCACGTTTGATGGTACAAGTGTAGTTTCCTGGGCTGTAACGGGTACAGACGACACGAACTTGCGCGTTCCCATTCCTCGGCGTGTGGCGTCGTCTAAACAGCTGAGGCCGGGGTTCACCTCGACTCTTCGTACCATTTCGTCAACCAACTACTGGCGCTTGTTGGGGTTATCTGTACGACTCCGCGTCGCCAGTGATGTGCTGCGTCGATGAAGATAATCCCTCGTTTTTCGGGTGGTTTTCTTGACCCCAACCTTAATTCCCTTGTGCGGGATATTCTGCTATGCTTCAGTAGCATTCCCGATACAGACTATTTTACATTTGAGGTGGTTTGGGTGGTCCCCTTCCTTATGAGCGTCCCCACTACAGGTAACAAGCCCCGTGCTGTGTCCCCCCGTCTGGTCAGCTGTGGGAGGGCAGTCGATGTGGCTAACCCCACCACACCTGTTGATTTTGGTGCCTGTCACTGGAATTGGGTGGGAAATAACAACGTCTCGGTTGAGAATGTGATCGGCCTCGTGGCCGGAACGAAGTACCAATTGACCTTCAAAGTGGAGGGATAGGTGGCAGATCCGTTTACTGATGTTTTCCGCGCCCTAGGTAAAGCCGATCTCATGAAGACCAACAAACTTCTGGGGATTGACGATATTGGACTTGATAAGGACGCGTCCTCTCTCACAGAGGATGAACTAAGAGCTAAACAGCTTGAGCTACTAAAGCAGCAAATTGAAGCCGCCGATGCCACGAAAGCCCAAAACGCACAAGCGTGGGGTACTACAGGTGAAGATCTGTTTGGTAGCGGGTATGGGGCGCCGCCGGCACCTGCACCTGTTGCTGCTGCTCCCGTAGCTACGCCCGCCCCCACTGGTGCGCGAGTTCCCACTAATTTCACACCACAGGGCCCGATTCAAGCTGCTTCGCAGAACCAATACAACGATCCTGCTTTCGTACCACAGGGTGGAATCACCAGTGGTTCACAGAATGGCTATACTCCTCCGCCCGCCCCAGCAGCTGGGAGCATTTCGTTTGGTGACAGTCTCAAAAATCTAGGCAACAAGGTCAACAGTGTTCGTACCGATCAGCCAGCCAAATCTAAACTGGCCTCTAAGATTGAGAGTGCTAACGCAGCCAATCCCTCGCCTGTAAGTCGTTACACGCCCGTGCAGGGACATGTGGGGGAGATGCCTGCTGCACCAGTATCGAGGGGCTTCTTAGGAAACGCCTACGATAGGGCCAACACGGCCGACGATGCAGCACTCAACGACTTCAAGGCACTGTTGGGGGGAATCAAAGATCCCGCCATTGCTGACTACGTCGGTGACATGGAAAGTCAAGCGCAATTTGCGGGTGCCGATCCTGCCGATATTGCTGCGCAGACTCAGGCACGTGATCGTTTCAGGGGTCTGTCGGATCTACAGGAGACGCCAGAAGAGAAACTCATGCGCGAGATTTCTCGACGCAATCAAGAGCAGGATCTCAAGAGCCAGCGCGGGGCGATGAAGAATAGCCTTCTTGCACGCGGGGCCTATGGATCTGGCGCTGAGATTGGAATGAGTTTAGGCGCACAGCAAGAGGCCGCCTCTCGTAGACAGATGGAGGAGTTGGGTGCGAATGCAAACGCGCAGCAACGAGCCATGGCCGCGTTAGGTCAGTTTGGTGCTTTGTCTTCGTCTATGCGCGGTGCATCTGCTGGTGAGAGCCAATTCCGAGGCACAGCCTCTGACAAAGCAGCCGCCTTCAACAAAGGACTCAAGCAGCAGGACGATCAGTTCCGTACTAAGACATTGATGGACCAAAACAAAGACATTGCCACAAGAGGTGGTGCCGCGTTCGATGCAAGTCGTGTAACGACGGGTGGACAAGCCTCTCGTGCAAGTGACGAGGCCAATAAGAAGATTGCGTTTACGAGTGGCAAAACAGGATCGGCGGTGGCTGCTGGGTCCAATCCAGCCGTCGATAAGTTGGGAAACTTCTATGGCACACAGGCGGATCTCAAACATGAAGAAGACGAGAGCGATACTCCCTTTGGATCGTTGGGGTGGCTTTAATGGCGAGACGTAACCCCCTATCCTATCTGCTTGATCCTTCGCAAGAAGATGAACTTCTTGACGGAGAAGGTGGGGCAACACTAGCGCCCCCCATCGAACTCGATCAAGTTGATATCGAGGCTGATCCTCTTCCACCACAAGAACCTGTTACAGAAGAGGTTTCTCCTCCTGTTCCATCTCCTCCCCCACCTGTTCCACGCCGTGTGGAACAACCCCCTTCTACGGAACAGGCTGATCCTCGCGCTGCGCTCGAGAAGCGTCTCATTGAACAGTCATTGACTAGTGGTCAAGAATCTGTCCAAACACAGACAGATCCACGACTAGAGTCGACTAAACCAGCGTGGTACAACTCGATTGCCCCACCGCGCCAGAAGAGTCAGATGGGCGGGGACATCGTCAAGACTGTGCTGGGGGCCATGCTTGCCCCGTCTCGTAAAGAGAAGCGCTACGCCCTCATTGGCGGGCTTGGTGGAATGGTAGACCACCTGCGCACCAAAGACACTGATCAAGCAACAGCTGATCTAGATGCGGCCACGAAGCAAGCCAACATGTATCGGACGTTGAATCCCGTCTCGCGTTCGAGCAAGGGAAAGGATGGTTCCCCCCTCGGTGCGCTCAACTACTTCTTGGGCCAAGAACGCTTCACGGCCGCACAAGAGAAAGACAAACGTACCCAAGAGCAACTCAAGAACGAGGCCGATCCAACCTCAAAAGTCTCGATGGACGCCAAGAAGGGGCTGGTATCGTCTGGGGCGGCCACATTTGATCAAGTCAAAGATCTCTCATACAAACAAATCAAAGAAGACAGAGCAAGATTCGGACAGAGTGCTCAATTTGAGAGAACGGCAGAAGATTTCGATAGGCGTCTACAAAACCGCTCGTTGGTGCACCAAGGTCAAGAGGAACGCGCACAAGAATATGGTGTAGCGAAAGAAGCACGTGCTCAAGAACAGCGTGATCTTGAAGCCTACATCCCCGGCCGCGGCGGAGAGGGGTGGCACGCACCCGACCGTGCTGCAGTAGAGAAGGCTAAAGCGGCCAAGACTGCTGGCGAGACGATTACAGCTGGTGCAGCTCGGCTCAAAGAGATTCAAGCAAAACTTGAGGAGGCCAACCAACTCGCAGGTATGGGAGGTATGATCGAGCAGTATATCGGAACAGACGAGCAGAAGGCTCTACTGACCGAGGCGCAGACCATTCAACAGGACATGGGAACAAGCCAACGTGTGCTTGCCAACATGGGCGTGCCCCAACAGTTCGAGATGGCACTCGTCAATAGTATCAACCCACAAGCGGGTTCTATCAAAGGTTTCTTCAAGGGCCCCTTTGCGTGGGATGCTCTCCACAACTACTACAAAGAAAAGACGGATCGTACTCTCACAGATCTTGGTTATCCTGACGAGAATGCGCCACGCCGCGGCCCCAAGTTGTCAACCGACGACCCCTCCAATGCGCTACCCAAGTTCGAGAAGCCGGCTCCTCGTCCATACCAGCGTAGGGGCGGCCAAGCCCCCACACCACTCGATCTACCGGGCACGGCCCCGATTGGCTCTTCGTCTTCATCATCATCGTCGTCGGGTACGATTGGTGTCTTCCAAGTGCAACTGCCATCGGGTAACACCTCCACACGGCCGCTCACACAGAAACAATACGACGCATTGAAAGCTATCGGCACGCCCCTCACTCCCGTCCAGACTGAGTAAACATGCCCGATCCAGATAAACAGTTCACAGATGCAGAAGACGAGATGGATGCGCTACTTGAAAAAGTAGACGCATCCGAGTCGCTGGGTACTGCCCCGGTTCCACCCCAGCCTAGGTTTGACCAGCCCGATCCATCAGTTGGTGACAAAGAGCTCGACGAGCTGCTTTCGGTGGCGGTGGAAGCTCCCGAAGCACAGATGACTGTGGGAGAGCCCGAAGTCATCAAGACGGCTGGTGCGCCGCAGCCTCCTCCGTCTCAGCCCTCTTGGTACGAGTCGCTCCTCCGCGGGGCAGGACAGGGCGTGACTGCCGGTTTCGGTGACGAACTCTCTTCTGTGCTCACCCCCTCCTCCGACGACGGGACGGGTATACCCCGCACCTATGCGGCTGGTTCCGCCTCACAAGATTTACGCAACACGATGCGGGCCGAGAACGAAGAGGCAGCCGCAGCTAACCCTGTATCATCGGCTGCTGGTAACATCCTTGGCTCTATTCCGGGTGCAATCGCGACGGGTGGTGGGGGGCTCGCTACCCAAACTGGTTCAGCCGCACTCAATCTCGCCGCCAACAACATCGGACGAGGTGAAGGCTCGCTCCAAGATAGACTCGACCAATCAGACGAGACGATCAAAGAGCATCCTCTTCAGACTGGTATTGCTCTCGCTGCGCCGGCAGCTGCGAGGGGGCTGGGCTCGCTTCTGAAGAAGACTGGCGCGAATGCAACAACTGCGGGTGACAAACTTCGCACCCACTCGTTTATGACACCCGCCCAACGGTCCGCCTACGAAGCATCGAAAGGAAAGGGCTCGCTGGCAAAACTCGGCAAAGACGCAGGAGAGGCTGGACTCTACAAATCACGCGGTTTCATGGACTGGTTCAAGCCAGTCAATGCCTCGCGTGTATCCGACAACGCAGCCGGGCTCAGAGCTAGTTCGGGCAAAGAGATCGGGGCGCTGCGAAATGAATTCACAAGTGCTGGTGTGAATCCCACCATTCCAATCGATGATATGGTGAGTGAACTGCGAGGGATGGGGACGACGGCCTCGAAACGGACGGATCCCCTCTCGAAGGTGGCGGGTGCACGCACTTTCAACAAGTTTGCCGACAACCTAGGCTTCGAAGATGTGGGGGGACAAGCTCCTGCCATCAAGGCCGATCCCATCACGGCCTTTCGTGAGATTGATGCTCCGACCCGCCCTGGGGGCGGTCAACTCATCCCCCGACCCGAGGGCGGTTTTGTGGGTACGACGGGTAGACGAACAATTGTCGAGCCCGTCCCGGCCGAGTTGGTGCACGAGGGTACGATTCCATATGCTGGTAAAGTCTCTCGTAGTTCTATGCCTCTCAAAGAGGTATTTGCAGATATGCAAGACTTAGGTGGCAACATAGATTGGGGGAGAAATAAGCTCACGACTGAAGCCCCCGCAGCCGAAGTGGCGCGCAAGTTCCTGTATGGCGGCTACAAAGATAAGGTCGGAAAAGCCCTCGTCGCAGAAGCAGAGGCTGGACGAATTGCCCCAGAGAAGGTCGCTGCCTACACGAAGGCGAACAAAGACTTCTCGACCGCGGCTGCTGTTTCCGACCCTGCCCTCAAGATGGCGGAGAGGAACGAGCAGGCTGGGCTCTCTCTCAAAGACCTCGTGGTGGGGGCAGCCACGGGCAACCCCTTCGCGTCGGTGGTGAGTAGGGGCATGCAAGGCTCGGGCGGGGCTGTGGGGGCACGAGGTGCCTACGCAACGGGTGGGCTTGCGTCTGGGGCGGGTAAGATTCTCTCAGGGGTTGCCAGTGCTCCCGGAGCGTTGGCTGGGGCGATTGCACCATCCCCCATCCAGAAGGCGTCTCAGGAACAGCCGGGGGCACCGAAGAGTGTTGTTGAGACGACAGCCAACACAGACCTGAAAGAGCAGATCCTGAAAGCTGGGCAAAAAGCCTCCAACTGGTACAAACGTTGGGTGAAATGATCAATTCGTGTTTTTGCCTCCCACGGCTAGAAAGTGTAGTATAAACACATGAGCGGCGCTATCAAACCCATGAACGATGATCAGCTCGACCTACTGTCGGGCCAAACCGGCGTTGCGAATTGGGTAACTCCCTGGAGGGAGTGTAGTCAGTCGCACCAAGTTTCGTTCACGATTGGGTGGGCCGCTGCGGCTTCTACTGCCGGCACACTCTCTTTTGAAGGAACGGACGACCCCACACAAGCGGCTGGACTTGTCTTCGCCCCAGAGACTAATGTGGTTCCTCTCACTATCACTACTTTCCACGGTACCTATCCTACTGTAAGCACGAGTGCGGCTAATGCGCTAGTTATTCTTGAGAATCCACCAAAGTATGTGCGCGTCAAGTACACTTTCAGTGCTGGTGGAGCTGCTGGGCAGTTTCGCGTGATGAGCTCTGCTAGGGCGACTTAGTATGACTTACACAAATTTAGCGAACAATCTCGCTAATAACTGTGCCAGTAATGTGTCGGGTGGGGCGGGCTCTTTTTTGAAAGAGATCCTCGGTCCGAAGCTCGTGCTCGATCTTGATTCCGATCTTGGAGTCACGATCGCAACGGGCGTGAGTCAGTGGAACGACCTCAGTGGTAGAGGTAACCACGTCGTGCAGGCTACGGGCGCGAACCAGCCCGCGCGCGTGCTCAACGTACTGGACGGGCATGCGGCGATACGTATGACGACTGCAGTGCGGCAGTTTCTTGCGCGTGCGGGCACGTTCACGGGCATTGCGCAAGGCTCTTTTCCGAGAATATACATAATCTGCTCATACACTGCAGCTAACCCGTTTGGAGGGGTATTCGAGATAGCAACATCAGGCTCCTCAGGTACAGGTTTCGGCCAATTCATCGGGGCGGGTACAGCGTTCTTCGACTATCAGAACGCGACCACGTTCAGGCGCCGAATAACGTATGTAGAATCCCTGCCAGCGGGGCCGGCTCTGTGGGACGCCTCGGTCAGTGCAGGTACACTAGACTACCGAAAAAACAACGTGTCAAAAGCCACGGCCGTCGACGCAGGCCCGGCCTATAGTGGAGACCCACTCACGAGCTTAGTAGTCGGTTCTAGGTATCTCGTCAACACAGACGGGGACATGTTCAAGATCGTAATCGCGAACCCCGCACCTACAGCGCCGCAGCACGCAGCCGTCCTCAGCTACCTACGTGCGCGTTACCCTTCGTGCGGCATAGTCTAGGCGATCGTAAGCCCCTCTGAATGTGCATCTTCGCGGAGGGTACGTGGTTTATCGGGCATATCTTGTACTGTACGCGTTTACAGTAATATTGGCCAAAACACCCCAAACGGCTAGAACTGTCCCTTTTTGCTCTCATCCTCAAAAATGATACAATGGATGCAACCCCACCCCAGGAGCTACCCACACAACTATGACGATTTCTTCAGCTGAACTATCCGCCGCCCACCGTTCGGGTCGATCCTATGCCATGGCCAAACGAGAGGCACAGGCTTCTGGGACAGCTGTGTCGAGTGCAGACGAGCAGTCGATCTTTGCCTCGTATTTGCCGCGTATTGCCGGCGCGCTCACGGTGGCTGACAAGCTCTATGCCGTTTATGTGGGCCGTCTCAACACGAAGATAGCTCTCAACTATGTAGAGTTCGCCACCACGACTGCAGCGGTGGGTACGGGGCAGGCTTGTGAAGTTGCTCTGTTGACGAGTCCTCTTGCCCCCAACAAGGCCGCGCAGACGCTCACGTGTGTTGCCGCCGCGGCTGTGACTGCCGACTTGACGGGTGCCGCGGCTGTGTTTCGCAACGCCACCGCATTCGCCTACAACATCGGCAACGACACGGGCGTGCATCTGTGGGCGGGCTTCCGTGTGGCAATGACGGGTACCCCCACCCAGCCACAAGTATACGGACTCACGGGCGACTTCTCGGAGGGTCAGTTGCTGGCTCTCACCACGGCGGGTGTACTCGCTGCCGGTACGACCTACGCGGGTGCCCTCATCACGCATGCAGTGACGTGGCAAGCCCCCGACCTCCGAATCTCTGCCAACTAGAGAAATGAATGGCCGCCTCCACTCCTAGGCCAAAGGCAAGTTCTACACAGGTAGTACTCCCCTACTGTGCTCCCGGTAGTGAACCCACCAGTGTTCCCGCCGGGAGTATCATTTGGGACGAGACGAACAATCGCATCCGCGTCAAGAAGGCGGATGGAACGTGGAGCTCTTATTTGACGAGAGAGGCCTCCGACTTCTCTTCGTTTACACAGAAAGCAACTCCCACCCCGGCCGATTCTATACTGATCGAGGATGCTGCAGACGGTGGAGCCAAGAAGCGCATTGTTATCAGTGCATTGGGCCTTGCCTCAGTATCGTCGTGGTCAGACGTACATGCCCCTCCAGCTACTGCCCATGTAGATGATGAGGAGTTTAACGGCACAACACTATCATCCACAATCAAGTTCTTCAGACAAGACACGGCTGCACTGGTAACTCCCACGGCTGGCGTAGATTTATGGACTGTGGTTGGTACAAACGCCACAGTAAGAGCACAGCAGGGATTTAGAACTGGCTGGCTCAGCATGCAGCCATTCGACTTCAATGGCGGTTCAGTGGCTAGTGCCATACACATGTTCAAGGCGTTGTCGACACCGACCACAAATATGATGATGGCGGTTAGAATGACTCGTAGCGCCAAACAGACAGTATTTCGTGATGGAAACACGACATTCTACCTAGCGGCGGATAATGGCGCGGGCGTACCTGACATAAATAACCGAGTGGTTGTTGCACTGTCCTTCAATCCAGCCACCAATCTGACCTTGACGGCACTGAGTGTTGCGGCTGGTGTCGTCACGACTGTGGCAACACGTAATCTAGCCAACGCCTACTACAGCGGGCAGTATGATAGCTATGCACTGGTAAAAAGGGGAACAACCTACCACTTCTATGCCGGAGGGGCGGGGGATTGGGAGTGGCTGGGATCGGCTGCCAACGCATTGACTGTTGCCCATGTGGGATTCCAACCCGGTGTAGATGTGGGAGGCGTGGCCCCACACACGGTACACCACATCGACTATATACGCAGACGCGATGATGGAAATTTGCCGTAAAATGGACTAGCCTCCTCAAGTGTGATACATATCACAGTGTGGACGGTAAATTCATCTCATTTGTTGCTGGGGTTGCCTCCACTGCTTTCGGGGCGGGGCTGACTTTTGCTGTGTGGAATGCCTCTCACCCCACCGAAGTTCGTGTGGCAGAGATGTTGGCTGACACAAAAATCGACGCTAAAGAGGCCCGAGCGGGTGCGATGCGCATCGAGGGCGACATCAGGGGACTGCGTAAAGACCTCGCGAGAGGGTTCGGTCGTGCCTACGCCGTGAAGCCTTCCGCCCGAGACGACGCAGGAAAACGCGCAATAAGACAGTACGAACTCGAGATCAGTAGGGGTGTTCCCCACGACGAGGCCCTCCGCCACGCAATTGAGGAATCTCTCGTTTTGCCCTACCCCGAGGAATGAGGTACCATTGGTGTATGAGCACCGATACCCTCAAACTAATTGGTTTTGGCCTCGCGGGTGTTCTCGCTGTGGCTGCTGTATTTGTCCCCCAAGCCGCCCCAGTGCTTCAAGTACTGGTGGGGGGTGTGGTGGGTTGGCTGGGCCTTCGTCGGCCCGGGGATGGGGTTTCTAAATGAAACACCTCGTCATCTTCGCGGCTGGGTTTTGTGCCCTCACTGCGGGCGTTCTGCTGGGGGGCTGTGCCACCGCTGGAGCCGACATCCTCCCCCGAGTGGGTAGCGCTCTCGAGGCCGCCAAGAGTGCCTACGTGGCGCTGTGCTCGCCCCCGCCCGACAATAAAGAGAAGCTCTGCGAGGATTTGAGAGGCGAACTTAACAAGATTATTGACGCTTATACACAGCTCAACGACGCAGTTGGGGGAGAAGAGAACCCCTAATGTCTATTTTTGCAGATGTGATCAAAATCTTGAAACTTGTTCGCGACTTTGCCAACCTCAAGGCGAAGAGGGGACCGCGTGTGGATATGATCTTGCCCCCGCCTCCTCGTGTACCGCGAGAGTTTGACGAGAAGTAATAAATGAAATACCTCCCCTACGCCAAGATCTGTAAAAGTCCCAACCACGGGGGGGTGCTGAAAGATCCCACCGTAATTGTGGTTCACTACACGGCTGGGGGTAGTCTTGATGGAGCCACGAAGTGGCTATGCTCGAAAGCTGCAAAGGCGAGTGCTCATCTCATCATCGATAGGGATGGAAAGCACATCAACCAACTTCTTCCACTTGACGTAGTTGGATGGCACGCTGGTAATAGCACGTGGCGGGGCCGAGATGGCGTCAACTCGTTCTCGATTGGTATCGAGCTCGTGAATTACGGCCCGGCTGTAATGGGAGAGGATGGGCGATTCCGCTCGCCCACGAACGGGGCTGTGATCGGGCGAGGCGACTTGGTTGAGGCACACCACAAGAATGGTGGGGCGTGGAAAACGTGGCAGATCTACCCTGCAACGCAGCTGAAGGCGCTCGAGGGCGTGTGTAGAGACATCGTCAAGATCTACCCCAGTATTACTGAGTGTGTGGGACATGATGACGTGTCACCTGGTAGGAAATGGGATCCTGGTCCAGCTATGGACATGAGTCACTTGAATTCAGCTGTCTTTGGACGAGCTTGAACCACGCATCAAACTATTCAGTCCACTAACAGCTTCATTGTGTTTTTGTTCCCAACTCCACATAAAAGCCAGCCCGAGTGGTATGTATGGAAACTCAATAGGTGTTGGTACCTGTAGTGGAGAGACTGCCCCCAGGGGTGGTAGAAAGTGGCTTTTGAGCAACGAGCTTGCTAGGTGTTGGTACCCCAGCACTGCGTGTAATGCTTCTAGACCCACTCGAAAGTCTATGTGTAGGACATATATTGTCGTACTTACGGGGCTGAATACAGCCTTCGGAGTCTCGAAACTAGGCCAGTAGTCGTCTATGCAAAACCCGCGCAGAGATGGCCGGGCACATATCCGAGCCTCTTGCAACCAACTAAGTCCCCTCAACTCGTCCTTGAACTTCTCAATCCAGTTGCCGTCGGTGGCTGGGGCACTTTCCTGCTTCTTGTAGTTAGTGCATGCCCCCCATATACCCTCCTCTGTCGAGTCATCGAGGAGGATGTGACTACCCTCACACTCGATCGTGTTCATGCCCTGGTACAGAACCCTACTACCACAGATGGGACATTTCATTGTTCGTGACCTTTCAAAATCTCAATCACTCTCTCCCATGACTTTACTCTCTCGGAGGGAGGAGGGCAAGGACTATTTCTGTTCCACGGCTGGTCCCACAAGAGCCCCCGCCAAGGTCCACCCTTGATGATGGTCGAAGCCTTGTCATCTAGGAGGTAGTCGCCTTGTACTCGGTGCTTCGAGTGCGTGTGGATAACTTCACAGTCGAGACACTCTAACAGGCGCTCTCGTGCAAACATCCACTCTGGGTGGCGTTTACAAGGACTAGTCACAAAGACGACAGTGGCGAGTTCTTTGAGCTCGTCGACCGTTTCGTACATGCCGGGGTAGAGTCGAATCTCGGCCGGATCGAAGGCAGTCAATACTTCCCTGTAGAAGTATTCTGCGTCATACTTTGAGAAGCCCATGCCCTCATGGAACTCATACGATCGCCACGTCGAAGGTGGAGGTAGATCACGACTAAGGAGTTCCTGTGCGAACTCGTGAATAGTCCCCTGGCAGTCTGCGATGACTCCGTCGACGTCACAGAGAAAAATAGGCTTACTCATCAATCACGTCCTCGTAGTCCTCTACATCTTGGTCGAGACACAGTTGAAAGTTCCCGAGTGCAAGCATCGTTGCATACGCGGCGGCCCGCACGTCTTCGGGCAGTCTAAGACACGCCATCGTTGCTGCGTAGCACAAGTTCAAGTGATGTGGCGCGTAGAGGCCGTTGTCAACTTTGTTCTCGCGCTCAATCCAACTCGGCATGGTTAGAGGGTCCCATTCAATGGCCCTGGGCTCGGTCTCATCAATCATCTTCATCACCTGTGATGTCGTCATATTCATTTGAGAGCGCATTAAGTGCACATTGAACACATGTGTAGGGACCGAGAGTCTTTTTGGGTCGGAATACTGAAACATTGATTCCATGTAGGGGGCAGTCCCCTCCTCTGTGATCAAAGAGGCCTGGGGTGGCTTTTCCATCAAGTGGGTAATCAGTCACTTGTTCAGTTTCTCTAATGTGTCTTTGATAGCCTGTCGTGCTTCACGTCGAGTTTTTGTAAAGCCGCTGACTTCAATATCAGACGAGGGCTTAGTTAGGTACCCAAACACCTCCCATTGCCAACAGGCAGACGCAGGTACATGCTTTATGGTCTTGCCATAGGTGTTGAAACTCATTCTGTCTCTTCCTTCTTTTTGAAGATCTCTAGCACTCGATCAACGCGCTTAGCAATCTCTTCCACCGTCTGTGTTCCATTCTCGGCAGTAACTATCTTAGACGCCTCGGTGTATAAGTATGCTTGTTTAAGATTATCCGCAGAGGGGATTAGGGCCGCCAGAAGCAAACACAAGATTGATCCCGCCAGAATCTGAACTGTCAATTTTTGCAGCGTACCCTCGGACCCGACTAAAACCAAAGTCGCACCAAAGAAACCCATCAATGCGAGCAACATGAATGCAGTACTTACACTACCGCAAATACCCAACAAATAAACTGTAAAACTCATTTTTGTCTTCCTTCCTTGAACACAAACATTACGTGATCGTCGTCTTTTTCGACCGAGAAATAGAACGTGTCGGGCCCGTGCACAATCTCGACGTCCTCACATTCCCAATCTTTGTGGGACATGTCTAGGCCCTTCACGGCGGCATCAAACACGTTGTGTTCAAGGACGAGCTCTCCCCGTCCATACGAGGGCGTGAAACGTGTCTTGACGAAGTAGATGCCCTTCGTGGGGGTGTAGAGAGTGGCTTGTCCTAGTGTCATCATCCCACCATCATCAACGAGTGCTGCGCACCGCTGAAGCCTTTGTAGCATATATTGTAGAGATTACGCATCTCGATAACTCTCAACGCATCGTTGTACCACATGAACACGTTGTCTTTGTGATCTCTAGCAGGGTCGAAGCAGCGCCGCAAGCCAATTCTCCACTGCCCCTCTACACACAGTAGGGGCCAAACTTTGTCTGTCTTATCTAATGGTGTATACTGACTCATATGACTACTCATTTCCCTCCTAATACTCGAGAGATACTCAAGTGTCCAATTTTGCACGCGTTCGATCCTTTTTCGGGGCGTTTGATCCCCTGCCGCGTGATTTCACGGGACCGTGCGAAGAAGACTTGCTTGGTGTTGGACCCAACCGAGCGGTTCGTGCACGTGCCTTTTTCGTGGTTTTGTCTGTAGGCAGGGGGTTTGTGAAAACTCCGTATGGGAGGGTTTCTCTATGTGCCTTTTTCTGTGTCTTGTCTGTCACAGAAGTCCAGTCTCCCTCCCTATCTTCTTGCTCAGTCATGACGCTGAAGGGAAGGGGTTTCTCTTTGACCTCGTCGGGGTCTAGAAAGTCCAGCACCCAGGCTTTGTCTGTCGGAAGGTCACCCCTACTTCCGTCGTTGATATTAAGCATGACAGGGAAATCGTACTCTGCCCCACCAGGATGAGTCTCGTCTGGGTCAAGCTCCCAGCTTTCATAGGCGGAATAGTAAATCGGGAAGTTGTACGCTATCTTGTTTACTGGTGGGGTGACAGCCCTAGACCCACGCGAAACGGGCAGTCCCTCCGCCTCTTCGATCTCTTTCTGGAGCTGGGCGAGGGCCCTCCACGCCACTTTGGCGCTGTGTCGATGTCCATCACTATCGATCGTCCCCCGCTCCATCTGGTGTCGTTGGAGGGCATCGGCCTCGTCGGTGCTCTTACCCCGCTCCCAGTGCAGCGGCTGTCCGGGATGGTGCTGCTCATTACCCGCTAGCGACACGGCGGCGACGGCGGCAAGGGCGTCGGGAAAGTAGTCTATGCATCCTGTCTGTATGGGGACGTTTTTGCGAGCTTTCGGGTCGGTGGGGAGGGTCATTTGGCCTCCTGCAGTCGAGACTTCGCGGCTCCCAGCGCCCAAGATGCTTGCCCCAGGCTAACATCTAGATCGCCGCATTTCAGCCCCAACTTGAACAGATCCCACGGACTGGTGCAAGCCAGTACGTCCTCGTGTGGTAATTCCAGGATCCGTTCAACGAGATTATTAGCGGCGGTTGCGTACAGCATCATTTGGCCCCCTCTTCTTCCTCTGGAAAATAGGGTGTACTTAGATACATCTTGCCCTCCAGCTCTGTATTTTTTTGAATCAATTCCATGTTCTCTTTCTGCAGCACATCGATCTCTTGTTCGAGGGTCTTCACTCGGTGGTAGAGGTTCATGAAACCTTGTTGCAACTTGTTTTTACTGAGATAGGGGTCAGACATGTCACCGTCCCATGGCCAAAGGGCCTTCTTGTTTAATCCACGCCACTAGTTGATCAACCGCAGCATTGGCTACCGTGATCGCCTGCTCAGCATTGTTCGCGAGCGCGTTGTCGAAGTGAGTGTGTGGTAACGAGCGATCAAACGCCCGGACGAAAGCGGCAGCGTAGGCAGCTTCCCAGATACGAGTGCGCGAGTTTATGGATGGTAATTTCATAGTAGCTTTCCTCCGTGCATGTAGGGGCGCGTAACGTTGTACTCGTGTTTGAGCTCAGCCATGGCGAGGAGGTCTATATTGTGTGAATCGGCCACCAGAAACAACTCAGATAGCAAGCTGTTGAGATACCTCGGACGGCGGCGTTCGTCTTCTGCCCGCTCACAGGTCGGCACTAGCTCGTGCAGGTAACCCAGCCGCGCTACTGCCGCCTCTGTGCCGAGATCCGGACGAGCGGGGATGGTGTCGCGCTCTAGATTCAGCTCCACTCCTAGGGACTCCGCCAGATCACACAGGCGTAAAAACACGTCCGCGAGCTCGATACCGAAGCCTTCGGGTTTGTGCCATGGTGCGGCCGGATACGCCGCGGTGTAGCTAGGGCCTTGTGTGGGCTCCCAATACAGCTCCATCCGCCCCCTCACCACGCACTCGACCGCCTCACTGATCTCGCAGTGGATGAGGGCCAGACGTGAGGCGATGCGGGTGGGGCTCTTGTGGTCGACTTCGACTTGGCCGGTGCCGTTGCATCGGGGGCATTCCGTATTTACACCCGTCACCCGTACGTGATCAAGACACTCCCTACTGTGGAAGCCGTGCTTGTGTGCGTTCTCGAACGAGATCTTTTGCCATTCGGCGATTGAGCGGGTCACTTAGAACGCCTCTTTCTGTCGGCTTGAAGCGCATCGGATACCAGACATCACTTCCCCTCTTTCTTCATGAGCTT
>Ga0299912_10000397_pt1 | contig 37621 bp, 32 predicted proteins | sample RVTome_2_FD_207667 | JGI IMG/M metagenome (GOLD analysis project Ga0299912, IMG submission 207667) | Soil microbial communities from uranium-contaminated site in the Upper Colorado River Basin, Wyoming, United States - RVT95D214 (version 2) ... | reverse complement strand
TTCATACTTCCGGGCAAACCGTTTCGCTCCCCGAATCGCATGAGGCGCGTCCTCGATCAGAATCCAGCGCACATATTTCGAACCGCGCTTGCTGATCGGACCCCGCCAAAGTTTGTTCGAACTGCGCCGGTTCCGGGGCGCCATCCCGGCCCAGCTCACCAGGTGGTCCGACTTGCGGAAGCGGCTGATCTCCCCGATCTCCGCGAGCAAAAGCAGCGCCGAATATAATCCGATCCCAGGCATGGTCAGCAGCAATTCCGCTTCGGGAGTGGTCTCGGCCCGTATCGCCAACTCCCGCTCTACCTCCGCGATCTGCCGGTTCAATTGTTCCCCCAGCGCCACCCACTGGTCCAGCGCCAGCCGGTAACTCGGCCGCACCTCCACGCTCCGGCACCACTCCCGGCCCGAGACCCCCAGGATGTCCTTCAACTCGCTCGGGTGCCCGGTCTTCAAGAGCGTGGCCCGAATCCGGTTTTTCACCATCGTCCGCATGTGCACCAACGCCGCCCGCAAGCGCAGCACCTCGCGCAGGTCCCGGACCTCCCGCGGCGGAACGTAGGCGGTCGGCAACAGCTCGCTCCGCAAAAGGTGCGCCAGCATCGCGCTGTCCACCTTGTCGCTCTTCAGCCGCGCGCTCGCAATCGCCTTGGTCCCGCCCGGATCGCTGAGCACAAATTCCGCCGGGCTGTCCTCCAACTGCTCATACAAATACATCCAGTGCCCCACCGCCTCCACCGCCACCCGGTCCCCCGGCCGCAGCGTCCGCGCCCAGGCCTGGATCGCCTCCGGTCGGTTGGAAATCTCCACCTCCAAAATCTTCTTGCCTTCCTCATTCAAGGTGGTAATATAGGAAGTGTCCTTGTGAAAATCCACGCCCACGTATCTCATGTCTGGCCTCCTTCTGGTAATGAGATTGGTTTTGCTTAACCCTCATTTTACCATCGGGAGGCCTTCTCTTAGCGATCTCGCGGCTTCATGATATCAGAGCTCAAGGCTGTTCAGTTAAGAAGCCGCAAAGGCGCCAAGAGCGATGAACTCCTCAAATTTGCACGCTTAGCGGCTTGGCGTGAAAAATCTTCCTGCGCAGGATATGTCTGAAGTGAACGGCATTAGGCCAGGGTCTGGAGGGGGCAAGTCTCCGGCCGGGTTTGACCGCCTCGCGCGGATTCGGTTAGAATAGGTCCATGGCTCGTGTGGTCCTGGTCAACACCCCGGAACGGATCACCATCGAGTTGAACCGCGACGTCACCAGTTTGGGCCGGCTGCCCGAGTGCGAAGTGGTGCTGGTGGATGCCCTGGTCTCTCGCCGCCATGCCGAGATCCGGCGGGAGGAAAACCACTACCGGATCGTGGACCTCAACAGCCTGAACGGGGTCTTCATCAACAACTTGCGGATCAGCGACGAAGTGCTGGCGCCGGGGGACGTGATCACGGTGGGCGGAGTCCAGATCCTGTTTGAGGATTCCCTGCCCGGCCTCCCGAGGCCGGCGACGCCCGCGGCGGACCAGGAGTCTTCCCCTGTCTACGCCGCGCTGATGGGGCAGGAGATCGTCAAGCCGGTCACCGACGTGGGCCAGGACCTGCAGTTGGACTATTCGCCGGCCGCGGCCCCGGGGCTGCCCGCGCCCATGTTCGAGCAGAAGGCCAACCAGAACTTCTTCATCCTCTACCAGGTGGCGCGGGCCTTGAACAGCACCAACAGCCTGGATGAACTGTTGGACCTCACCTTGACTTTGATCTTCCAGGTGATCAACGTGGAGCGGGGCGTGATCCTGCTCCTGGACGAGCAGGGCGACCTCCAGCCCCGGGCCATGCGGATGCGGGGCCAGAAGCCGGCGGAGCTGCCTGAGATCGCGGTGAGCCGGACCATTGCCCGGCGGGCGATCGAGGAGAAGGTGGCGATCATCACCTCGGACGCCAAGTACGACCCCCGCTTCCAGGAAGGGGTGAGCATCGTCCAGTATAACATCCGCTCGGCCTTGTGCGTGCCGCTGTGGGAGCGCGAGACGATCCGGGGCGTGATCTACGTGGACAACCTGATCCAGACCTACGCCTTCGGCGAGCACGACCTGGACCTGCTCACCGCCATCGCCAACCAGGTGGCCCTCGCCATCCGCCAGGACTCCTTGCAGCGGCGGATGCGCCAGGAGGCCATCTTCCGGGCCAACCTGGAGCGGTTCCACTCGCCGGACGTGGTCAACCTGATCGTGCAACAGTCGCAAGCCCTGGAGCAGTTCAGCCACCAGGCCGAGGAGCGGGAAGTGACCGTGCTTTTTTCCGACATCTGCGGCTTCACCCGGTTGGCGGAAAAGCTCTCGGCCCAGGAGACCGCCGGCCTGATCGTGGATTATTTCAACGAGATGAGCAAGATCGTTTTCCATTTCAAGGGGACGGTGGACAAGTTCATCGGCGACGCGCTGATGGCCATCTTCGGGGCGCCCATCTCCTACGGGAACGACGCCGAGCTCGCGGTGGACACGGCCATCGAGATGCTGCGACGCATGGAAGAATTCCGCCGGGCGATTGACGAGCGCAAGCGGTTCCAGATCCGGATCGGGATCAACACCGGGATGGTGGTGGCCGGCTACCTGGGGAGTTCGCGCCGGACCGAATACACGGTGCTGGGCGACCCGGTCAACGTGGCGGCGCGGCTGCAGGATGTCGCCCGGCCCAATACCATTTTGATCGGGGAGGGCACCTACCAGAAAGTGCGGGGCCTGTTTCCGATCAAGGATCTGGGCGGGGCCAAGCTCAAAGGCAAGCAACAGGAGATCCAGGTCTATCAGGTGCTGACCGAAGGGTTGCACCCTTGATCGCGGGGATGGAAGAGGGGACCATGAATGCGGAAAGACCGCTGGTGATTTACGTGGACGACAGCCCGATTGCGAGGGAGTTGGTGGCCGACGCGCTCGAGGACCAGGGCTACCGGGTCCTGACCGCGGAGCACGTGTCCGACCTGGAGAAGCAATTGGAGACGGACGCCTCGCTGATTCAGAACGTGGCGCTCTTTATCCTGGACTTTGACATGCCGGAGATGACCGGGGTTCAGATCGCGGCGGTGCTGGACCAATTGCACGCGGGTCTGCGGGAAGCGCCCTTTTTGATTTACTCGGCCAAAGATCCCGAGTTAATTGAGGACGGCATCCGGCAGGCCGAGGAGCTCAGCTTCACCTTCGTCCGCAATTTTCGGGGGTTTGTGCCTAAGCGGGAGTCTTCGGTCGAGGGGTTGGTGGATAGGGTGCGCGAGCTTGTGCCCCTGCCGGGCTAGCACGGCGTTAAGTCATAACTCAGTGCCTGGCACCAAAGCGGGTTAGTGCGGCGGGGTGTAGCCGAGTTCCTTGGCCTTTTCCGCCAACTTTCGCGCGCGGTTCAAATCGCCCAGGTTCTTGTAAATCACGGCCAGGTTGTGATAGGCCACCGCGTAGTCGGGATCAATCGCAATCGCCTGCTCGAAATATTCCTGGGCCTTGGTGAAGGCGTGCCGGCCGGCGTAGATCACGCCCAGGTTGTGATGGGCCACCGCGATAAAACGGCGCACGTGCTCGATCTCCGCCCGCAGCACCTTGATGATGTTCTCCCATTCCCGCTGGGAATCTTCGCCGGCTTCAAACTTTTTCTGCGCTACCTTGTAAAGCGCCACCGCGGTATTGACCCGGTCGCCCAGTTCCTCGATCCGCAGCGCCTTCTTCTGCACCGCCACCCGGCCTAAACCTTCCTTGCCCATGACTGTTTGCCATTGTAAAGAAACGACCGCCTTTTTGCAAGAAAGCGAGCGCGGAGCACCAGGGTTCAGGGTGTGCCAATGAGTTCTGGGAACCTCTCCAGCGCCTGGGCCAGCGGAACGGGCCTGGCCCGGCCGCCGGCCGGGAGGTAGAGGTAAATCGGGACGCCCCGCCGCTGGAAACGATGTTGCAGCACCATCGGATTCTGGGGAGACTGGAACATGAGCAGCCACGGCCCCAGGTCCAGGAGATAGACGCGGTCGGGCCAATTCCGGAGGTTGAGCGGATGCTTGGGATTAAATGTGGGAAGGCCTTGCCCGGGTCTGGCCGGCACCAGGAAACTTCCCAGGAGAAGGTAATCCACGTGGCGATCCTTCAGGTAAAAGGAGAAGGGGATCTTGTCGTGAAACATGGCCCGGGTCATCCGGAGGGGTTTCATCCGGGCAATGACCTGGTCGGTCAGTCCGAAGAAGTCCACGGTGGCGAGCCCGGAGTAGTAGGGGAGTGCGCCCACGGCGCCGGTGGAAATAATCTCGTTGGGGGAAAGATAACCCCGCTGGATGAAATCTTGAAAGAGATGGCCCAGCCGGGTTTGTCCCTGGCCGAAAAGGCGGTGCTCCTCGGCACGCAGTCCGACCAGGGAGAGGGTCATGGTCTTATAACTGGTCTTGTAAATTCCAGCCAGAGAGATAAAGCCCGGCAGCATTTTCAGCCAGGGGGCCTGGTTGAGGTCCAGGGGTGGATTCTGGGAGAAGATCCAATTGCCGCCGAAGCCCAGGCCGCTGGAGAAGGGCAGCGCGGTCGAATAAACCAGGAACAGGGCCAGGAACCCGGCCAACAGGACTTTTCGGATAAGCGAGCGGCCGGCCCGCGCCAGGAAGCGGAGGCATTCCTGGAGCAGGAGCGCGAGGAAGGGGAGGACCGGATCCAGGAAGCGGTATTCGAAATGGTCGCCGCCCAGGTAGGCGATGTAAGCGAGATAGGGCAGCGGGAAGCCAACCAGAAAGCCGACCACCGGGTTTCTTTGCTTGAGGGCCCGGCTTAGAAACACGACCAGGAGCGGGAGCATAAGCCAGTAGGAATATTCCAGGACGAACATGCCCAGGTAGTAAAGGCCCATGGACCACCAGGGCTGATCCACTTTGGCATAAAAAGTATTGGGGAGCCACTGGCTGTAATACCAGTGCCGGCCCAGGTAATGGGCCGCAGTAATTGCCAGGAACACGACCACCCCGGCCAGGTCGCTGCGTTTCACCGGCTGACTGCGCTGCCAGAGGCGCCGGCCCACGACCAGGCTAGAAGCCGTGGCGAAGAAAAGGACTGCCTCGGGTCGGCAAAGCTCGGCCAGGGCGAAAAAAATCGCGGCCCAGAGCGGGTCGCGGCGATCCACGTTCTGGCTGGTGCGGAAGGCAAAAAGGGCGCCGAGGAACAAGAGCAGGGTGAACAGCCGGGTTTCCAGCCCGGAGGTGGCCCAGACCGCAAAGCTGCGGTGGAGGGCCAAAAACATGGGGGCGAGCAGCCAGCCGGGTTGCATCTCCTTTTCCTGGCGGGCCAGGCGGGGGAAGAAAAAAACTAAAATGAGGGTGATAAGGCTGCTGAGGATCGAAAGGACCGGCGCTGCCTTTTCCGGCGCCCAGTTCAGCCGGGCCAGGGGCGCCAGGAGCACGATCCAGAGGAAATTGGTGTAGCCTTCCACCCGCTCGCCGGGGTTGAAGACCAGGCCGCGGCCTTCAATCCAGTTATGCAAGTAGCGGAAGGAGATGAAGGCGTCGTCGGTGAGGAAAAAGTAATAACGGAGGTGGAGCAGGTGGAGCGCAAGCAGGGCTGCGAACCCGAGCCAGATCCAGAACGAACGGAAGCGAATCCGCGGCATCTATGAAGGCGGAACCCGGAGGTTTAATTTATCTTTACCGCTAGCCATTGCCGGCGGCAAGCCTCGTTGCAGAAGTAGAGAGGATTCCCCGACTCCGGTTCCACCAGAGCGGCCGGTTCGCTGACATACGCGCCGCATCCGGCGCAGACCACCATCTCTTCAGGGTCGTCGGGGGAGTTCGGCTTCAGGTCCGGCCGGCGGGCCGGCCGGCGCGGGGCCGCGAAATAGCTTTTGAGCATAAAATAGCCGATCACCGCCAAAATGGCGAGGGTGAACAATCTCGCCAACATAATCTTATTCTACCAGCTTTCCTCCAACCGCTCCACCCGGGAGCGGTCGGTCAATTCGCCCAGCAAGGCGCCCAGGGTTTTCTTGAGCAAGGGGTGGAAAAAGTCCGGCGCGATCTCAGAGAGCGGGGCGAGGGTAAAGCGCCGCTCGTGCACTCGCGGATGGGGGACGTGCAAACCCGGCCGCTCGATGCGCTCGTTCCCGAAAAAAAGGATATCCAAATCGAGCGTCCGCGGCTCCGGCCCAGATCCCGGTCCTCGCACCCGGCCCAGCTCTTCTTCAATGGCGAGCAACTCCTTTAACAATTCCTCTGCGCTCAACTCGGTCTCGAGCAGAACCGCGGCATTAAAAAAATCTTCCTCGTCCGCCATGCCCTTCGGCTCGGTGCGCCAGAGGCCGGACTTGGCCGCCACGCAACCCAGCTTGCGCTGCTCGATCTCGAAGAGCGCTCTTTGCAGGTTGGCTTTCTTGTCACCCCGGTTCGAGCCGAGCCCGATCAGGACCGCTCGGGTCATGGCGCCGGCGCCTCCGGTTCAGCGGGCCGCGGCCGGCTCGGCCGGTTTTTGGGAGGCGGCCGCGGGCGGGCCGGTCGGATGGATAGAGAACTTTCCCATCCGTTTCACCGCTTCGCGCATCCGGGCTTCGCTTACCACCAGGGCCATCCGAAAGAAGCCTTCCCCCTCCGGCCCGTAGCCGGTGCCGGGCGCGCACATGATGCCGGCCTCGGCCAGCAGCCGGCCGACAAACTCTTCGGAGCGCATGCCTCCCGGGGTTTTGACCCAGACATAGAAGCTGCCCCGGGGCTTCTGGTATTCGAGACGGAGGTGATCGAGGCCCTGGAGCAGGATATCCCGCCGGGCCTGGTACCTGGCGCGAATGGTCCGGATGTCTTTGCCGCCGTTCTCCAGCGCTTCCACCGCGGCCCACTGCACCGCCTGGAACTGGCCGGAGTCCAGGTTGCTTTTGATCTTGCCCAGCGCCGCCACCAGTTCCGGGCGGCCCGCGGCAAAGCCGATGCGGAACCCGGTCATGTTGAACGTCTTGGACAGGGAATGGAACTCGATGGCGCATTCCCGCGCGCCCGGGATCTGCAGGATGCTGGGCGGCTCGTAGCCGTCAAAGGCGATCTCGCTGTAGGCGGCGTCGTGGGCCACGATCAAATCGTATTTGCGGGCAAAAGCGACCACCCGCTCGAAAAAATCCAGGTCCGCGGTGGCGCCGGTCGGGTTGTTGGGGTAGTTCAGGAACAGGAGCTTGGCGCGGCGGAGCACGGTCTTGGGCACGCTCTCCAGGTCAGGCAAGAACCTCTTTTCCGGGAGCAGGGGCAGGGTAAAGACTTCGCCGCCGGCAAAGCGGGTGGCGATGCGGTAAACCGGGTAGGCCGGACTCGGCACCAGGGTGATGTCGCCGGGGTTAAGAAAGGCCAGGGGGAAATGGGCCAGGCCTTCCTTGCTCCCGATCAGGGCGACCACGTCTGGCGGCGGGACCGCGACCTGGAAGCGGAGTTCCATCCAGGTGGCCGCGGCTTCCCGGAAGCGCTTCATCCCGTAGCTGGAAGGGTAGCGAAGGTTGTCGGGATGGTCCACCGCCCGCTTGAGCGCGCGCCGGATGTGGAGCGGAGTGGGCTGATCCGGATCCCCAATGCCCAGGTCAATCACGTCCACCCCATTGGCCAGGGCCTGGTTCTTCATCTCGTCCAACCGGACAAACAGGTAGGCCGGCAACTCCTTGAGCCGGTCAGCCAATTCCACCTTGATCATCGCATCCGGGCCTTTCTCCAACCGTGATATTCAGATGATAACGGAACGGATGCCGATGGTCAAGGAAAGTCAGCGACTTGCCACTCCTCATTTTTCCGGGAACCCCGCGCCACGCGGGGTAGGGGAGCGATTTATCGCGCCCTTACACAGGCCGAAAATATGCGGTGCGGTCAAAAAATGAGAAGTGGTAAGAAGTCAGCGATCGTCCACTATTTCCAGCTTGATCAGATTGGTGATCCCCGCGGTCTTGAGCGGCAGCCCGGCCGTCACCACCACGCGATCCCCGCGCTTGACCAGCCCGGCCTTTTTGGCCATGGCCACGGCCTGGGCCAGGAAATCGCGGGAGCGTTCGAGCGCGGGCACGTGGATGGGGATCGCGCCCCAGGTCAGGCAGAGCCGGCGCACCGTTTCCGGGCTGGGGCTGAGCGCGATGATCGGCGCCTCCGGCCGGTAGCGGCTGACCAGGCGGGTGGTATAGCCCGAGCGGGTGGGGGTGATAATGGCACGGGCACCCAGGTCCTGGGCCATCAGGCAGGCCGAGTAGCTGATGGTGTCCGGGATGCTGGGCATCTCGTGGTATTTGGCCCGGAGCGGGAGCCCGCGCAAGGACTGTTCCGCGGCGCAGGCGATCCGGGCCATGAAGGACGCCGCTTGGGCCGGATACCGGCCGACCGCAGTCTCTTCCGAGAGCATCACCGCGTCGGTGCCGTCGAGGATGGCATTGGCCACGTCGGTGACTTCGGCCCGGGTCGGCCGCGGGCTGGCGACCATGGAGAGCAGCATCTGGGTGGCGGTGATCACCGGTTTGCCCGCGGCATTGGCCTTGCGGATGATCTCCTTCTGCACGGCCGGGACCTGCTCCAGCGGAATCTCCACCCCCAGGTCACCCCGGGCCACCATCAGCCCGTCGGCCACGGCCAGGATCTCGTCGAGGTTGCGGGTCGCTTCCTGCTTCTCGATCTTGGCGATCACCGGGATCTCGACCCCCGCCCGCCGCAGGATCTGCTTGACCCGCGCGATGTCCCGGGCCGTGCGCACGAAGGACAGCGCGATGAAATCCGGCCGAAAGCGGACCGCAAATTTCAAATCCTCCCGGTCCTTGCGGGTGAGCCCGGAAAGCTTGAGGGTGCCGCTGGGAATGTTGACCCCCTTGTGCGAGCCCAGCCGGCCGCCGCGGATCACCCGGCACCGGAGGGCGCGGGCCGTGCTGGCGATCACCTTGAGCTCGATCGCGCCGTCGCTGAGCAAAATGGTGGTGCCCGGGGCGATTTGGGCCGGCAGGCGAGGGTGGGAGATCGAGACCTGGGTCGAGCTGCCCGGGACCTTGCGGCTGACCAGGGAAAATTCCCGGCCGGCCTGGAGCAGGACCTCTCCCGCCGGCATCAGCCCGGTCCGGATTTTGGGCCCGGCCAGATCCTGCATCACGGCCACCGGCCGGCCGAGCTTTTGGGAGAGGGCCCGGAGGCGAAGCAGTTTCTCCCGGTGCTCGGCCTGCGAGCCGTGGCTGAAGTTGAGGCGGGCCACGTCCATGCCCGCCCGGATCAGCCGGGCCAGCGCCGCCGGCGATTGGCTGGCCGGGCCGATGGTGCAGACAATCTTGGTCTTGCGAGGACAGGGCCAAGCTTTCACGGCTTTCTCCCTCCGCAAAGATGACCGGCTTTGTTCTCCAGGAGAATGCAAACGCCCCTCTCTCCGACCGCAAGCTCCCCTGGCTTGGCAAGCTTCACCGGTTTCGTTATAATAGCCTTGCTTGATTCGGGGATCAAGTCGGGGATTAAAGGGAATGGCCGTCAATAACCACGGGCCGAGTCTGCCGGAGCTTCCCCGCATTCAGCTCAAATACGCCAACCTGGATGCATTCGCCAAGGCGGCGCGCAAGACCTTCAAGCTGGGGCGGATGACACTCAAATCCAAGAAAGAGCTGAACGAAGGGAACCGGGTCGGCTTGAGCGTTTCCGTGCCGGAACGCGATCAGCCTATCGAAATTATCGGCGAGATTATTGACGTGGTTCGCGGCAGCGAAGGCCCGGCCTTCACTTACGGCGTCCGTTTCCTCAATTTCAGCGAGAAAAAACTGACCCGCCTGCTGGAGCTCGGCAAGATCGCCTCCGAAGCGGGCGTTGCCCCGACTCCGCCTCCGCCGCCAGCCCCTTCGAAAACGCCGGAGCCGGAGCAGCAGGCGCCCGCGGAGCCGCCGCCGAATGAAGTGCCCGTTGCGGAATCTTCCTCTGCCGAGGAGCCATCTCCGGAACCCGCCGCGGCGCCCCCTTCAGACGAAGCGGCCTCGCCTCCTTCCGCACGGGAAGCGGCGAAAGCCGCAGCGCCCGAGCGCCTTGCAGAGGAAGAAACCGAGGTCTATACCATTGAGGTGGACCACGGCAGGAAGCCCGCCACGTTTGACGGGCGGGAAGAGACCCAGCCGAAAATCCCGATTGAAGTGGAGCCGTTTCCGACCTCGCCGTCCGATCTTTCCGAAGACAGCGGCACCATCGAGCTGCCGGCAACAGAAGCCGAACCGCCTTCTCAAGGACCCATCTCCACCTCTCCATCGGAAGAGGCGTTGACCCCTTCGCCGGCCTCGGAAGCAGCGCGCGATGCTTTGGAAGACCTAACCCCGGAGCCTGCGCCGGCGGATGAAGAAATGGAGTTGCCGCCGGAAGAGATGGAATTGCCGCCTCCCGTGGGAGAGACCGAAGAAATTACCCTGCCGGAGGGTCCCCGGGAGCTGAAACCCATGACTCCGGCCGAATACGAAGCGCTGGGAGCTTTCCTGCTTCGTTTGACCCGCCAGTTGTTGCCGGCGGGCAAGGCGGTTCCGGCCAAGACCTTGTGGGAAGAATTTCGCACCTTGATGGAGGGGCGGGACGAGCTGAGCCTCTTCTTGAATTCTTTGCCAACCGGCAAGGACTTTCTGCTCGAAGGCACCGGCCCGGCGCCGGCCAGCTTGAAGACCGTGATCCCGCGGGAGCTGACCGCGGACCTGGTGACCAAGCTGGCGGAATTGTTCGAGCGGAAGAAAATCCTGGGCCTGACCATCCGCCGCTATCTTTCCGAAGAGGCGTTTGAACAAGCGCTGCGCCGGTTCGGGGCCTATCTCCCGGAAATGAGCCGGCCGGAGGAGTTGGTGGCCGGCCTGTTGGAGGCCAAGGCTTTTGATTTTACTCCGATCTTCGCGGCGGACCGGCCGGCCGGGGCGGAGTCCTTGCCTTGGCGGACGGCCCTGTGCCTGGCCCGAATGGCCGGAGACTTGCGGCGGCTGCCCTTGTTCGCCCAGGCCCTTTCCGAGGAGCCGCGGGCGGTCTTGACCTTGCGGATGGAGGAATCCCTGAAGCCCCTTCGCGAGCCGGCCCTGCTGGCCGAGATCCTGGTCCACTGCGACTTGGCGGCGCAAGGGCAGGAAGAGTTCAGTGGGGCGGACCTGCAAAGCGAGATCGTGTTTGCCCTGCCCCTGGAGGTCCTGGTCCAGACCGTGGAGAGGGTGGCGGTCCAGTTCGAGCAGGCCTTTGCGGCCAAGCAGGCGGCCGCGGCAGGCCCGGATCTGATCAGCCGGGAAGAAGCGCTCCGAAAAACCCTGCGCCGGGCCGTGGCCCGGGTGGCTTACGAATCGGCGGAGAGCGGCATGAAAATTTTGAGCCGGCTCTACCGCAAGGGCGTGCTCAGCTACGAAGAGTTGCCGGAAGCGCTCCGCGACCGGGTGGACGCCGAACGGTCCGCGGATGAATTCATGGCTGACCTGACGGCCCGCCTGGCCCAGTTCGAGGCGGTCGCCGAGGGGAACGAGTATCGCCGACAGTCGCGGAAACTGGTGAACATTTTGATCGAATTCGTGCGCCGCGACCGCATGGACCTGGCGGAACAGATCTTCAAGGTCACGGTCGGACACCGGACCGACAAGACCCCGCCCTTTCCCGAGCGGCCCGGACTGGCCCGGGAAGCCATGGGCGTCTTTGGAGAAGCCGCTTCTCTCGAGATCCTGGTCAAGGCTTTTCAATCCGACCAGAAGGAGGTGCGGGAGCGGGTGGCGTCGCTGCTCTACGCCGCGGGCGAGCCGGCGGTGCCGGTGCTGTTGGACGTGCTGGCGGAGAGCTCGGACCGGAGCGTGCGCAAGCTGGCCTGCGACGTGCTCATCCGGCTGGGCGAAAAAGTTGCCCCCAAGGTCAAGGATCGGATTTTCCGGAGCGACACGCCTTGGTTCCTGGCCCGCAACCTGATCATGGTCCTGGGCGACCTGAAATGCCAAGACCTGGTTTCGGAATTGGACCAGTTCCTGGGCCACGATCACCCGCGGGTGCGGGAAGAGACGTTGTCGTACCTGATGAAAGTGGAAGGGGTGGATCCGGAGCCGCGGCTGGTGCGGAGCCTGCAGGACCCGGACCCGATGGTGCGCCGGCGGGCGATTCAGCATCTGGGGCATCTGCCCCAGTTGGCCGAAGCCGCAATCCAGGGGGTGGTGTGGCTGGTGGAGAAGAAGGGCGAGAGCGAGCCGAACAAGGAAGACGAGCTGGTTTTCTTGCAGGCGCTGGATCTCTTGGCTCGCAAGAAGCCGGCCAAGGTGCCGGATGGCCGGAGCCTGCAGAGCGTGCTGGTCGGGTTGTGGGAATTGGAAAGCAAGGGCCTGTTCAAGCGACTGAGCGGGGCCAAGTCGCTCTATACCCCCCGGATGCGGGCGGCCATGGTGGAGGCGATGGGGAGGGTAGGGGGCGAAAAGTGCCGCAAGGCCCTGGCCCAGGCCGGCAAGGACAAGGACGAGATGGTGCGGAAAGCGGCCAAAGCGGCCGTGGAGCGAAAGCCGGAGTGATCGGGACCTGCAACGCCGAGGCGCGAGCGGCAGGATTCGTTTCCGAGAGAAGGTCTAAATTCATCTTCCTCCTTAACCTCTGGATTTCCAAATTGTTTTTGTTCGGTTCAATTAAACCTTGACAAGTGAATAACGACCATCTAGATTGGGAAGACGGGGAAGGGGGCAAGCATGAGATCACGCAAGCGATGGATTGGCCTGGCGCTGGCCGTGCTGGTGCTGGGTTGCGGCTGCGGCTACAACCGGATCGTGGCGGATCAGGAGGCGATTGATCAGGCCTGGAGCGAGGTGGACAACCAGCTCAAGCGGCGCAATGACCTGATCCCCAATTACGTGGAGACGGTCAAGGGATATGCCGCGCATGAAAAAGAGGTCTTCGTAAAGGTGACCGAGGCCCGGGCCAAGCTGGCCGGTGCCACCCAGGTGCCGGACAAGATGAAGGCCGCCAATGAGCTGAGCGGGGCGCTGTCGCGGCTGTTGGTGGTGGTGGAGCAATATCCGCAGTTGAAGGCGGACCAGAATTTCATCCGGCTGCAGGACGAGTTGGCCGGGACCGAGAACCGGATCGCGGTGGCGCGCCGGCGCTACAACGAGGCGGTGCAGGCCTACAATACCCGGATCCGCAAATTTCCCGGGCTGGTGTGGGCGCGGATCTTCGGGTTTGAAAAACGGCCCTATTTTGAGGTGCCGGAGGAAAGCAAACAGGTTCCGCAAGTGAAGTTCGAATAGAGCAAGGCCGGCCGGAAGAAGGAGGACGGAAGACCGGCCGGCCTTGTGGCTTGAACAGGCAGGTGGCCTGGAAGACGTTTAAGCGGGAAAAACAGGGACGAAACCCGTTTCCGGGTATCGTTCGGAACCAAGTCCCTGCTGCCGAGCCAACCTGAGAATCAGCGATGAAAGGATTTAAGACTTGGAAACTCTCAGCACTTGGCCCTTATCTCTTCTACTTTTTAGACGCTGTGTTTATGGAAAGGTTTCCATACCGGCAGGGGCGGGTTCGGAGAGTTGCGACAGGTCGAAAAGTTTGACTTCCACTCGCTTTATATTTACAATGAAGTTTTGCAATTAGGCCACGGGGATGAGACGTTATCGCCGGGAAAGAAAGCTCGGGGCTTTGGATGAGCGCCAGGAACAGATCCTGGCCAAGGTGGTGGACTTGTATATCGAGTCCGCCCAGCCCATCAGTTCCCGAAGGTTATGCGGTCGTTTGGGGCTGGGTTTGAGCACGGCTACACTCCGCCATGAGATGGCGGAGTTGGAGGAGTCCGGTTACCTGAGCCAACCCCATACGTCCTCGGGCCGGGCCCCCACGGCCCAGGGGTTCCGCTATTACCTCAACCACCTGCTCCGGGTGCGCTCGCTCTCGGCCCAGGAGCAAGAGAGTGTCCGCGGCCATTACAACCTGGAGGCCATGACCAACAGTGAAGTCTTGAGCGAGACCTCCCGGGTGCTCAGCCTGCTCTCCCATTACGCGGGAGTGGTCTTTCTGCCCGCCCGGGAACGGGCCGTGATCCGGAGCTTGACCTTCCTGCCTTTGCACCACGAGCGGATTTTGACCGTGTTGGTCACGAGCTCGGGGCGGGTGGAAGAGCGGGTCCTACCCAACCGCCTGGGGCTTCCGGCTTCGGAGTTGCAAAGGATCTCCAACCGCTTGCGGCCCCTGGCCGAAGGTAAGACCCTGCTGGAGTTGCGGGCGGAGTTGGACCGGCAGCTCCAGGCCGAGCGCGCCGCCTGCGACCAGCTTTTGGTGCAGGCCCTGGCTCTGAGCGAGCGGCTGCTCGAGGAAGATCCGGCGCTGGGATGGTATATCAACGGTCAGAGCAATATTTTGGATCAACCGGAGTTTTCGGACGTCGAGACGGTGAAGCGGCTGTTGCACGCGTTGGAAGAGAAGTCCCTGATGCTGCGGCTGGTGGATGAGGCGATCCAGAGCCAGGGTCCGCGGGTGATCTTGGGGGAGGAAAGCTTGCTTCCGGGCCTTCGCCACCTGGCCCTGGTGACGGACCGTTATGGGAGCGAAGGGACCGGCCTGGGCTGCGTGGGCGTGCTGGGGCCGGTGCGGATGAACTATGCCCGGGTGATCCCGCTGGTGAGATACACGGCGGGTTTGATCTCGGAGTTTCTCCGGAGTTAGTTGCAAAACCATGGCCGAGGACGAAAATACCAAGGCGCCGGCGCCGGCGGAATCGGAAGCGGAAGCGGCCGAGTCGGAGCTGCCGGAGGATCAGACCCTGCCCGAAGCGGCAGCCCAGGAGCCGGCAGCCGAGACGCCCGGCTCGAACTTGGAAACGCCCTTGACCAGCCCGGAACTGGACGCGGCCATGCAGGAAGCGCTGGCCAGCGTGGAGGGCCGGGCCAAGCCGGAGGAAGAAGCGCCGCCGCCGCCGACCAAGAAAGAGCTGGAGCTGAAGATGCAGATCCTGGATCTCCAGCACCAGCTTCGGCAGCTTCAGGCGGATCTGGAGAAGCGCACCCAGGAGGTCCACCAGAATTTCGAGCAAGGCCAGCGGTTGAAGGAGCAGTTGGAGGGCTACCGGGGCCGGATCCAGAAGGAAAAAGCGGACTGGTTCAACTATGGTCACGAGCCCCTGCTCCGGGAGCTGCTGCCGGTGATGGATAACCTGGAGCGGGCGTTAGGCCACGCGAAGCGGCCCGAAGATTTTGAGGCGCTGAAGCAAGGTGTGGGCCTGACGCGACGTCTCTTTCTCCAGGTTCTTTCGAAATTCGGGGTCGAGCCGATTTCCGCCCTGGGCCAAGGGTTTGATCCCGCCTTTCACGAGGCGATGCGGGCGGCGGAGACCGAGGAGGCGGCCCCCAACAGCGTGGTGGAAGAGCACCAGCGGGGTTATCTTTTGCGGGAGCGGCTCTTGCGGCCGAGCATGGTCACGATCGCGCGGAAGCCGGCCGCGCGGGCGGCGGAAACAAAAGAAAACGAGGAGGCACCAATGGCTTCGCAGCCTGAAGACATCTCGGAATCCGAGCCAGCGAAGGAAGGCGAAGAGTAATCGAGGGGAAAGTCATGGGGAAAGTCATCGGAATAGACCTGGGAACCACCAATAGTTGCGTGGCGATCATCGAGAACGGCAACCCGGTGGTGGTGCCCAACTCGGAAGGCAGCCGGACCACGCCCTCGGTGGTGGGTTTCACCGATTCGGGGGAGCGGTTAGTCGGGCAGATCGCCAAGCGCCAGGCCATCACCAACCCGGAAAACACGGTGTTCGCGGTCAAGCGCTTGATCGGGCGCAAGTTCGATTCCGCGGAAGTGCAGATGGCGCTCAAGCTGCTGTCGTATCGGATCATCTCCTCCAACAACAGTGATGCCTGGATCGAGTGCAAGGGCCGGCAGATGAGTCCCTCGGAGATTTCGGCCATGATCCTGAAACGGATGAAAGAGACCGCGGAGGACTACCTGGGCGAGGAAGTGCACGAAGTGGTGATCACCTGCCCGGCCTACTTCAACGACAGCCAGCGCAGCGCCACCAAGGACGCGGGCAAGATCGCCGGCCTGGAAGTGCTGCGGGTGATCAACGAGCCGACCGCCGCGGCCCTGGCCTACGGCATGGACCAGAAGCAAAGCGGAAAGATCGCCGTCTTCGACTTCGGCGGCGGCACCTTGGATGTTTCCATCCTGGAGCTGTCCGAAGGCGTCTTTGAAGTCCTTTCCACCTGCGGCGACACCTTCCTGGGCGGCGAAGACATTGACCAGCGGGTCATCAACTACCTGGTCGAGCGCTTCAAGGAAGAGCAGAAGATTGATCTTTCCAAGGATCGGATGGCGCTGCAACGGATCAAAGAGGCGGCCGAGCGGGCCAAGTGCGAGCTCTCGCCCTCCCTGGAGACCGACATCAACCTGCCCTTCATCAGCGCCGACAAGAGCGGGCCCAAGCACCTCAACCTCAAGCTCAGCCGGGCCGTGCTCGAAGGCCTGGTCACCGACCTGATTGACCGGCTGGAAGAGCCCTGCCGGATCGCCATGAAAGACGCCAACCTGGAGCCCCGCCAGATTGACGAGGTGATCCTGGTCGGCGGCGTCACCCGCATGCCCAAGGTCCAGGAGAAGGTCCGGCAGATTTTCGGCAAAGAGCCCAACCGGAGCGTCAACCCCGACGAGGTGGTGGCGATCGGGGCCGCCATCCAGGGCGCGGTGATCAAGGGCGACGTCAAGGACGTGCTCCTGCTCGACGTCACCCCCCTTTCGCTGGGCGTGGAGACCAAGGGCGGCATCTTCACCAAGCTGATCCCCAAGAACACCACGGTGCCGTGCAAGCGCTCGGAGATCTTCTCCACCGCGGTGGACGACCAGCCCTCGGTCAACGTTCACGTGCTCCAGGGCGAGCGGGAGCTGGCCCAGGACAACAAGACCCTGGGCCGCTTCGAGCTGGTGGGCATCCCGCCCGCGCCCCGGGGCGTGCCCCAGATCGAGGTGACCTTCGAGATTGACACCAACGGCATTGTCCACGTGCGGGCCAAGGACCTGGGGACCGGCAAGGAGCAGAAGATCAAGATCACCGCCGGCCACGGTCTCTCGGATGAAGAGATTGAAAAGCTGGTCCGGGAAGCCGAGGAGCACGCGGAAGAGGACAGGCGGCAAAAGGAACTGGTGGATGTGCGCAACCAGGCCGAAGGGTTGATCTACACCAGCCAGAAGTCTTTGGAGGAGTTCGGGAACCGTTTGGAAGAGGCGGATCGCAAGTTGATCGCGGATCGGATCAAGGCCGCCGAGGAGTTGCTGGAAACGGAGGATGCCGCGAAACTGAAGAAAGCGGTGGAGCAACTGAGCGAGGCGGCCCACAAGCTGGCCGAGGCGGTTTACTCCCAGGTGGCGTCCAGGGCGGGGAAAGACTAATTTCGCGGCCATGCCTATACCCTATTGTCCCACGTGCGGGAGCAAAAAAATCTACCGAAGAAAAACGGAAGTTGCCTTTCCCTTTCGAGGCGGAAAAAAGGTGGTTCGAAGCCTGGAAATCGAGGTTTGTGATAACTGTGGCGAAAAGCTTTTTGATCTGGAAGCCAGTCGCAAAGTGGATGAAGCATTAGGGATTCGGTATCCGAGCAAGAAGAAAAAGGTTGCTTAACCAGAGTGGCGAGTTGCCATTGTTTGCGTTGTAACCTGCCCTTGGTGTTGGTAATCCAGGAATTGTTCCGCGGCGCCCAGGATCATCTGAAATCCTGGGCGGGCTTATTTTAGGGAAAAGCGGTGGCAACGAAACGCGATTATTATGAGGTTCTGGGGCTTCCCCGCCACGCCGCGCCGGAGGAGATCAAGAAGGCCTATCGGCAGACGGCGCTGAAATTTCACCCGGACCGCAACCCGGAGGCGGATGCCGAGGAGAAGTTCAAGGAGGCGAGCGAGGCCTACCAGGTGCTCTCCGACCCGGACAAGCGCGCCCGTTACGACCGTTACGGCCACCAGGCGCCCGGCGGCTTTGACTTCACCGACTTCAGCTTCATGCACCTGGACGACCTCTTCTCCGATATCTTCGGCGAGTTCTTCGGCAGCCGGCCGCGCGGGCCCCGGCGCCGGCGGGGATCCGACCTCCGCTACGACCTCACCCTCAGCTTCCTGGAAGCGGCCCGAGGCACGGAGAAGACCGTTGTCGTGCCCCGCCACGTTCCCTGCGAGGAATGCCGCGGCTCGGGCGCCAAGCCCGGGACCTCTCCTCTTACCTGCCCCACCTGCCGGGGGGCCGGCCAATTGCGCTACCAGCAGGGCTTCTTTTCGGTCAGCCGCACCTGCAGCCATTGCCAGGGCAAGGGCACGGTGATCCAGACGCCCTGCGCCACCTGCCGGGGACACGGGCTTAAGGAGGTCAAGCGCAAGCTCAAGGTCAAGATTCCGGCCGGGGTGGACAATGGCGCCGCGCTCCGGCTGCGGGGAGAAGGCGAGATCGGAGAGATGGGCGGCCCGGACGGCGACCTGCACGTGGTGCTCACGGTGAAGCCGCACCCGATTTTCGAGCGCCAGGGGACCGAGCTGATCCTGGACCTGCCCATCTCCTTTCCCCAGGCCGCGCTGGGCGACGAGGTGGAAGTGCCCACCCTCGACGGCCCGGCCAAGCTCAAGATCCCGGCCGGCACCCAGACCGGCAAGGTCTTCCGACTCAGGGGCAAGGGCATGCCCGAGCTCCAAGGCTACGGCCAGGGCGACCTCCACGTCCGCGTCTTCGTCGAGGTGCCCTCCAAGCTCAGCAAGGAACAAAAGGACTTGCTCCAGCGCTTCGCCGAGATCTCCGGCGAAGACATCAGCCCGCAGCGCAAGAGCTTCCTGGACAAGGTCAAGGATCTGCTCAATCAAAACTGAATGGACGATTGCCGCATTGGAAAGGGGGCGGCCATGCACCCAGGCGTCCGCTGGGGTATTTTAGTCATTTGGGTTTGGGCCTGGGCTTTTGCCGCCGGCGCGGGAGAGGAGTCACTCGGGCCTTATCCCTCCCTGGAACAGGTTACCGGAGAAATCCGGCAACTGGAAAAAGACCACCCTGGCCGCGCCCGGCTGCTCATCTTCAGCAGCAGCGCACAGGGTCGGCCGCTCTATGCCGTGCGCATCTCCCGGGATGACGGCCGGCCCCGGCCGGAAGCGCTGGTCGCCGGCAACATCCACGGCGATGAACCCATCGGCAACCGAACGGCCCTGGCGGTGGCGAGATTTCTCTTGGAAGAGGATGGCCGTGATCCTTTGGCTACCCAAGTCTTGCAAGTAGCCGAAGTCTTGATCATCCCTCTGCTCAATCCGGACGGCTACGCCCGAACCCAGGAGAGCGAAGGAAAAGCCCCGGTCAAAGAACGCCGGACCAACGGCCGCCAGGTGGACTTGAACCGGAATTTTCCTCGACCGGGTTTCGGAATCTGGCTGCCCCTCGGTTATTCCGGGTCAAATAATCCAAGGTCCACCCGCTACCACGGGCCACAGCCGCTCTCGGAGCCTGAAACGCAAGCGGTGCGCGATCTGGCGGCTTCCCATCCTTTTTTCGCGGCGGTGGATTATCACTCGGCCGCGGGCATGATCATCCCGGCCAAGTGCCAAACCAGGACTTGCTCGCGAGAGCACAAGCAGATGGCCAAGGCTTACCGTCAGGCTCAGAGCCGTCCCTATTCCATTTTCAACCGGCCTTATTGGTCGCCCCTGTGGCAGGGCAACATGGAAGACTTTCTGCTGGCTGAGTCGGGCACGCTTTCGCTCTTGATCGAACTGGGCAACCAAAAGGAGCGGCCGGGGAAAGAAAAAGAAGAGTTCTGGAAGATGAACCCGCGCGACTCCACGGCGGTAGTCGGGAACAACCTGAAGGCCACGCTCTCCGCGATCCTCGAGGCTTACCAAATCACGGGTGGCAAGCCGCTCTGCGGCTGCAAGCGATAAACGAACCCGCCCTTCCCCGGAGGGAAGGGCGGGTTACCAGGGATCTCATCATGTAGCCCACTCTTGCGAAGCAAGGGTGGGTTTGTTTTATCGCGGGATCACCGGCAACAGCACATGGCTCGGATGGTCCGCGTCGTGGTAAATGGTCTGGTCGGCCGTGATGATGTTGTCCGGCCCGCCCTCGCCGCCGGCGTTGGTGTTGCGGTCATACTGGGGGAAGTTGGAGGACGTGACTTCGAGCGCGATCCGGTGCCCGGGCTGAAAGTAGTTGGAGGTTGACCACAGGTCAATCTTATACTCATAGACCTGGCCCGGCTCGATCAGGCTCGGCTTTTGATAGCCGTTGCGATAGCGCGCCCGGATGCAGCCGTCCTGGAGATACATGGCCTTGCCGTCCGGATGAATGTCCAGGAGCATGGCCACGAAGTCGGTGTCCTTGGCGGAGGACGCCGCATACAGCGTCACCGAGATCGGGCCGGTGACTTCCACCCCTTGGCTTAAAGGCTCGGTGGCGAACAAGAGCACGTCGTCGCGCTTCAGCATCTCCGACTGGTCAAAGCTGCCGGCCGGATGACCGGTGAAAGGCTGGAAGGTGCCGCCCTTGGTCGGGACTGGATTTTTCGGGTCATACTTGTATTGATCGGCCGGTTCGCTTCCCGGCGGTTGGGTTGAAAGAATGCCCTTGCCGCTGCGGGCGTTGGCCGGCCCGGTGCTGTGCAGGTAATACTTGGTGGATTGGGTCCGGGCCAGGGGCCATTCCTGCTCGTCCCGCCACACGTTCTCGCCCATGATGAAGATCTTCACCGGCGCCTCGTTCTCGATCCCGTTCTGCACGCCTTTTAACCAGCGCTCATACCAGGCAAAGGTCTCGTGGACATAGAGACGGACTCCGCTCCGTTTGCCGTCTTCGAACTTGGAAGAGGGCAGGCCGTGCGTCCAGGGCCCCACGATCAGCCGCGACTTCTTGGCGTCGGCCTGGCCTTCGCCGCGGATGGCCACAAAGTCATCCAGTTGCGGCTGCAGGAACTGGTCAAACCATCCGGCCACCAGCAAGCCCGGGGCCGAGACATGGGAGTAATAAGGCTTGAAATAAGTGGGTCGGGCGAACTCCGAGTCGCCGGGGTGGTTGAGGAGGAACATGGGGTCCTGTTCCAGCATTTCGGGCTTGGTGTGAAGGAGCTCGATGTCCAGGGGCGTCGAGTCGCGCAGCGGCTGGTTGTAAAAGCCGGAGCTGAACTCGGGCTGAAGCTTCTCTTTCTGGACCTGGGCTTCCATTCCGGTTAGCCACCCTTCCACCATGATGAACTCCAGCGCGCCGCCGTTGACTACCATCTTGTGCATGTTGGGGGAGGTGAAGAGCGGCACCATGGCCGTGAGCACGTTCGAGTCCGGCGCGGCCTGCCACTGGGTATAGCCGAAGTAGCTGCCGCCCCACATGCCCAGGCGGCCGTCGAACCAGGGCTGTTTCGCGATCCAGTCCAGGGTGTCGTGGCCGTCGTCGTAGTCCCAGACCAGGGGGAACCATTTGCCCTCGGAACTCTCGATGCCCCGGCAGTCCTCGGCCAGGAACACGTAACCGTGCCGGGCAAAGAGTTTGCCCACCTTGGGGATCATGCCCTGGTCCGTGCCATAGGGCAGGATGGTAAGGACCGCGGGAAGCGGACCGGACATCTTTTTCGGCTGGTAGATGTCCATCGCCAGCTTGACCCCGTCGCGCATGGGGACCATCACGTTTTTCTGCACCGTGACCCCCGGCTCGCCCGGGTCAATCTGGAGCACGTGCGAGAACATCCGCACGCAGCCCGAGAGAGCCAGGGCCAAAACCAAACTGGAAAACATCCACCACTTCTTGATCTTCATCTTTCCTCCTCGCTCCAAGTGACATCTACCTAAGCTTAGCTGGCCCCGGCCTAAAAAATCAAGTTTTCGTTTGTCCAGGGCCGGCCGAAGATTTCTGAGCTTGACGTCTTGTCTTTTCTCATCTATAGATAATCCGAGAATACGGTTGCCAACCGGCAGCCGGAATTAATAACCCAAAAGCGAAAGGAAGGAGCCATGAGGAAGAAGGTATGGGCGGTGATGGCGCTGGCAGCGTTGGCTGCGGCGTCGCTGGTTATGGCCGCGGAGCTGAAGGTGGAGGACGCGGCCATTTGCAAGGCGGTCGTGGACCGGGCGCCTCAGGAGGCGGGAGTGAGCTTCCCGGCCGACGTGGGCAAGCTCTACTGCTTCACCAAGATCGTGGGCGGAGCCGAAGGCACCGTGATCAAGCACGTCTGGTCTTTCGGCGACCAGGAGATGGCCGCGGTGGAGCTCAAGGTCGGCGCGGCCACCTGGCGGACCTGGAGCGCCAAGACCATTGACCCGAGCTGGAAGGGCGCCTGGAAAGTCGAGGTCAAGGACGCGGAGGGCAAAGTTCTTTCGACCTTGAACTTCACGATCCAATAACGGAAGCACGGAGAGGGGGTGTCGGGATTAAAGAAGTTTGTTCCGGCACCCCCTTTCTAATTATGCCTGATAGCGGAACGACATACCGGGGATGGAGGCTCTTCTTCCTGGTCTCCGGCATCTGGAACTTGAGCGGGGCGGTTCCCGCCATTTTCTGGCCCGGGCTCAACCTGAATCTCTTTTACGCGATCACTGAGTTCCAAGATTACCCGCTCAATTACTACCTGGTATTCCTGAACCGGTCATTCTGGATTGCGGTCCTGGTCTTTGGTATCGGCTACCTCATCATCGCTTCCAATCCCGGCAAACACCTGGGCATCGTGGTCATGGGGATCATCGGCAAGGTCATCGTCGCTTTGGCCTGGTATTACTTGTTCGCCATGGGCAAGGCTACCGGCTTTGCAGTTTTCGCGGCTACCGGCGATTCTCTTTTTACGGTATTCTTCATTCTTTTTCTGGTGCGCGGGCCGAGGTCGCCATAGCAACAAACATGATGTGTTGCTTTATGTTCAGTCTGTATCTATATAATAAATAACAATAACTTCAGATTGAAAGGAGTTGCCAGGATGGGCCGGATCGAGTTTCCGAAAGATTTCCTCTGGGGAGCGGCCACGGCTTCTTACCAGATCGAAGGGGCCTGGAATGAGGACGGCAAGGGCGAGTCCATCTGGGACCGATTCGTGCGCCAGCCGGGTGCGATCAAGAACAGCGACACCGGCGACGTGGCCTGCGATCACTTTCACCGCTTCCAGGAAGACGTTGGGCTCATGCGCTCGCTCGGGCTTAAGGCTTACCGCTTCTCGGTGTCCTGGCCCCGGGTCCTGCCCCAGGGCTTTGGCCAGGTCAACTCCCAGGGCCTGGACTTTTATTCGCGGCTGGTTGACTCCCTCCTGGCCGCTAACATCACTCCTCTGCTCACCCTCTACCATTGGGACCTGCCCCAGGCCTTGCAGGACCAGGCCGGCTGGGCCAACCGCGAAATCGCGAAGTGGTTCGGAGATTATGCCGCGGTGGTGGCCCGGCGCCTGGGCGACCGGGTCAAGCTGTGGACCACCATGAACGAGCCGGGCATCTTTTCCACCCTGGGCTACCTGCTCGGGCAACACGCGCCGGGAATCAAAGACCCCCTTCAATACTTCGCCGCCTCCCACCACATCAACTTGGCCCACGGCCGGGGCGTTATGGCGATCCGCGCTGAGGCCAAGGCCGCGAAGATCGGCACCGTGCTCCAGCTTCCGCCGATCCAACCTTCGACAAACTCGGAGCAAGATCAAAAAGCCGCGCGCATGATTGATGGACTGATGAACCGCTGGTATGCCGAGCCGGTGTTGATCGGTTCCTACCCCCAGGACCTGCTTGACCTTTTGAAGACGCTCATGCCCATCCAGGAAGGGGACCTCAAGCAAATCCACCAGCCCCTCGACTTTGCCGGACTCAACGTCTATACCCGGGTCTTCGCCCGCCACGATCCCAGCGTGCCCCTGCTCGAAGCCACGGTGGACTGGAAACCCCAGGTCCCGGGCGCGGAATACACGGCCATGGGATGGGAGGTCTATCCCCAGGCGATCTCCGCCGCGCTCCTGCGGTTTAAAAACGAGTGGGGCGCCCCGGTGGTTTACATCACCGAGAACGGCGCGGCTTACGACGACCAGGTGAAGAACGGCGAGGTCCGCGACTTATCCAGGATTGACTATTTCCAGAAATACCTGGCCGAGGTCCGCCGGGCCATGGACCAGGGCGTCAAGGTCAAGGGCTACTTTGTCTGGACGTTGCTGGACAACTTCGAATGGGCCGAGGGCTATTCCAAGCGCTTCGGCCTGGTCCACGTGGACTATGCCAGCCAGACCAGGACTCTCAAGCAAAGCGCGCACTGGTATCGGCAACTGATCGCCTCCGGCGGGTATGACCTTTTGAGTATCAGATGATACCATTTCCGGCTCATCGAGCGATTTTTGCCTTCTTCCATTTCCCGGACTTGAGCCGAGCCGCCATCACCAGGATCCTCAGGATCAGGTCTGGAAACATCGAGCACCAGACCACGGTTAACGGTGGGTGAAAGAGGTAATACAGGCTGAAGGCGGCCAGGATCCGTCCGCCGTAAACGCCGGTGATGGAAGCGACCAGGGGCGGCACGGTATCCCCGGCGCCGCGGAGTCCGCCGCCGATGCCGAAGGACACCCCCATCAAGGGCATCACGTAGATCAGGAGGATGATGAAAGTGCGGGCATAGCTGATGGAGCCGGGCGAAAGTTCATGGAAGAGGTAGGCAAGAAGAGCGCGGTTCACCAGGAAGTAGAACAAGACTCCCATGATCACCATGAAGATAAAACTCATCAGCGCGCAATGCCGGAACACGCTCTCCGCCCGGTCATATTGGCGGCCGCCCACCGACTGGCCGACCAGGGTTGCCGCTGCGGTCTGGAAACCAAAGCCGGGGGTTTGAGCGAAGGTCAGGATAGCGACGCCGGTGAAATAGCCGGCTGCGGCTTCGGTGCCGTATTTGTTAATGACGGATATATAGGACAGCATGCCGACCTGGATCAGAATCCATTCCAAGGCGGAGGGCAGGCCGATCTTGAAGATGGCGGAAGCGATCTTGGTATCCAACTTCCAACCGTGCCGCGGCAGTTTGAGGATGGTGCGGTTGGTGAGGAAGAGCATGCCCAGGATCAGGGTGAAGATAAAGAAGGAGCAATCAATGGCCAGGGCAGCGCCCAGGACGCCCAGCGCGGGAAATCCAAACTTGCCCAGGATCAGGCCATAGGAAAGGGTCAAGGCGGCCACCGCCATGATCACGCCGGCCACCATGGGGGTCCGGGTATCACCTGCGGCGCGAAGACCGGCGGCCAGGAAAAAGCCGGGCGCCAGGAGGGGCGTGGCGGCATAGAGCCAGATCAACACCGTGGTCCCGAAGCGGATGGTTTCCTGGTCCGCGCCCAGGAGGTGGTAGAGCAACTTGGAGGTGGGCATGCCCACCAGCGCGATCACCACCGTGAGCAGGAACCCCCAGAGCAGGCTTTGCTGGAGCACCCGGCCGGCGTGGCGGCGGTCGCCGGCGCCCCAGGCCAGGGCCACCTGGGCGGTGGTGCCGACGCCCACCGCGGCGATCACGGTCATCACCACGAAAAAGACCATCATCCCGATGTTGACGCTGTTGTAGGCTTTGTCGCCGAGGTTGCTGACGATGATGCGCACCAGGAACATGACCATGGAACTGATGCCCTGGCCGAGGAAGGCCGGCCAGGCCAGGCGCCAGATCGCCTGGTAGAGGGAGGCCAGCTCCGGGCCGCGCATCCGGTCCCGGAAGAGCGCCATCGGCTGCGGGGAAGGCGCAGAGGTTTCCGTCCCAGGTGTCTCGAAATCGGTCATGGGGTAGATCATAGCAAATAGGTTTTTATCCTGCACCTCCCTTTCCGATTTGAAATCACCCTTGTGATTATCACCCGGCTTTCTTGCTTAATCATTTGCCATCAGGTAAACTGTCTCGCCAATGAAAGCAAGAAAAACTATTCCGCTGCTCGACCTGAAGGCCCAGTGGGCCGAGATCCGGGACGAAGTCGTTCCCGCGGTGCTCGCGGTTTTGGACAGCCAGCAGTTCATTCTGGGACCGGAGGTGGAGGCGCTGGAGCTGGAGTTGGCCGTCTACCTGGGCGCGCGCTATGCCATCGCCGTGGCTTCGGGCACCGACGCGCTCCTGCTCGCGCTGCGCGCGCTTGGGGTCGGGCCGGGCGATGAGGTGATCACCACGGCCTACAGCTTCTTCTCCACCGCCAGCACCTCGGCGCTTTTAGGCGCCCGGCCGGTCTTCGTGGACATTGATCCGGTCACTTACAACCTGGACCCGGCCCAGATCGAGAAGCGGATCACCGAGCGGACTCGGGCCATCGTCCCGGTGCACCTCTTCGGCCAGCCGGCCCACCTGGCTCCCATCCTGGAGCTCGCCCGCCTCTACCGCCTGGCGGTGATTGAAGACACCGCCCAGGCGATCGGGTCGCGCTACCAGGGCGTGGCGGCCGGGAGCTTGGGTGACGCGGGTTGTTTGAGTTTTTATCCGAGCAAGAACCTGGGCGGGTTCGGGGATGGCGGCATGGTTTTGACCAACCGGGAGGACGTGGCCAAAACGGTGCGGGAACTGCGGGTGCACGGCGCCAGCCGGGAATACCATCACCGCCGGGTCGGCTACAACAGCCGGCTGGATGCCCTCCAGGCCGCGGTGCTGCGGGTCAAGCTCAAGTACCTCGACCGTTGGACCTATGCCCGGCGCCGGCATGCCGACCAGTATGACCGTCTCTTCGTGGACTCGCCGGTCCGGGCGCCGGTGAAGGCCAAGGGGTGCGAGCACGTTTACAACAACTACGTGATCCGGGTGCCCCGGCGCGATGAGCTCTTGGCGCATCTCCGGGAGCAGGGCATTGGCGCGGCGGTTTATTACCCGGTGCCGCTGCACCGGCTGGAGTGTTTCGCGCCGCTGGTGCCGGAGGGGCTGTCCTTGCCCGAGGCGGAGCGGGCCTCGCGCGAGACCATGGCCATCCCGGTGTATCCGGAGCTTTCGGAAGAGGACGTGTCCCGGGTGGCTTCGACCATCCTTGGATTCTACCAACACTCGAGTTGAGATTCTCGGGCGAAGGGAGCAGAGTGCCGTTGAAAGTTGCTCTCTTCAGTTATCGGGGCAATCCCTTTTGCGGAGGGCAGGGCGTTTACCTCCAGAACCTCTCGCGCGCGCTCGCCGAGCGCGGTCACCAGGTCCAGGTCTTCACCGGCCCGCCCTATCCGGGGCCGATGCCCTGGGCCACAACCCACCTGCTGCCCAACGAGAACTTCATCGTCCAGCCCGCCCGTTATTTCCCGCTCCGGACCATCATCCAACCCCTGAGCCTCCTGGAGTATGCCCTGGCCCGCGCCGGCGCCAATCCCGAGATGATGACTCAGAGCTTCCGTCTCTATGGGTTGCTCCGCCGGCTCCATGCCCGGGAAAAATTCGACGTGGTGCATGACAACCAGAGCCTGGGCTATGGACTGCTCCTGATCCAGCGCCTCGGGATCCCGGTGGTGGCGACCATCCACCATCCGCTGGCGATTGACCGCCAGGAAGACCTGCGCCAGATGGAAGGCCTGCTCCGCAAAGCCCGCCGCGCCATTTACTATCCTCCGTTGATGCAGGCGCTGGTGGCGCGGAAGCTTCAGGCGGTGATTACCGGATCCGATTTTGTCGGGAGCTTGATCGAAGAGCATTACCGGCTGGGGCCGGGCCGGGCCGAGCGGATCTACCACGGGGTGGACTGCGCTTTTTTCCGACCGATCCCGGAGATCGAGAAAGTGCCGGGCCGTTTGATTTTTGTCGGCTCGACCGAGGACCGGAAAAAGGGCGTGCGCTACCTCCTGGAGGCGCTGGCGAGTCTGGCCGCGGCGGTGCATCTGGTGATCGTGGACGGAAGGCGGTATCCGGGCCGGGTCTATGCCCGGGACCTGATTGCCAAGCTGGGCTTGGGCGAGCGGGTGAGCTGGCGGGAGCGGATCAGCAACGAGGAACTGGTGCAGGAATATAACCGGGCCGAGGCCGCGGTGGTGCCGAGCCTGTTCGAGGGCTTCGGCCTGCCGGCGCTGGAAGCCATGGCCTGCGGCCTGCCCGTGGTCGCCACCAGCGCTGGCGCCTTGCCGGAAGTGACCGGACCGGACGGCGTGGCGGCTCTGCTGGTGCCGCCGGCCGACCCGGAAGCGCTGGCCCGGGCCATCCGCCGACTCCTCTCCTCTCCCTCGCTCCGCCGGCAACTGGGCGGGCAGGCGCGCCGGCGTGCCGAGCAGAATTTTTCCTGGGCCAAGGCCGCGGCCGCGACCGAGGCGGTCTATGTTCAGGTCAGGCGGGATTGGCGGGCACCTTACTAATTTAAATCTTGCGGCGTGACGGCTGGGTATTTGAGTTCAGACTTTCTCTTCCCTGGCTCCGGGCTACTTTGAAAAATCCTGAAATCCTGTGACTGCGTCGCTTATTTATTATTCTTTCTTCCAAGTCCCTTTGCTTTCAACCCGCTTTTTAAAGTTTTCCATCCATTCCTTGCAGCCTCGTTTAGTGAAGTATTGCTGGATTATCATCGGGGTTCTATTGCTGAGCATAAGGTAAAGCGAATATTTAATGACGGTCTTCTTGCCGGCGTGCTGAGGATAGAGGGCGTATTGGCCCTCAACTGCCTCAAGAGAATTCTCCTCATTTTCTATCAGGCTGCTTTCGATTAGCCAATTATCCTTTTCATAGACCCGGCGGATGTGGAACTGGACGGGGATAAAAGGTATGCTCATAAGGTAATGGATGTCAATGCAATTCCCCTCCTTGTTTGTGACCTTGCTGGTCGAGATCCTGGGCGCCCATTCGAAATCCTTTTCCGGCTCATGCAACACTTTCCATACTTCATCCGGCGTGGCGTTGACCATTCGAAAAGTGACGGTTCGCACGCCTCTCATGCCCTTTTCGCCTTCAAACTCCTCTATCTTCAAGATCAACTCGCCCTTTTCCAGCCTGGCCCATTCCTCCTGGGTCAGATTCAACTCGGGACTTGCCCTCGCCAGTAGTTGGGACGAACAAACCAGGAGAACAAGAACGGGCACGAAAAAAACTATCTTATACACCTTATTACTCCGAGCATAATATAGTTGACACTTCTAGATGCAGGCAGGCGGGGTAGGGGCACGGCATGCCGTGCCCCTACAGTGGGCGATCCCGCGTAATGTGTCAACTATAATCTGCTCCCATTAGTATTCATTTTCGTCCGATCAGCCGGGGGTAGTCGCGGGTAAAAGTCATGCTGAAGCAGTAGTAGCAATAGAGCCCGAGAGTAGGCGGGTTCACGCCCATTCTGGAAAATCCCAGGTCGGGATAAACCCCGTGTTTCTCTAACAGCTCATGAAGTCCCTGGCCAAGGCGAAGGTAAAACTCGGTCGGCGGTGGATCATCAACCTGAAAACCGCCTACTGAAAACGCAGTCCAGACCGTGAACCAGGGGACAATCCCCCTTTCAATCAGGAACTCGAATCCCTCAAGGTACGAATTCAAGGCCTCGTCCTGGGAAAGAAAGCCAGGGCGAGGGGCGCACTCGAACCCTCCGACAAAGCCGCTCCCGACATGACCCCGGCCGAAGATCTCCACCGCCTTGATAAGACGATTGATCCATTCTTCCCGGCCGATGGCCTTGACCTTGCCGGGCAAAAGCTCCGGCCACAGCCGCTCGTTCCAGACCTCCATGTTGAACAGGATGTTGGTGGCCCCCAACTCCTTTAAGTCCTTCTGATCCTCAGCGTCAAAAGCCTGGGAGAAGATGGTGATCTCTTCGGGTGGATCAATACGCTCGAGGATAGCCTCGAGGCATTTCTTGTAGTAATGCGCTTCTTTTTTGGTGTCATAAAGGGCGCCACCACAGATTTTCAAATCTTTGAGATTGATATCCTCGGTTGCCATGGCCACGGCTTCGGCTATGGTGCGATGATCCGGAACCGGTGGCAAGATCTTCTTCTTAATCCCAATATCCATTGCCGCGGATAAAACGCAGTATTTGCAGGCTTCGCCCTTGCTATAATAGGCACAAAAGTCCAGCGGGCTGACCAGGATACAGAAAGGCCCCCTTTGCATGAGCAGGGCCGCACAGGACTCGCCATCCGAAGTTTTTTTGTCCGTATAAGATGGCCGCTTGGTAAATCTCACCTCTCCAAATTTTTCGTCTCCACAGAAAAGATGATATTGGCCGTCCCCGTCTTTTCTGATTTCATAGGGGCTTCTTGGATCTATCTTGATGTCAACCGAGGTCTCATCAGCCTTAAAATGGAACATACTGGGAGACGGCTTGGAGTCTGAGATGAGGCTCTGAAGCCTGGTTGAGATTCCGGTGATGCAAGCGGTTTCGCCGGCCTCGGTAAGATCAGGGTTTTGCTTCATGCCCCGTCGCAGGATATCAGCATGAAGGATAATGTTCCTGGGAGTATCGGGGAATTCATTCAGAAGTTTCTCAAGGTATTTCATGGCGGTCCCTCCTTTGTCTTATGGCGGAATCATAAGTCTCTCAGGGCATAATTAATCTTTTCGCCTGGTCCTTGATGGTTTCAAGCACCGCCTTGCCGATCTCTCTGAAGCCGGGGAAGAAGGGGCTTCCGGTTTCGCGCCATTGGCGGCTTTGCGTGCTTTATCCATAAAAACCAAGGACCCGGTGATAGGCGAGCCAAACGCCCAGGGCCACCACGGCAGTCAACAGAACATAGATGACCGCCGCGGTAAGATGAATCTTTTTGGTCTCCTTTTCGAGAACGTCTTCCGGCGCCCGGCCCTCCCGAAGCCGGCTTCTGCGAATCACCCTTAGGATGCAGGTAATGCCCAGCACAAAAGCGATGGAAGCAAACGATATTTTTACGAGATGATAGGTTGTGAGTTCGCTGACCAGTGTCGCCATTGCGATTCCCGTGGCGACTACTCCCAGGGCAAGGGGCGCCTCAAGCAATAAGTCTATCCATAGATGAAACCGAATGGCGCCGTGATGAAGGTCCTTGCTCCGGAGAGGAAGCAGTTCCATCACGGTTTCAGTGGCAATGACGCCGATCAGCGCCGACACGAACGCAAGATGAAGCACGGCCACGATATTCACCGCCGGTATTGATCCCATAACCGACCCCCAGGTTCTTATTCGAAATTATGCGGCCTCCCGCCCTTTAAGAATTCCGGGCCCCTCCGGGGAATTCGTGGGTGAGTAACCTCTCCGGCGAGCGCAAACGCAACTAACTTCCCCCCTTGGCGTTGCCCGGACTGAGCCCCGCGACGTGAAGAGCAAGCGATGATATTAAATCTGGGTAAGGTCTCCTCAAATTCCCTAATTCCCCCATTCTTATTCCCATACTACGTCAATCACCGTCTCCTTCGAACCTTCCCAGTGTTTATCCGTTATTGTAGTCCGGCCGTTCTTGCCTCCCGTCAACTCGATGACCCCCTCGATCCATCCTTGAATGAAATAATAGATGACCTCGGTTTTTGGATCCGCGTCAGCAAATTTCGCTTGAGAATGTTTCGGGCAGACTTCTACATATTCCACGGTCAGACCTTTAACCAGATTGCGGTTGGCGATGATATCCAGCCTCTTCAAGGCCGCCGCGGTGTCCTTCTCGGGCACTTTATAGATAGTTTCAATCAACCGCTTGCTGTTTATTTTTCCCCATTCCTTCACCAGTTCCGGTCTGCCTCCCGCAACCAGATTGTAGACCGCCCAAATGCAGGATAATGCCGGCTCAAAGGGATACCACTGGGAGGGTAGAATCCGCTGGGAAACCAGTTGTTTTGCCTCCTCCGAGAGGTGTTGCTCCCAGGGTCGGTCTTTCATGGATTTGATTGTTCGAATGATGTCAATGACCGTTGTTCCCTTCATTTGTTTTTGCTCGGAATCTTGTTTCATGCCTTGCCTCACTTGCCCCAATGTCTTGGTTTCCGAAAATTCCGGGATACCTTAACTATTTAGACTCCTCTAGAGAATCCGTGGGTGAGTAACCTCTCTTCAGCGAGTTGAAGCGTAAAGAATTTTTTTCCTTTCCATTACCCGGACTGAGTCCCGCCATATGAAGGGCAAGCGACGATATTAAATCCTTGAGCTGGCGCCTGAAAGCCGGAGAGAATGACGAAGGGTCTTCTCCAAAGATTGCTTTGACTGAATCTTTTTCCTGAAAGAAAATTCTCAGGGCCCCTTGCAGGCAGAAAAGCACGAGCGCCGGGTCAAAGGTCATGGCAAACCCTTTTATTTTATTTTCTTTTATAAACTCCAGACCGATATTGAGGATTGGAAGAGAAAGCTCTTTGGCAATTTCGGCGCTGAGTCCTTCCAGTGTCCGATGTTGAAGCAGGCGCGCATAGTTGGGATTATCGGCGAATATATCAACAAGCTTCCCGATGATATTCCTTATACCACCCTCTAAATCATGGGCGGGGAGGTCCAATAACCCTTTGCTTAACTCTGTAATCCGCATCACTACGTTGTAAATGACCGCATGCCACAGTTCATCTTTTGAGCCCCAGTAGTAATGGATGGTGGCAATGTTGACTCCTGCTCTCTTTGCTATCCCCCTTGTAGTTGCCGCCTTGTATCCTTGCTCGGCAAATATATCTTCCGCGGCCTGGAGTATCCTTCCTGGAGGTAATGAAGGATCATCCAGCGCCATCGCCAGTGTCTTCAGAGGCACATGGTCAATTCTGAGAGTATTTTTATTCATCTACAACTCCGGTTAAATCCAATGCTTAGCAGAATTTCGCAAATCAGCCCATTTAATCAAAAGATTAAATCATTTGATTGAAAATGTCAAGAAAAAAATGGAGGGAATTTGCAATTTGTCTCTAATGCATTGAAACTATGGAACTTTTAAGACTTTTCAATTCGGGACACCTTATTAATTTTAATTTTCGGAGATCACCGCGTTGGTAGATGGAGCGGAAGAATCTGGAAGAGGCCATTTGAGCCAATCGAGCTATAAGGGAATCTTCCATTAAATCAATTAGTCATTGGTAAGTGCCTGGGTCCAGGCTCTCGGCCGCGACCGAGGCGGTCTATCTTCGGGTCAGGCGAATTCCTGGCGCGGGGCGGTGGTGAGGAGGACGACGCCTAGGACGATCAGGGCGATGGCCAGGTATTGGGCCGGCTGAAGCACGGTGCCAAAGGTGAAGTATTCGACCAGCACCGGCACCAGGATGATAAAAGAATTGATGGTAGGCACCACCGCCAGGGCGGTGGCCCGCCAGAAGGCGAACTGGGTGAGGGCCAGGGCCGAAGCGCCGCAGAAGAGGGCGGCATAGGGATAGGGGTTTTGGAACTGGCCGAGGAGAGATCCGCCGGCTTTGACCAGGGCCATATCGCCCAAGATCATGGCAATGCCGATCAAGGTGCCGACGATGGCGCCGAAGACCAGGCCGTGCAGCCGGACCTTCTTGAGCGCGAGCAGGGCCAGGGGCAGGAAGATCGCGGCCAGGATGGCGAGGATGTGCACGAAGCTGGCCAAAGCATAGCTCTGACCCTGGGGCAGAGGCTGATCCATATAGCCCATGACCGTCGTGCCGATGACCACCAGGCCGGCTCCGACCCATTCCCGGATTCCCATCGGCTCCTTCAGCACCAGCCAGGCAAAGAACACGAGACCGAGCAGGCCCACGCCGTTGAGGGCCGAGACCAGGGAGGACTTGTCCGTGAACTTGAGCGCCACGGAGAAGAGGCCGGTGGCGGAGGTGGTGAGCAGGGCGCCGAAGAGCCAGATCCTGAAGTCGCGGCGGTGCTCGGGCGAGAACATGGCCCGGCCCTGGCCGAGCACTTTCACTTTCATCTTCTGGATGCCCTTGCCGAGGTTGAGGCAGAGCGCGGCCAGGGTGCCCATGAGCAGGCCGATCCAGAGCGTGCTTTCCGGCATCATGCTTTCGCTCGTGCTTCCTTCTTCTCTTTGGTCCCGGCCTGGAGGCAAAGGAAATATTCCTGGTTGCCCTTGGGCCCCTTGAGCGAGGACGGCACGCGTCCTTGTTCTTCGAGGCCGAGCGAGCGGGCAAACTTGGAAATCCTGTCCACGGTTGCTTGCTGCTGAGCCGGGTCCCGGACCACGCCGCCCTTGCCGACTTCGCCCTTGCCCACTTCAAACTGCGGTTTGACCAGGGCCAGGACCACGCCGCCCGCCTTCAGCAAGGGGAGCAGCGCGGGAAGAATTTTATCCAGGGAGATAAAAGAGACGTCCACGGTGACGAGGTCCACCGGCTCCGGGACCAGGGAAGCATCCAGGTAGCGGGCGTTGATTTCTTCCCGCACTTGCACCCGGGGATCGTTGCGCAGCTTCCAATGGAGCAACCCTTTGCCCACGTCCACCGCATACACTTTGGCGGCGCCCCGCTGGAGCAGGCAATCGGTAAAGCCGCCGGTGGAAGCGCCGAGGTCAAGCGCCAGCTTGGCTTTGACCTCGATGCCGAAATGATCCAGGGCGCCGGCCAGCTTGATCCCGCCGCGGCTGACAAAGGGCAGGGTCTCTTCGCGCAGGGAGATGACCGCGTCCAAGGCCACCCGAGTTCCGGGCTTGGTGACGACCCGGCCTGCGACCGTGACCCCGCCCGCCAGGATCATGGCCGCGGCACGGTTTCGGGTTTCGGCCAGTCCGCGCTCGGCGACCAGGATATCGAGGCGTTCCTTGCGGACGGGCATCACAAGGGACGGGAGGAGATGCGGGCCGCGGTTGGAGCCGGGAGGAGTTCGTGGGCCGCGAGGAATTCGAGGCAGCTGATGCAGATGCCTTGCGGGTCCAGGCGGTAATAGGAGCGGAGCATCTCCTGGCTGCCGTGCTCGACGAAGTGGTCGGGGATGCCGATCCGGTGCACCAGCACCGAGCTCATCCCGGCCTCGGCCAGGAGCTCCAGGACCCCGGAGCCGAAGCCGCCGGCGAGCACGTTTTCTTCCACCGTCACCAGGCGGCCGATGCGGTCGGCCAGGTCCAGGATCAGGTCGCGGTCCAACGGCTTGATAAAGCGGGCGTTGACCACGGTGGCGGCAAGACCCCGCTCCCGGAGCAGGCGGGCGGCTTCGCGGGCCGGGGCCACGCCAGCGCCGACTGCGAGCAGGGCCAGGTCCCGGCCCTGCTCCAGCACCTCCGCTTTCCCCAAGGGGAGGACTTTCAACTGCGGGTCGAGCGGGACGCCCAGGCCCTGGCCGCGCGGATAGCGGATGGCCACCGGGTAATCGAGCTCCAGGGCGGTGCGCATCATGTGCTGCAGTTCGTTTTCGTCGGCCGGGGCCATCAGCACCAGGTTGGGCAGGGAGCGCAGGTAGCTGAGGTCAAACAGGCCGTGGTGGGTGGGTCCGTCTTCGCCCACGATCCCGGCGCGGTCCAGGCAGAAGATGACGTTGAGGTTCTGCAGGCACACGTCATGAAGGATCTGGTCATAGGCCCGCTGCAAAAAGGTGGAATAAATTGCCACGACCGGCCGGTAGCCCTGGGTGGCCATGCCCGCGGCAAAAGTCACGCAGTGCGGCTCGGTGATCCCCAGGTCAAAGACGCGGTCCGGAAAGGCGGCCTGAAGCCGGTCCAGCCCGGTGCCCTGAGGCATGGCCGCGGTGATTGCCATCAGCTTGGGCTGCTCCGCGAACAGGCGCAGCAAGGTCTGGGAAAAGACCGTGGTGTAACTGGGCGCCTGGCCTTTCATGCCGTTGGGATAGCCGGTCTCGATGTCAAACGGCCCGATGCCGTGGAAGGCCACCGCGTCGTTTTCGGCCGGCGCATAACCCTTGCCCTTGGTGGTCAGGACATGGACCAGGATGGGGTCGCCGATGCTCTTGGCCTGAGCCAAGACCGGGATCAGGAGGTCCAGGCGATGGCCGTCAATCGGGCCTATGTAATGGTAGCCGAAAGCTTCGACTAAGATCCCGGGGGTGAAGAAGCCGAGGAAGCTTTGCCGCCAGCGCCGGCCGGCATAGGCGATCTCGTCCTGCAGCCATTGGGGCAAGGGTTTGACCATCCGCCGCAGCAGGCGGATAAACCACCCGTGGCTCTGCCGGGCCACGGCCTGGGAAAGGAAGGTGCTGAAGGATCCCACGCTGGGCGCGATGGACATCTCGTTGTCGTTGAGGATCACGATCAGGTTGTTCAGCGTATGCCGGGTTTGGTTCAGAGCCTCCAAGGCCATGCCGCCGGTGATCCCGCCGTCGCCGATCACCGCCACCACCTTGTGCGGGTCGCCGGAGCGGACCAGGGCCTCGGCCATGCCCATGGCCGCGGAAAGCGAGGTGCTGGCATGGCCGGTGCCGAAGGCATCGTGCGGGCTTTCTCCCCGCCGCGGAAAGCCGGAGATCCCCCCCATCTGGCGAAGGGTGGTGAAAGCCTGGCGCCGGCCGGTGAGCAGCTTGTGGCTGTAGGCCTGGTGGCCCACGTCCCAGATGATCTTGTCGCGGGGACTGTCGAACACGTAGTGCAGCGCGATGGTCAACTCCACCACTCCCAGGCTGGAGGCGAGATGGCCGCCGATGGCGGAAACATGCTGGATGATCTCGTCCCGCAGCTCCTGGGCCAGTTGGGGGAGTTGGTCCGGGGAAAGGGACTTGAGGTCTTCCGGCCCCTCGATCCGGTCGAGGAACCTGGTGGATTGAGGTTCGCTCATCCGGGTCAGGTCTTCCGATCTACGATATAGCGGGCCAGCCCGGCCAAGGGTTCCGCCGGCCGGCCCAGAGGTTCAATCGCGGCCAAGGCCTGGTCGCAGAGCTCCGCCGCCCGCGTCCGGGCCGCCTCGCGGCCGTGCACCGAGACGTAGGTGGCGCTTTGGTTCTTCCGGTCGCTTTCCTTCTCGTCGAGTAAATCGTCCACAATCTGGAAAGCCAAGCCGATGGCCTCGCCGTAGCGGCTGATCCGCTCGAGATCGCGCTTGCCCGCCCCCGCGGCGAGCGCGCCGATCCGGGCCGCGGCCCGGATCAGGGCCGCAGTCTTGCGCCGGTGGATGAAATCCAGCTCTGCCGCCGAGCAAGGCTCCTTTTGCTTGGCCAAATCCACCACCTGCCCGGCCACCATCCCGTCAAAGCCCGCGGCTTTTGCCAGCTCCTCGATGACGGCCAAGGCCACCGAGGGCTGGAACCCGTTCTCCCGCGCCGAACGCGCGAGCAGAGCGAAGGCCTCGGTATTCAACGCGTCTCCCGCCAGGATCGCCAGGGCATCGCCAAAGACCTTATGGCTGGTGGGCCGGCCGCGGCGAAGATCGTCGTTATCCATGGCCGGCAGGTCGTCGTGGATCAGGGAATAAGCGTGCAGATATTCCAGGGCGCAGCCGAAGCCCAGGGCGCGGCGGGGGTCGCCGCCGAGCGCCTCGCACGCCGCCATGCACAGGATCGGGCGCAGCCGTTTGCCCTCCGAGAGCACGCTGTAGCGGATCGCCCGGTGCAAGGGAGCAGGAGGAGTGTTTTCGCCCGGCAAGAATTGGTCCAGGGCCTGGTTGACCCAGGCGCGGCGTTCGTTCAAGTAAGAAATCAGCTCCGCATCATTTATCGCGGTCTTCGGTTTCGTTTTCGTCCTCGTCCTCTTCCGATGCATAAGGCGAAAGCTCGAGTTCGCCGGCTTCCGAGCCGAGCAACATTTCCACCCGCTTTTCGGCCTCTTCCAGGTAGGCCCGGCATTCGCGGGCGGCCTTGATCCCCTGCTCAAACAATTGGAGGCTTTCTTCCAGGGGCAGGTTCCCTTTTTCCAGCCGGGCCACGACCCGCTCGAGCTCTTCCAGGGCTTTCTCGAACTTGAGACCTTTTTTCGGTGCAGGCATAACTCTTTTTATTCTAAATGACTTTCCGGCAAGCGTCAATCAACCGGATGAGCGCGAAAGCCTTCGCAGCGGTAAATGAAAAAGCGTTTGCGCACTTCCCCCTGGTC